>Ga0208741_10000378_pt1 | contig 22323 bp, 6 predicted proteins | sample CryBogCBE03Jun09_FD_184576 | JGI IMG/M metagenome (GOLD analysis project Ga0208741, IMG submission 184576) | Freshwater microbial communities from Crystal Bog, Wisconsin, USA - CBE03Jun09 (SPAdes) | ecosystem: Environmental > Aquatic > Freshwater > Lake | place: Crystal Bog, Wisconsin, USA...
CAATTGCTGTAAAGTGCTATTGAACCAAAGTTGTCCTTGTACAGGATTTGCAGGAGCTGTGGCGTTTGAGAAATTTTCTAAAAGGTGTAGAAAATTTTCTTCAATTGCTTGTCCATATCCAGAATAATTACGACCAATAAATGTTAGACTTGTAGTATTATCTACTGTGGCGTCCTGAACTGTAGTCAGTGTTGTTCCGTCGGATTTGGTTAGTATGTATGGCATAAAATATTAGAATCCTGATGTTTGTGTAAAAGCTATTTTGGACCAAAGATTAGTCCCTGTACAAACATAAAAACCATTTAAATCATAGGCCACTTGACCCGGTGTTCCTGAAGAAGTATGAGTAATTGGTTGTTTGTTTACTAGCAATCCGCTAGTGGCTTGAATATTACCTATAATTGTCAACCCAGCGGCAAGTTTTACTGATGTTGTATTTGCAGAGGCAAATGTTGATGTTGACTGTTGTGTTGATACTGTGAAACTTGATGTTGTTAAGGCACCGATAGTCTGACCATAATTTTGTAATAATGTTACTTTTTGTGGTACAGGACCCGGAGTTGTATTATCAGTAATAGGAGTAGAAGGATATTGCCAGCCTCCAATACTGTTGCGAGGAAAACTAGATATAGTATTATATTGACCTAGATTATCAACAAAATTTAAAGACTTACCCACACTATCATACCAAAGTTCACCAGGATCTTGCCCCACAGGTTGAGTGGGAGAAATAAGTGATGCCCTTACAGTTTGCCATGTATTATTATAGACTTTTAATTTATTGTAATAATTGTCATACCACAATTGTCCTTGTAACGGGTTCGAAGGGGCTGAACCATTAGAAAAATTAGTCAACATACTGACCAAATTTTGATTATAGTATTGTCCGTAACCAGTAACATCTCTACCAATTAAACTCAAACTTGTTGCACTAGAATCAACAGTTCCGTTGGGAATCGCTGTTATTAAAGATCCGTAACTTGTGTAAACTACATATGCCATATAATTACATTCCGTTGGTTAAAGATTGTACACGGACCGTGTAATCAATCTGTATCATTCGATTCAATGATTTTTGCACTGGATGAAAAATAACATGAGTCAACAATAATCCTGTTCCAGGACCATCCGGACTGTATGATCGTAGGCCTAGTTCATCAAAGACAAATGTACCATTTGAATTTGTCTCATTATCAAATGCTTGCTGACCATTTGGTTCACCAAAATCTAATAAACAGCTAACCAATACATCACTGTAGTATGCACCTGCTACATGACGAACTTCCATATAATTTCTAGCAGGATCTAGATCAGTGGGCTGGCGAGCATCTACTACCTTAACATAGGTTTGATTGTACAAATTAGCACTGGTTCCTATTACATTGGGAGTAAGATATGTTATAATACCTGTATCATCAACTCTTGTACCACCATTTCCAAAATCCATTTCAGCAATAGTGTTACGGCCTTGATTACTTACACCATAGGCTAATGCAAGACTAAAGTTTTCATAGTGGATAGCATTGGGTTTATCAATAAAGACTTCTTTTGAAATAGGATCAAATATTTTAATATGTCCTTTGATCGAGACAAGGCCCCGATCGTTTGATTGATTATTGAGTTGAGGGATCATTTTTTTATTTTCCATAATGATATTTATGCTGTGTTATAACCCATAAAAGTAATTATCAGGAAGCACCGCAGGAGCTTCTTGTAAAAACCTTGCTACAGTGGTCGTACTGTCTAATAGACTTAGGGTTTTGTTACTATTAGTAGGGTCAATTGTGTTCCAGGTATCAGACACAGGATAATCTTTCTTGACTAATGTAATTTGTAATCCTGGAATAACCTTCAAACTAGCAGTGTTTAATGTTAACAATTGAACAGAGTTGGTTATTGTAACTGAATATTCTTGTGGTTTGTATTTTAATCCAGAAAATACCCATCCAGTAGTTGACGGAGCCTGTGTTCTAGATCCAGTGTATGTCCATACCTGATTACTCGAAGTTACTATATAAGAATCTCCAACATTGGCATTGTTGGGCAATAATGCAATAGTAGCTGTAGATCCCATAATAGCAGAATAACTTATGCTGTTATAGGTCGCAGTAGTTTCGTGATGATACATGTCTGCTTTTTTAAGCAATCTACCACCATAATAAACATCAAGTTGATTGATTGATAATGTACTGGTCGATAATGTTATTCCATCACATTGAACAATGGTAGATGTGTTAGGATATGTCCTTACTATATTATTTTTAACAATAGCAAAACTATTGGTTAATGTGTTAGTAAATGTATTCTGTATTTGTATCTGTTCAGTGAACGGAATTTTTTGTTCCGAACCTTGATCAATTACTGTAGTCCCCACTTCCAATAAATTTTTAGGACTAGTACCTAATGTACCTCGGCGTAGTTGCGAAATGACGTTGTTTTCAAATTTAAAAAATTCTATACGTTCACGGTCAATAAGAACAACTCCAGGAATATTTTCGTCAATTTGAGGAGTAGATAATACAGACACATCTGCCACGTGTATTTCTGTGTCTGTAGATAACAATGGCTGAGTTAAATATGTTGAATTTTTATTACTGAGTCTGGTAAAAGATGTGTTTCCTAATATGTCATTAAAGATACGATACCCGAGAACTGTACTACTAAAATTCTGACTAGCAAAACTAGTGACTTCAACAATATCAGCATTATTTAAATTCCATTTATCACTTAACTGTATAGTAGTGTTGTCATCCAATACCACATAATCAACACCATTAACCAAAGGATAGCTAAAGACATTGGAATTTGAGTATTGGAATACCGTTACAAAAATATAATTGTCGTTTATGATTGGTCGACTTATTCTATATCTTCTATTAGGATCGCCAATGAATTTTTGTGTCTCTACCAACATACCATCTGCATCGGTATATGTTATAACTTTAAGACTAGCATTACCAATTGTAAAAGCACCTATTCCGCCAGCTTCGGGAGTTAGATATAAATTATTACCAACTATTCTATATTGATATGTATAAGGATTGCCGCTTAAAGGATCACTGTTTCCTACTGCACTCGGTGCAAATGCTTCAATAGCAATAGCATCACCTTTGTTTAATGGTACCGCTATATTGACTGTTGTACCATTGACACTGTAATCAAATCCAGATCTTATCTGATTACCGTTTACATATACATAGACTGTTCCGGGATTGAGGTATGTTTGGGGATTAGACAATAACCCATTTATTGATGTAATGGTAAAATTATAGATTGTTTGAGCAGGATTTAACACAGAATAATATGTTGTATCCGGCGGCATTAATCTTCTTGTACCATAAGAATCTGTAATCTCAATAATAGCTTGTTGACTTACTGGTTGAATTACTCCCGGGGGATACTGTAATGTCAATGGATTATTAATATCAAAATTAATTAAAGGAAATGTCTGTTCGTGTATAACATTAAAATAATCCTGCGAAATAGTAAAGAACCATGCCTGTATTGTATTTGTAATTGTAGGATCAAGACCGTAGACTGTCACGGCAGCTCGATTACTATTGTTACCAGCAGTGGTTAATTGGAACCCAAAAACATTTGCAGGATCAGTAGTCGGAGGACAAACATATCCATTAACTGTTACATAGGCATCTTTGATATCATCGTAAAATGCTAGACTTTGAACTGTGGCTGTAGATGTATTAGCTACTGTAGTAACTCCTTTGTCTACTACACCTACTGTTGTTCCGCTAGAATCGCCGCCGCCTACTCCTACTATCGTATATCCTAAATATCCGCTGTTAGGTTGTGGAGGAAGAATTAACAAAGAATTTGCCCAATCTATAGTATATTGATTGTTTGAGATAAAACTGTTAATGTCAGTTACAAAAGTTAATTCTATATTATTATAAGACACCAAAATATTATCAATTGTTGTAGGCAATGTTGACAATACAATATTTGTGTTAGTAGTTGTTGACGATACATAGGTACTGTGATTAACAACTATAGGAGCTCCATATTTGTTTTTAGTATAAACATTAATGCCTAACGAATCCATAGTGTATCCGGGAACAACTTCTTCCGGAGCATAGCTAGTATTGGCTGTTACGAATCCGTACTCTCCATCAATAACTATATCGGACGGATTAACACCTAGTGCAGTTGTTGATACTCCGCCAGTCCAGGTACCGCCATCGATAAAACTGTCTGGATACCACCCACCAAATGTTGCAGTAAATCCTTGACCCTCATATTGACCACCTACTGTTAGTCCTGGATATTCTACACCAGTCATTAATTGTGCAGGATCTACTCCAGGCATTCCAGAAGTAGGTTTATAATAGTTTAATATCCTTTCAACTGCAGATAATAAGTTGACATTTTTTTGATAAGTGATTGTTATTGTCTGTCCTTGACTAGGAGCATAATTTAAAAATATTAAAGTACTAGAAGTTTTGTCAGATTTAATTGTATAATCTTCACCTAATATTGATCCAACATTTGTTCCAGTTCCAGTAATTTTAAGATTAATTAGACTTTTATCCGGTTGTGCTAACCAACTTAATTTAAACTCAGTAGTTTTTCCATCACAGATGAAATTATCAACTACAGTCATTGCACCTATTTCATCGTGTTTAGAAATCCTATCAAATTTAATTGTAGTATCTGTTTTTCGATCAGTATCAGTTAGATAAGTATTGGCTTGTTCTATATCATTATACTGCGTGATAAAATTTCTTATCTGAGTATGATATGGTTTAACTTCGTTGATATACTGTTGATAAAAAATACTGTCTTGTAGTTTATATACAGGTGGCTGACCTAACTGGCCTACCTGATTAGTAACATTGATAAAAGATGTTTTAAACGCCCAATCTAATAATTGTTGTTCCGATAATGCGTATCTAACTGCTGTAAAAAATAACAAATTCCAATTAACTTTTAATGCATTAATGAATATATTTTCTTTTAGTGCTGTTAGTATATATTTTAATTCAACATCGGGAGTTTGATCCCATAGTGTTTGATCATATGATCTAGTATAATCAAATCCTAGATTGCTAGTTAGTCTATTCCATATGCTGTTTGATAATTGTATTGTTCCATTTTGTGCATAGACTAGGTTAAATCCCTGCCCATAAGTACCTTGAACACCTGTGTTCAACACTTCTATAACAATATAATTTCCGTTGCCACTATTATTAATTTTAATATATTGACCTGGAATCAATGTTAATTCAGCCAATTCGTAGGGACTGCCTATAATTGAAGAATAAATTTTATAAGGATTATAATCACTGCTGGTCCAATCCGCATAATCCCAATACAATGTAGTGTTATAACTCTGTGTACGAGCACGAATCCAACGTTTGGAAGAATACTCATAGGTATATTGTGTCCATCCGCCATTATGTGTGTTGTCGCTGATTACTATAACTGACTGCGGTCTAGAAACAATATTAAAATTATAACTATAACCTGTACCAGCATTTGATATAGTTGCTTGAATAACACTACCATTATCATCAACCATTGTATCGATAACGGCTCCTTTACCGTTACCCTGTGATGTAAATGTAGGGCCTTGATATCCTATCTTATTGCCTGCATTGTCATAGACTGGATTTAATATTCCATATCCAAATCCAGCATTAATTACATTAGTTGCAATAACATTACCATTGATATTAACTATACATTGTATTACTGCTTGTTGAAAGACCGTGGTATCAATATAATCTAATTCATTGTTGTCTTCAATAATTCTATCATAGATATTTAGATATCGATTTGGTATAGATTCTTGAGCATTAAGATTTATAAAATCATAATTACCAGTAATGAGATTTTTAATCAAAACATTATTAACAAATTCAACAATATTTTGTAAAGCTGTTATTCTATTTTTAAATAATGATTGTCTAGGTCTTATACCTACACCATACCGTGTTCTTAGACTCAGAGCTGGATCAGGTACAAGATTTCCTAGACTATCGTGTCCTAGTAAACTATCAAATAATTTCTTTTCTAATAAACTATTAGGCAGACTATTCTCGTTATTTTCTTCTAACAATAACCATTCTGTGTGTTTGGACACAGGATCATCCATAGAAGATGCAATTCTGTCTTGTGCAATATTAAAGCTAATATTATCGCCAACTAACAATGACCCAACATTACTCAGTGCCACTGCATTAGGAGAAATTAAAGCCGCAAAAGGTATACCATACGCAGAAGGATCTGCAATTACACTGGCAATTTCATAGCTACTTATTCTACGATTTTTTGCGTTAGGCACTACAACTGAATTCTTAACCCAGTAAAAATAAACATTGCTGTAAGAGTTAGTAGTACTATCATATATTTGTTTAACACTAACAATACTATTATCTGGGAACTTAGGCTGACCGCTGATTCCCAACGTTAGACCTTGCGCAGTATCGGCCTGCGTACTCCATTCACTGGGCAACAATGTTGATCCAACCCATTCGTAGACATCAATAGTAGCTCCAGGAAATAATTTACCCCAGTTATTTTTACGGTATTCAAGATCACTTTGCTCATACCATAGATATTTTGCGGTACTTAAATCCCACCATAGTTCGCCTACATGATCATCTAACCAATTGGTATTAGTATCAACATTAACACCAGCAAGTCCAAGAGAATATATTGCAGGATCGCTGATTAATTTGTAGCCTATTTCTTGTTCAGCAATACCTGCTATTTTTCCTTTTAAAGGATCGATGATATCAAGATATTGATATATATCTTGTTTATAAGTATCAATCAAAGATACTTTTTCTATAGTATCAGGTACTGTTAAATTTTCAAAATTTCTAATCTTGCTTATACTGTTGGTTGTCAAATCTATTTGATTAAACTGATATATGCCGCCAAGTATTTTATTATTGTCAACCGCTGATGCTCCAACAAATACCACTGCATCATCAATGGCCACACTTGATCCAAAGTCTGTACCAGAGAGAGTTGCAATTGTTGAGGTAGTTAGTTCTTGTGCCAGTACAAATCTTTTAACATTTTTATAATACGTATAGGCAGCACCAGATTTTGTCTCTACTCCTACAAATGCAGTAACTCCTGAATCGAATGTAGTACTGTCATCATCAAATATAGTTGGAAATACAGCGTTGGTCCCTAATGAAGAAATTACTATAGAATTTGAAGCAGTATTAATATCAATTGCTGAACCAAAATTCATAGTAGATCCAATTACCGGATTTTCTAAAATTTGATCTAATACGTACGATTTGTTTACCAAATTATATATTGCTACAGCTCCGACTGACTTATCTTCATTAACTAAATGCGGGGCAGATATTGCTAGAATATCACCAGAGGGACTCATAGACAAAACTTGTCCAAATCTATCTCCTAGACCAAAAGAAGAATTAATAGTTTGAAGATGATTTAAGTATTCATCAAATATTGAAACTACGCCCTTGTTTTGTGCATAGCCAGGGGCACTGATTGCAATATAGGAAGAATCTTCTGCTCCGCTTATCGAATATCCCCACTGACTACCAGGGGTATAAATTATATTATGATCTGTGATCCCAATGGCCGATGAAACATTTATTACACTGTTAACTACAGTAGCTGTATAAGCCCAGGTTTTTCCTTTGCTTGTTCCAGTTCCTGGGGCGCCAATTAAAATTAATTTAGTCTTGGCATTTCTTTGTACCCATATAGATTCGCCAAACAATCCATAGCTTGGATTTGGATTAGTTATGTAGGTATTGAATCCTTCTTCTAGAGATGAATAATTAATGGTACTAACTTTAACCATCCCGCCATTTGCGGCATTTGGTGCAGATGCAAATATTAAACCATAAGGAGATTTAGATGAAACTGGAATATCATCATACACAACTGTCTGTCCAAAATTGGTATTATGATAAGAAGATCCTGCACCATATCTTAAAATAAGTTGTAGATTATTCTTTACTTGTTTGTAAACAAATACAGCACCTTGTTGATTATTATAATTATAGGTTGGGGCTCCTGTTACTAATATATTGCTGCCTTTTCTCTTGCTGATACTAGCACCTTGTCCATCAGGATTTTGTCCATACACTGATGATACGTTATAATTGTTGATTTTTTCGTAGACTGCCCAATTTTGATCTTCACCAGTAATGCTATCAATCCAAAATTTATTTCCATAAGGTAATTTGTAAAGCTGTTTGTCAGACGGTAAATTATCAAAATCTGATACCCTAGCAGTTTTAAATTCGAACAATTGACCCGGTGAATATAATACTACATTAACAATTGAAGCTAGTGTACTGGCCACAGTAAATTGATCTAATCTCGGAATAGCCTCTACCTTATAGACTCCGTTGACCTGACTGTCAAAATTAGCAATACTAATTAACTCCCCTACATACAACCCATGGGGAGCAGAAGTAGTAAATGTAATTTGACTTACTGGAGAACTTATATATACACCTATTACTCCTGCTGGATTAAATGTATACCTATAAACATCCCAATCACCGTTTTGTGTAAAGCCCAACCATATTGTATCACCATTTTTTAACTGACTATTATTAGCAATATCTAATAGACTATTTTCATTGTATGCCGTAGCAGTAACATCATCTGTCCTAACATATCCAGCATGAGTTAAAATCATTGTAGATTGATCTGATGTTGATACAAATGTTGTACTGGGCAAGTAATCTTTAGGAGTAATTGTAAGATCACCGGGCGTATTATAACGTATTACAGTATTGCCTGCGGTACTAGGTATTTGATCAACAAAATTAATAATTTGAGGATTTTCTAAGAATGTACCTTCAACCAATGGAACTTCTAATTCATTATAAGTGGTGTATGAACCATACTCTCCAATTCTAAATGCCCATTCTTCATTGTAATTAACCTGACCTTGCAAATTATGTACAGTTGCTTTGGTCAGTGCATTGATGGCATTTTTAGTTCCCTTTTGTTTAATAAATCCTTGATAAAATTTATATTGAGCAATAGGATCTGCAAAAATATTATTAAGATATACTCGAGGTGTATATCCTGTAAGATGTTGTGCCATCTTCTCTTGACCAACATCAAAATTATCAATATCTAAACTATAAAAATCTTGGAATTGGCTGATCTTATAATCAAGATTAGGCAGTAGTCCAGCTTCGGGTTTTTTAGATAATGTGTTCCAATCAGTAAATTTAAAGTACTCGCTAGGATCAATATTTTTAATAGCAGAGTAATAGTTTCCATTATAATATACTACGCTACCAGATAGGTATTTTGTGTTAGGTGCCCAGGTACTAACAGAAACATTATCATAGATAAATCCTGGACTGAAAAAATCTCCATTCCAAGAATCTGTTTTAAATCCAACTAGCTTCATTCGCATCTGTCTTGTTCCAGTCTGTATATCATAAATGATATCACCGAAATCATCAACATTATCAAATACCATGCCGTGTTGTTTTTGTATGCAATTTAATCTAGCAAAATAAATTCCATCAGTGTCAGGTAAAGTAGCAATGGTACATATACCATTGTTTCTTGAAATACTTAGACTCTTTTGTGGGTATGGAGTACCATCTGCCTTGAGGATACTATAATCATAGAATCCATTGAACAAATTATCTACTACAGAATCATCAGACTGATAAACAATTTGATCAGCAAACGGACTTAGTGTTAGAATATTACCATTGCTCCAATTTTGAGTTGTCCAATATAAAAATTCGTTGGCTGTTAAATTCCAATCAAGCACTGTTCCTAGGTCTTTGTTATACTGATCAAAAATAAATCCTTGTTCAGTTATCCATTTTCCATATCCAATAATCAAATCATAAACTTCTTGGATATTAGAATATGTTGTACCATACGGAATTTGTACAGCAGTAGTGTCAAAACTATTAGCAATCTGTACAGTGGCACCGCCTGTGCTAGGCAATGAGGATAAAATTTGATAGTAACTAGTGTTAAAGGTAGATTCTGCCTGATGAGCAACAATAACTCTATAATAATTATTACCGTATGAGACTATCTGCCCTTTCTGATAAAAATTACCAGATACTGCTGATTGCGCTGTAGTAACATCTACATCAGTTAGCCCCAAGGCTCCGAGTGTTCCGCCACCGGGTGCCCATAAAAGATAAGTTTCAGTTTTACCACCTACAGTAATTGCCTGTGTGTTGATATTTCTAAAACTAGGATAATATGTAAAATAAGGGTGATGGTTATCATAGCCTTTGATTATATAACCTAACTCTGATTTTTGTATTATTAAACCTGATATACTCACTGACCTAATAGGATTACTAACGTCTAAAATCAATTTATAATTTTGAGAAGGTAATATGGCTCCAGGATCTGTACTGGTTGGATCATATGCATCTATGATAACCTGCAAAGTATTTTTATCAACAAATCCACCAACCTTATGGAATAGATTATAATTTACATAATCTAAATCTTGTCTTAATTCAGAGATATAGTTTGTGGTGCGTTGTTGACCTACTTCAGAAACCAGCACACTATATCCGCTTGTTAGATCATTATTTTCTCCAGATATATAGAGATTGTTTAATTGCAAGAATGTTTCATTACTGCCATAAGTCCACTGCCCTGCAATATTTTTATTCATTCGACTTGTATCATACATCAATGATGCATAAGTTGCTGGAATCGTCAATGCTAGTATTTTTTGTACTGTGTAAGGCCACAGGCTACTCTTACGCCAGGCGTTTTCTGCAGGGCCTTGATCACCTACAATCCAAGGTTCTTTTATTAAATTTCCACTTATTGTAGGACTAAAAATTTCAATAGGATTTTTTAAACAGTTACCTGTACCTACAGGAATAATAGTGAATAATCCAGGACGTGCATATAATGTGTTGGTTTCACCGGTACCTGCAATATGGCCAAGGCGTAGGTCATTCCACATTTTGGTGTTAGTAGATGAGTAATTAGTGCCGTATGTTGATGTCCACCATGAAGGTTGTTTTGAGAATCCCAACATTTCCCAAGGATTAGTATGTGGTCGATCTGTGTCGTAGAAATATTTGTAAACACCACGCCAGTAACCAGATAATGCAACACCGTCTATGCTGTAAGATCCAGTATAATTGTACGTGAAAGAATTATGAAAATTAAATTCAGGACGACTAATATAGTCAATACCATAAGTACCTGCCCATTTAACAAAATCTTGAGATAATATTTCAGTAATTTCTTTAGGCAAATAATCTGTTGATCTAAATGCTCCAGGAATCACACTATTAATATCTAGTAACTCTGGGCGATACTGCACTTTGATATTATTATAAATTCTTTTTTCTAATTCAAGAATAATATTATCTCTATAGTCATTATAGAGAGGAGTGATACTACCGTCGTGTCCTTGAATAACATTTATGGTGTTGATATTTTCAACCATAGTTATTGATATATTACCAAGTAACCAGAACCAAGGGTCTTGTCTAATACCAACATCCAATGTCATTGAGTTGTCGGTAGCAACTACCCTATATGTATGATGTTCCCAGGAACTATCTTCATTGATGTTTAATTCTTCAAGTAAGACATTATTGCCTTCAATGTTTGACAAACTAATTGTCATCTCATTTGGTAAGTCAGATCCGCCCCCCTGTTTAGGTATATTATAAGTATAAAAACTTACCACATACGTAGCTCCAGGCATACTTGGAATTGTTTGAATTGCATGAGCTTCCCCGCCAACGCCTCCACCAACCATTGTATATGTCGAAGTAGTCCCGGGACATTGAGGAATTCCAGAGATTCCATAATAAGCACCGCCAGTATATGGATTTATAACAAGATCGGAATAGCCGCCCACAGGAGGACCAAAATCCCATCCTGTAGTACTACCAGTAATAAAATCCCCATTGGTTAACAAATTAGTTTCAGCATTAGGTTGTAAAGAAGTTTGAATAATCTTAGGTACAAATGATGGATACAAACCTAGTTTAGTAGGTGTTGGAGGAATGTATGCTCCTTCAGTATTTGTAAAATCGTTTATTACTAAAACATCTCCTCTATTCAAACTAGCTAAAATATTAACAGAAGACAAATCTTTGTTAAAATCATAATCAATACCATATACCAATTGATTGTTGTTTAGGTAGACTAATACAGATCTTAAACTTAAATTATCTAAATCAAATTCAGTAGTCAACGGATACAACACATTGCGAGGATCTGTTACAGTAAATGTTCTTTGAATTTCTGGATTACCATAGGCAACCATATCTGATAGATAGTAAGGACTATGGCTACCGTTGTTTTGATTTATTGCCGTTAATACTTCATCAACAGCAGATACAGGATCTAGTTGATTGGTAGTCTTAATGATACTGTTTAAGAAAGTAAGTTTAAATTGATTATACTGATCACCAGCTTTTGTAATAGCATCAACAACACTATGTTCTTTCTTACCTATAAACATCTGTGCAAATGCAATAGGATTGACATTGGAAATTAATTTATTACCATAACTTGTGTAATCTCCAAGATCTCGTAGATTATTTGATACGTATCCCGGAACTCGAGAAATTATTGTCTGAACGTGTTCAGTAAATTCACTGATAGTAAATTGGTCAATAGTAGAATTTAACGGATTATTAGTTAAACTCAACGGTTCTTGATAATAAGTAGATGACGATGCCGCTTCTAATAATGGAATAGGATAGTCAACTCCCATCTTCCAGGCATTTTCAAAAACAGGTCCAGCAGGAGTATTCCGTTGACAATATGTTATATTGGTAGAAATTTCGTTTGTAGTAAGGTTAGGATAAGAAATAACAATTTTACTATTTGACAAATAATTAGAGAATAAAAAACTCCCTACTGTATCAATTTTTCTATATGCCAAAGGAAATCCTAGATAAGGATCATTTGTTCCTGTGCCTATTTCATAACCAAATATTTTATTACCGGTAAAATCACAAAGGTAATAATTCTTATCTGCATAACTATTTCCGTTTTTATCATATAACTCAAACAACGGAGCTTGATTTAATACAGTTTTTTGTTGTGCATACTGCCATTGACTACCATCATATCTCCAACTTGTTCCGCTATTAGTATCTCCATTTATAACCAACACTGAAGAATCAATTTCAGGATTATGATCTTTTGCAGGGATCAATGTTAGAGTTATAGTCCCGTCGACTTGAACAAAACTTACCTCATAAATTTTTCCTCGAACATCCGGATTTTCGTCTGCATTAAAAATAATTCGATGTCCAGGCTCCAAAGAAATTCCATCTACCATCGTAGCTGTTGATATAGCGTTAACAGCAGATGTAGATCCGTTAATGGTTAAAAAAGCGTTGGTAGATTTTGTATCAATTATGTTAATAGGTCGAACAGCAGTAGAACCAAAATTAATTAATTGTAGGCCTGCCTGGAATTCTACAATGGGACGCTTTGCTTTGAGATTTGATGGATAGACGGGTATTTTACCGTTGACTATTGCACTGGTTGCAATTACATCGCCATGCACCCACCGATTGTAACGACTCCAAGGATTTAAATCTAAACTTGCTCTATTGATGGTAACATATTCAGCATTAACAGGAACAGGCCTATCATCATCGAAAGAATAGTCATCAAATGGTTCTGTGTCAAATCCTTCAGTTTGTGGGGTGGCAACATTTTCAGCAGTAATTAAATCTTGATACGGAACCAATACTATTGATGTGCCTACACCTTCTACAAAAAATTCTTTTTCTCGATACGCATCTTCTATACCTATTCCACCAAAGGTAATTAACATACCGTTGCTTAGAGATGTCGAAGTGTTACCTACTGTAACTGTTGCAGATTGCTGTCCTATAATTACCGACTCAATGTCTAAATTATTTGAAGTAATTTCGATAACTTCTGGGCCATTGGCCAACCAAAAATAATTTTGATAATTAACTAGTTTATCCCAATCTACATGAGAATTAAAAGAATAAAAATTTGATCTAAAAAGTCTATCAAGATTATTTTTAAATCCTCCTTTGATAGAAATTTCATTTATTAGATCATCGTATCCTTGTACAGTTTGTATATTACCAATACTGTCATAGGTTACCATTGCTGGATCTAGATCATAGGCTTTATTAGATAGATAAACATCGCTGGTAGAATTATACGTTGCAGTCTGTGTTGATCCTATATATCCGTCAAGGCGTTTTAATTGAGTAGGTTGTATTAGTTGATCAAGAGTGCTGGCTAAAAATTTAGCATTCCTATCAGTTTGTAAAACTACGGGTAAAAAATTTACTGAATTAATTTTAGATGTTGCCATTCTTTTATCCGGCATTAGTAACAATAAATGAAGTATTGAGCTGAGAAGCTGTAACTGCATCAATAACTTCAATATCAGCGGCAGTAGTACCGCTGATAAAAATTTCGTTGTCTTGGCAATTTATTTCGTATAAACTTCCAAAACTATTTACTGTAGGTACTAATATAAAATTTGTTATATCAGGAGTTAATAAATTCATAACATAAGTTGATAGTTCACTGAAATAGAAACTTTGTCCAAAATTCCAATTTTCAATAGCAAAAAAACTATTAATAGCAGATAACACTCTTGATATAATACTGTTTTGACTAGCAGTGCTGGTAGGACTAATTACTGCTTTAAATTTTGCCTGTAGTTTGATATCTGCTTTAGGACCAAACAACACTTTATAGGTCACTGGTTGATAAACTATTTCGTCACTGATTGTTTTAATAGGATCTAAATCGCCAGAATAATTATTTTCTAAACTTTGACTTGTCGGAGTCAAAGGAGGTGTCCCTGTTCCCGTCAGTAACCAATTTCTAAAAGCGGTATCATATTCTGCGGTTAACATATAAATGTCGATGATATTACTCTTACTAGGATCAATCCTACGCTGGTTACCGCTGTTATGAAGATAATGGAAATTCAATCCTGATCTTCCTGGATATACAATATAACCTGGCTCATATTTAAATGCTGTACCGTTTACACTTTTTACAACATTAGTCGAAGTAAAATAATAAAGATAACTAGAATCAACACCACTGGCCAATGCATCGGCCTCAGACCCAAATATTAAAAATTCAGAATTATCTACCAGTGTCATTGACATTCCGTCTGCAGAAACCTGATACATTACACACCCTTCAGATGTACCTGCAACCGATGTTCCTACAATATTATTAAATGCATCAGGATCAAATAATTGTCCCACCATACCCGAATCTTGATGATTGTAAAAACTCACAGAGACTTTAGAAGGATCAGTATATCCATCTGGTTCTGTAATAGGATTATCAATTTGCCAACTGTAGTCTTTGCCTAACCCTTGAGACGATAAATTTACACCAGGCACAGGATTGATTGCAAGAACATTTATTTTATCTTTGATAACAGTATTCGTAGTAAAGTCAAAGTTTATATCAGTAGGATCTATATAAAAGCCAGTTTGATTCATACTTTGAAACACAAAATCAGTGATCCTATACCTTACTTTGTAGTGATCTCCTATCCAGGTAAATGCGATTAGCCAACTAGAGTCTTTGTTTGAATTACTAAAATCGCTTTGATTCAAGATACTAAAAGGACTTATTAGATCTAAGTTTGTGTCTTCGATTACTGTCCAAGTTCTAGAATCAGTGTTGTAAGACAGACCAAAATTTCGTTGAGTTAGACATAGATCAATCAATGAGTTTTCAAAATTATGGGACAAAGTAGTTACAAAAGGTGGAACTATTTCAACAGGGATAGCACCGTTGGCTATTTGCGATCCAAGAATAATTGGACCTGTTCCATCTGTGAGATTTCCAATTCCATTGTTAGAACCTTCGCCTATTACCTGTGTTACTGTGGCCCATAAGTAGTCTGTAGTTTTACTAGTTTTAACTGAGCTTATTTTTCCATTAGGTAAAAAATACTGAGGGTTATTATTAACCATAGGTGGCACAAATTTAATCAAAGATCCTGTGGAAATATATTGATATGGTCGAGTAGCTAGAGCGCCTACTGACACAGGTGCCTGAACAAAGTTTCCAGATAAAATTCTATCTATAGTGAAATATCCTCTACCCTGACCAGATACTTTATTTGATAAATGCCATCTCAGCAACAATCCAGTAGTTGGTAGTGTTATAGGTGATAGATTTCTATAAGTATCAATATAAAAAGATTTTAGAGTAGGAGACGCAATAATAGGTTGTAATTGATCTTTAATTACTGATAGTATTTGATTTTTACTAGAAAAACTAAAACTAAAATTCTTTTCATTTACATTTTTGTATAGTATACCGTCCGTGGCGAAGATGTTTGTAGAACTATATTTTCCACTAACATCACTGAGTTCAAAGTATTTGCTGATACCACTGCTTACTCTATTGATACTTTTTACTTTAAGAATGTTGCTGGTATATGTCAGAGGTGCTATGTTATAATCTTCGCCTGTGACCATACGATTTTGAGTATAATATGCCTGGGGTGCATTTTGCTGTATTAGTGCATTAGACTCTGTGGCCGCACTATTACTTACAGTATATTGTAGACTTAGAGTTATTGTCAGCGTTTGATTTTGCCCTGATTGATTTACATAGGGCACATTAATAACAATGCCACTTAATTGTTCAGGTTTGATAGAATATGTTAGGCCATTACTTTGACGATAGTACAGATTAAATGCGCCATTTGGTAAATCTCCAAAACTTCCATCAGCAAAATTTAGATCAATTTGATCTTGGTCCCTAGAACTAACACTATAGAAATTTCTTATATTTGAAGCAATACTATTATAGATAACATTATTACCTACTACAGCCGGAACCTGTGTCCAAGGTGTTACAGGATAACTACCGTCATTGTTAAGTTTCCATAGCCAAACATCTGTGTTGTTAATGCCGCTGACATTGATTCCAATAATTTCATTGGCCACGGGATTTGAAATATTAAAAGTAGAAAGCCCCAATGTACCTTGTTTGAACAACATAAAGAATCCAGTATTGGCACTACCTGACCCTTGATTGTCATTTTGATATATTAGGCTTACTGCACTTCCAGGATTAGGCGGCGCTTCATAGATATAACTTTGCCCTTTGAATGTAGCTGGAACAATTTCAAATGTCATGCTTGTGCCATTTACATTTTTATCAAAACTATATACAGGGATATCGGCATTTGAACTATTGACCAAATACTGCTGTGAGCTAATTCCGTTAATAATTGCTTGATCATTAGGCTTGCCAAATGTCATAGGTGCAGGCATAGTAGAATTGATAATACTCACAAACTGATTATACCAATTGGTATTTGTCGGATCGTTCCAACTTATTGTAGTATTTGAAAGATTAACCCCTGTTGAATCTATAACAGAATCTGTAGTAGAAATAGCTGTAATTTTTAATAATCCGCTGGCAGGAACATTCCTTTTAGGAACGTAACTAATTAATTGAGCAAGACGTAAGATGCTATCACGACGTTGTGCTGTTTCTAAGAAGTTTTCACGAGCATTTAAATCAATACGAAAACTTAAATTCTGTCCTAGATATGCTATTAAATCAACCAGCGCAATATATTCACTGCTATCAATAAAATCGTTAAAATCTTCTGGGTAGTTTTCTTGTAGGTAAGAAATTAATATTCTACGAATAGTGTCGTAATCATAGCTTTGGAAATCAGCATTACGAAAACTTTGATAGATTTTTTTCCAATCTTCAGTAATTAGCAGTTGTTTAGGGGTTGTTGGAATGGTCATAATTTAAATTCTATACCGTATTTATTGATGTAATAAACCATATATATTATTGTACCGTAAGGCCGGCACGCTGATCAAATGTCAGCATCATATTACTAGATTGATCGGTACCGGTCAGTTGAAGTGTTATTTCAATAAGGTACCCCGATTCAAACTCTGTTAGGTTTATCTGAGTAGGAACAACTCTAGGATCACTATTGCATATTGTTGTAATATCTGTATTAAGAGCCTGTTTGATTTCTTCAGTCATGGGCTCCATGATCACGTCCCATATAATACTTCCAAACTCTGGATTCATTACACGCTCGCCCTTTCGTGTATTGAATTGATTAATAATGTCTTGTTTGATTAAATCAAAATCGTACAATCTCGAAGTGGTATTAGCAGGATCTAGGCTAGTAAATCCTTTGTAAAACTGAGCAGTCTTAACAGGCTGTTGGGGAACTGCATTTGCATTGGTTATAACTAGAGATTTGTATGGCATGATAATATTTATTGTGCTATTTGACCAGACTTAATAGGGTTTCCAGCACTATCTGTTACTGTAGTTCCACTGCCCGATTGTACAGTAGTCCCTTGTAATTGCCCCAAGAAACAATTATAAAAGCCTGTTTTACTTGCAAGAATATCAGGAGTATTAAAGCCTACTGCACGACACGCGGCATTAAAATATCCAGGATCAGTCTGTGAAAGTTTAACACGGTCTAAGAAATAAAGTACACTGACCTGTGCGGCTATGGTTAAGTCATTGAGCATACTAGGATTATCAGTAAGAGCAGTGGCAGAACTTACTAGCCCCTTGCTAAACATTTGATTACTATATTTTGCATAATTAGCACGACCGGTTAATTGTATAAACCCTCGACCAATAAATGCGGCACCGTCACCTGCCTGAGTATTACCCAATCCCTTGCCTTTGTCTGTGGTATAACCGTATAAAAACTCCGGCAAACTATTGTTAGGATTCCCTACATATTGTTGTGCAAGTGCAGAGTCACCTTTGAATACCGTAGGGAATACTTCTAATAATCGTGCGGCAGATGTATAGTTAAAACTTTCTGTGACAACTTTCCAACGACTCTCGCCACCTGCAATGCCTAATAAACTTGCCAGAGCCTGTGCACCTGTTAGTCCTAATTTAGCGGCTGCGGCTTTGAGTGCATCTATACCTGCCTTAGCAGATGAACTATTAATGTCACTGGCATATTTGGGATCACAAGTTCCAGGAACTACTTCGGGGTTGTTGGCGCTGTCTGCAATACCTGAATTAGGATTAGGTGCAACACCTGGACGATTCTGCAGACTAGCATCCGTAGCTGATGGACTAAACTGCTGGGGATTAATATTCTCATGCTGATCATATGGTTCGTGTGTGGGCACACGTTGCATGATTGTTTTAATATCTGTTGTTTTATATTTGTTATTAACTGCCCATCCTGTTTTAGGATCTCTATTGGGTAGACTATAGATACTCAACAAAGGAGGTACTGTAGCAGGAGCAGCCGCAGTAGGAGCAGAAGCAGACGGACCATTCATATGATACTGAGCGGCAGTTCCGTAATAGTTACCATTAGCACCAACATTAAAGTCTCCTGCTGATCCTTGATACATACCTGTTTCAGCACTGAGATGCATAGCGGCATCTGCCGTGAATAATACATTTTGTCCTGCGGCAACATTAAAATCTTGTGCGGCAGTGGTTTTAACTGTTCCGCCAACAATTTGATCTAGATCATTTTTAATAGCAATTTTGCCATGGTCTTCAACTACCAAATAGTAGTATCCGTTGACATTGGTTTCCATATTACCTATAGATCGAATATTAATATTTCGACCTGCTTCTAAATTAATGTCTCTATCAGCCCGGAAGTTAAAATCTACTTCACTATGAATACTAACGCTGTCGGCAGCATATATATCTAACTTACCGGCACTGGTCATTTCTATCCAGGCGGTACCTTTAGAATTAGCAATATAAATCATATCTTGACTATTGTGCATCAGTATTTGATGACCAGTACGAGTACGAATTCTTACCAACTCGTTTTCACCGTTAACATCCCCGTCATCCATCACAAGGCTACTTCCCCCTAATCGACTTACTGGAACTTGACGATTACCTTCGTATCCTACTTTTCCAGTTTTAGCATTAGTGCTAGTATCTAACGGTCCGGGAGTAGAAATTCCAAATACACCACTAGGAGTTTCTCTTCGAGCACTACTAGAGGTTATACCTCTTACTGTGTCTAATAATAATCCCTGTGCTAACAATCTATCAGCAAAAGGATGAATAGGTTTTTTAATTTTATCTATATTAGAATCAGTGAGCTTTTGAGTACCTTTGAGAAATTCAGCAACAGGCAGATATTCTGTACCATACCGATCTTTCTGTTGTTGAGTCATTGAAGTGTTTTTACTAGCCGCAATACCAGGAACCATGTGATTTTGATAAGTGTCCTGGACACATCCCATCCAATATCCTTGATTAGGATCACCGTCAATAAAAATGACCATAACTGTAGTTCCGACATCTGGCGGTATAAACCACATCCCGTAACTTTTTTGTACATCATTAAAGTCACTGCTGTTGTTGCCTTCAAATCGAGCAGATGTGACTCCGTAAAAAGGATTTAAGTAACTAACAATATAAGTCTGTCCTTGGTCATCAATATTACTTTGTAGATTTTTAATCAAAGAGACTTCCAACTTTCCCATATAGCTGGGATCTAAATGGCTGGTAATTTCGGCCAAGAACGGACCAGGTGTCGGTAGTTTACCTCGACGTCTTTCTTCAAATGGCATTTTTATCCTGCTCCTGCATCTGATGATCCGGTTGTACTACCAGAACTCTGTATGTTTAATTTGTCTAAGGGACTAGTGCCCCGACTTAGACTACCAAATTTGTTTACTACTGAATTTGTCAAATTACCGCCTACGTTAAATGTTGATCCAAAATTTTGTTGCACTGTACTCAATCCAGCTTCTTTTGATAATGCAGACCCTACAAGGTTAGATAATTGTAAGTTTCCCGACAAGTATTTAGATCCTGCTACAGCACCTAACAATAAATTTCCAACTGTGCCAAATCCTTGTGTAGGCAATAGCGCAGATTTAAGATTTGCCGATGACAGTAAATCTTGAGGAATTTTTGCAATATTTGTAACACCATAAGCGTTGGCTAGTTGGGTAGGTGATCCAGACAAGGTTTTAATATACTGTGTATCTGGTGCAGGATCAGGTGCTATAGAATGAGGTGCAATAGGAGGTAAATTAGCAATACCCTGAGGCGAAAGAGACGATAAATTTATACCTTGATTGCCGGCCGCTGTTAGATCAGTATTAGACGGAGCAGTAGAACCTATTGAAGATAATTGTCCTAATATTTTACTCTGCAAGGGAGCAGATAAACCAGAAAGTTGTGATGCGTTGACTCCAAACTTCTGAGCAATTGCCAAAGGATCAGTTGTAATACCCTGTGTTAATGCAGATACATTGGATTTAACATTATTTACTAGTCCTGCACTTGCATTTCCTAAATTTGCCACTGCAGAAATTGTATTAGGATTAAGTCCAGTGGCAGCTCCGGTCGCAGTAAGACTAGTCGGTAACATAGAATTCTGTGCCTGAACATCTTGTGCAGTAACATTTTGTCCAAGACTGACCAAAGATGGAATAGGAGTTACAGGAGCATAACTAACTTTAGATCCCGCACCTATACCTGATCCAGGTATTGATATTTGATTCAAAGCCTGACTAGCTTTGCCAATCAGTACAGCGGCTAATTGAGTAGTGGGATTTGTAATTCCAAATTGTCTTAGTGCGGTATTGCCCACCTGGGATACCAAACTAGCAGGATTTAATATTTGTTGTGCTAGATTTGCTACTCCCGCAATCTGCAATGGGATCCCAGAAGCCAACTGGTTAATGGCTCCGGGAATAACTCCACCAAATATCTGTGTTGCTATCCTTGAGTTACCTACAAGATTAGAAGTAGCACCACTTACTTGAGATAATAGATAATTTTTTGCGCCGCCGAGACCGCCCGTGGCATTGGTAAAATTACTAATAGCACCAGGAAGACCGGGACTAGGTAATCCTCTTTGCAGTTGATTAGCTAATGAAAGTGTGCTAACTCTATCCCCATTTAGACTTGTATCTGTATTAACCACAGTTACAGGTGGTGTAGTATCTTGTGTTATTTGGTCTTCTGGATTCGGTGATTCAGTTACCTTACTACTAGGGTCTGTAATCGGGGGTGGTGTTGTTACGCCTAGAGCAGGCGATGACTGTCCTTGTACTCGAATGATTTCTAATGTCTGTTTAAATACTCCTTCTCTAAATGAGGATCTAACTGTATTAACTCGGTATACTCCACTAAACGGAACTAATTTAGGATTAAAATATAATCTTCCTCCTTGCTCAAGTGTTTGTATATCTGCAGGATTTCTAAAATTGATAGTAATTAATACTTCACCATAATTGTGTGCGGCTTCACCGTCAACCGTGACTCTTGGGCTTTTTGTTCCAGGTTTAGGAGTATAATTACCAACACCACCAGTAACTACAT
>Ga0208741_10000380_pt1 | contig 22295 bp, 14 predicted proteins | sample CryBogCBE03Jun09_FD_184576 | JGI IMG/M metagenome (GOLD analysis project Ga0208741, IMG submission 184576) | Freshwater microbial communities from Crystal Bog, Wisconsin, USA - CBE03Jun09 (SPAdes) | ecosystem: Environmental > Aquatic > Freshwater > Lake | place: Crystal Bog, Wisconsin, USA...
AGGAGGCATCACTAGGCATTATCATCTGGAAAGGATAGTACTTAGTCGACAAAAAAAATAATGAAGGTGAGTTTTGGTTGGAGGGAGATGAGTATATCCAATCAATAACCCTTGGTTATTTTAATTTATATCTTTAATTTGTGTATAAACTTAATAAAATCAATCATGAAAAGTCTGATAGTTGCTTTGATAATGGTGGTTCCTTTTGTGGGGATTGGGCAAAAGATGTCAATGGTGATAGGCAATAAGACTATTGAAATAAACCCAGATAGTATTAGGAGAGGGCATATTAAATTTATCAGAACAAAAGCTGATACTATTCTTCATATTGATGAAAAGTATTTGTATGCTAATGTGGGCTATAGTGATTTTTGGTTTTATCATCATAAAAATGATTCAGTCGTGTTTAATTTGAAAGGACTATGGATAGAAAAATATTCTTATTCTTACTCTACTAAAAAACTAAGTTGGAAAGAGGAATGTACGTATGACGATTCAGATAATATTATTAGAAAAGTAGTAACTGATGATGATAGTATTTTAATATCTCGGACAACTTACAAGTACGATAATATGAATAACTGTGTAGAAACTATTTCTTACAATGGATTTAATAAAAAAACAACTATTGAAATAGAGGAAAGAAAACAAGATGGTAATACTATCACTGAATATGAATATTCAATAGACAGTTTAGGGAAAAGAAAACTTATGAATATCACAAAGACTGAAATAGAAAAAAACAAAAGAATCATAAGTTGTTTTAATCCCGAAGGTAAAATTACTTCAAATTCGGAAGAGGAAACAAAAGGAAATATAACTCTTACTACAGGTAAGGGATTTGCCCAAAACGGTTTCATTAACTGGGATAATAAACAGAAAACAACCAGAAAGAAGAATAAAACAATATTCGAAAGCAGTGTTGAGAAAATGACTTGCCACGAAGAAACGAAGTTAAATGACTACGGAGAGGCTACAGAGGTTCATTCAAAGAAATGTAAAAAAGGAAAAGTCACAGAAGATAAAATAATTACTTACAGCTACAAGTATGACTCCAAGGGAAACTACACAAAGAAGACAATTTATTTAGACAAACAGCCAATAATAGAAATTAACAGAGTTATTGGATATTATGATTGAGAGGAATAATCACTCTACTATCTGATAACTACTATCTAATATCTCATAACTCATCATTCATAACTCATAACTCCCTCCCCCTTATCTTTGCCCAGCAAATTTTACCTGCCCTGCAAGCGGGACTTAAATTTAATTTATGGCAGTAGCATTATACAATCGCATCAGTAGCGAGGAATTGAAGCAACGCATGTTGCAAGAAACAGAACCAAGGACAACCATTAGTTTCTATCAGTATTTCCCCATTGAGAACCCGAAAGAATTCAGGGACTTTCTCTACCTTAACCTAGATAAGCTTGGTGTTTTTGGACGGATTTATGTTGCCAACGAGGGCATCAACGCACAGATTAGTGTGCCTAACAACAACTTCGAGGCATTCAAGACCTTCCTTTACAGTATTGAATCCTTAAATGGACTTCGCCTGAACATTGCCGTGGATGATGATGGCAAAAGCTTCTGGGTATTGAAGATAAAAGTGCGGGAGAAAGTGGTGGCAGACGGCATTGACGACCCGAGTTTCAGCATGGAAAACAAGGGGAAGTATGTGAATGCCGAACAGATGAACCAATTGCTGGAACAAAAAGACACCATTGTAATAGACATGCGCAACCACTACGAATATGAAGTGGGACACTTTGTAAATGCACTCGAAATACCTTCGGATACCTTTAGGGAGCAGCTACCGATGGCTGTGGATATGATGAAGGGTAAGGAGGACAAGAACATCATTATGTATTGTACGGGTGGGATACGTTGCGAGAAAGCAAGTGCCTATATGTTGCACAATGGCTTTAGGAATGTGTTTCACCTGGAAGGAGGCATCATCAACTATGCACAACAGATAAAGAAAGAAGGACTTGAAAGTAAGTTTATAGGCAAGAACTTTGTATTCGATAATCGGCTGGGCGAACGGATTACAGAAGATATCATTGCCAAATGCCATCAATGTGGGCAACCTGCCGACTCGCATACCAATTGCAAGAATGATGGTTGCCATTTGCTATTTATTCAGTGCGAAAGATGTGCTGCAGCTTATGACGGTTGCTGTACGGAAGAATGCCAGACCATATACAACCTGCCCCTGGACGAACAAAAGAAACTTAGAGAGGGTATTGATAAAGGCAATATGGTGTTTAATAAGTCGAAGGCAAGATTGAGACCAAGACTCAATAATGATAAATGATAAATGATTAAAGATTAATCACTAAACATTAATCATTAAACATTAATCATTAAACGTTAATCATACACCATTAATTTGTGGAACGCCATTTGTATTATCTAATTAAAATAAGAACAATGAAAAAGATATCTATCGCAATGGTCATGCTGTTTGTATCAATCAGCATGACTGTGTTTGCCAATGCCGCCCAAAATACCTGGCCCAAAGAGATTCCCTTGGCTAATGGAGGGAAGATTGTAATTTATCAACCACAACCCGAAAGCCTAAATGGGGTTGTCTTATCTGCAAGGGCCGCGGTGTCTATAGCCACAACAGCCGATGCCGACCAAACCTTTGGCTCTATCTGGTTTGATGCCACTTTAGAGACAGACAAAGATTCCCGTACTGGTACGATGGAGAGTATGGTTATTAAGGAAGCTAAGTTTCCGGCCATAAAAGACCCCGCTCAATTACAGCAATATACCAGCATCGTTGAGAATGAAGTTCCTAAATGGGATCTACAGTTTTCACTCGATCAGTTACTAACTTCTGTACAGCAATCAACAGAGCTCAATGAACCTAACCTAAAGAATGATGCCCCTAACGTAATCTACAGGGACAGGGCTTCTACCCTAGTGGTTCTGGATGGTCAACCAAAGCTACAGTTAGACAATCAATCAGGTATGCAAAAGGTGGTGAATACGCCATCAACCATTGTTTTGAACCCCGACGACAACTTATATTATCTGTATGGCGGCGGCTTGTGGTATAGCTCAAGAAATGTGTTGAATGGCTGGACTTATACCCCGAATCTTCCCGTCAGGATACAACAACTGGATGAACAGATTCAACAACAAGTTGCAAAGGATGCAGATGCAAACGGCAATCAGGATAAACCATCTACTCCCACTGACATTATTGTAAGCACTGTACCAGCCGAACTGATACAAACAGAAGGGGCACCTTCGTATCAAACCGTTGAAGGGACTAATCTTTTGTATGTGGACAATAGCTTGAATGATATTTTTAAGGACATCAATACACAACAAAACTATATACTGATTTCTGGTCGCTGGTACACATCCAGTTCATTATTAGGCGGATGGAGTTATGTTCCTTCAAACCAATTGCCTGCCGACTTTGCCAAAATTCCTGAGGGAACAGAAAAGGACGGTGTTTTATCTAGCGTGGCAGGCACCAAAGCCGCCAATGAAGCTTTGATGGATGCCCAGATTCCCCAAACAGCCAAAGTAGATAGGAAAACTGCCACTACAACTGTTACCTATGATGGCAGCCCAATATTTAAACAGATTGAGGGAACCAATCTTTCTGTAGCCGAAAACAGTAGCATTACTGTATTAAGATCCAATGTAAATGGAATGTATTATGCAGTGGACAATGGCATCTGGTATATCAGCAATACGCCGGATGGACCTTGGCAAGTTTCTACCGACAGGCCTTCTGATGTGAATAATATACCAGCCAATAATATTGCCTACAACACTAAGTATGTGTATGTGTATGATTATTCCGACGACTATGTGTACACTGGATATACGCCAGGATATTTGGGTTGTTATGTGTATGGCTCAACCGTAGTGTGGGGCACAGGCTGGCACTATCATCCTTGGTATAGGCACTACTATTATCCACGACCATATACCTGGGGTTTTGGCATGGCCTATAATCCTTGGACAGGATGGAGCATTGGCTATGTTTCGGGATATAGTCTGGGATGGCATTATTCAGATTATAATGTGTACGCACATGGTTGGTTTGGACCACGCGCCTACCATCCTGCCTACAGACCATGGGGATATAATGGAGGATTTTATGGAAGAAGTACAAGAATAATCAATCAGCCCAGGATAGTTGTAAACAGACCTGTTTATGTAAATATGAATACGACGCATCATGATATACGGAATGTATATGTAGATAATAATCATAGCATTAACCTTTACAATCGCGTACAGGGTGCAAGGACAATTGATGTGAACAGAAGGCAAGGTGCTGCCATTGGTGGAAACACTGAATTGAGACAACCCAATAGAAACTTGGGCAACAATCAGCCAGCTTCAGCACACCCACAAGGAAATAACAATTACAATGCACCATTTAACAAACCTAATACGCCAGCTATTAATCCTACCATGACAGAACAAAATCGCGGCGATATTAATAACAATGGGAGAAATAATAGACCGTTTGCTCCAGGCAACAATGCTGGCACACAAACACCACAACAGCGCCCTCAATGGAATAACAATGTAAACCACCCCTTGGCTGCACCTAGCAATACTGATAATAATATAGCAACCGACAGACAAGGAAACGTTTATAAAATTGACAATAACGGCAGCATACAACAACGCACCCCAGATAGAACCTGGCAGCCAACACCACCTGCCAAGACCCCTACCGAAGTAAACAATGTACAACAACAAAGAGATAGAGGCAATGTAAGGGCAGAAAACTTCACACGTGTTGCACCGCCAACGCAGCCGCAAAGAGTACAACCTCAGCCGCAGCCACAAAGGCCTCAGTCTGCACCGCAACAACGCCAAGGTGGCAATGGGGAAGATAAGCACAGGCCGAGATAAATATTTTTTACGCTATAGAAGAAGCTGTTGTTTACCAGGTAGGCAGCAGCTTTTTTTATTTTTCGTACCACCACTCGTATTTATTTATATTTGTAGCCTTCCTCTATATAGGTATTATGTCAATTACAATTAAAGGGTTAACCAAAGTTTATGGCGAGCAAAAAGCAGTAAACAATATATCAATCAATATAAACAGAGGAGAGATTGTAGGATTCCTTGGTCCAAATGGTGCCGGCAAAAGCACCACCATGAAAATAATTACGGGCTATCTTGCTGCCGATGAAGGTACCGCTTCTGTTTGCGGTATTGATGTAGCCAAGAACCCAATCGCTACCAAGAAAAAGATAGGTTACCTGCCCGAAGCCAATCCCCTTTACTATGATATGTATGTGCGGGAATACCTTGCATTCATTGCAGGTGTTCATGGCGTTGCAGATATAAAAGGAGCTGTAGAAAGAGTTATAGCCCTCACTGGCTTAACAATCGAGAGCAGAAAGAAAACGGGGCAATTATCTAAAGGATATAAGCAACGTGTAGGATTGGCCGCAGCATTGATACACAACCCAGAGGTACTGATATTGGATGAGCCAACCAGTGGTTTGGACCCCAATCAGATAATAGAAATCAGAAACGTAATAAAGGAGCAAGGTAAAGACAAGACGGTTTTATTCTCTTCGCATATATTGCAGGAAGTAGAAGCCATCTGTGACAGGATTATTATTATCAACAAAGGACAGATTGTTGCAGATGACAAACTAAATAATCTAACAACAGGAAACAAATTGACTAATAACGTGGTGATAGAGTTGCAGGAAGTTGTGGACGAATCTATCTTTATAAGTTTGGGGAAACCGATAAAAGCATCTGCGAACAAATGGGTTTTCACAACTGATAAACCAGATTTACTACGCAAAGAATTATTAGAAATTGTATCGAAGCAAAATTTGAATATAATTTCCTTAGTAAATGAGAGCAATATCAATTTAGAAGATGTTTTTAGACAGGCTACTCAAACGAAATAGTCATTACTTTTACCGCCATTAACAAAAAGAATTTACACTTAAATATTTAATAACAAAAAACACAAGAATTATGAGTTACATTATTGAAGTACATGCCCGTCAGATATTGGATAGTCGTGGCAATCCTACAGTAGAAGTAGATGTTACAACAGATGATGGTGCGCTAGGCCGTGCCGCAGTACCAAGTGGTGCTAGTACTGGTATTCACGAAGCAGTTGAGCTACGTGATAATGACAAAAAGGTATATGTTGGTAAAGGTGTTTTACAAGCTGTAAACAATGTAAATGAAATTATTTCTGAAGCCATCACTGGTTTTGATGTTACACAACAAGCCGCTATCGACCAAGCATTGCTTGACTTAGATGGTACGCCAAACAAAGGAAAACTAGGTGCTAATGCTATCTTGGCTGTAAGTATGGCTATAGCAAAAGCTGCTGCTGAAGAAGCTGGTGTTCCTTTATATCGTTACATAGGTGGTACAAATGCAAGAACGTTGCCTATTCCTATGATGAACATCTTGAACGGTGGTGCACATGCTGATAACAAAATAGATTTCCAAGAATTTATGATTATGCCAATTGGCGCATCTAGCTTTAGCGAAGGGTTGCGTTGGGGCGTTGAAATTTTCCATACATTGAAGAGTGTATTGAAGAAAAAAGGATTTAGCACAAACGTTGGTGATGAAGGTGGTTTTGCACCAAACATCCAAAGCAACGAAGAAGCTATTGAAACTGTATTGGAAGCTATCACTGCTGCTGGTTATAAGACTGGAACTGAAGTTGCAATTGCAATGGATGCTGCAAACAGCGAATTGTGGGATGGCAAGAAGAACAAATATGTTTTCCATAAGAGTTCTGGAAAAGAAATGAGCAGCGATGAGTTGGTTAAATTCTGGGAAAGCTGGGTTAATCAATATCCTATCATCTCTATAGAAGATGGTATGGCTGAAGACGATTGGAATGGTTGGAAAAACCTGACTGATACTATTGGAAAGAAATGTCAATTGGTAGGTGACGATTTATTTGTTACCAATGTATTGCGTTTGCAAGAAGGTATTGACAAGGGTATTGCCAATGGATTGTTGGTTAAGGTAAACCAGATTGGTACAGTTACCGAAACGATCAATGCAGTTACTTTGGCTCAACACAATGGTTACAACACTATTATGAGTCACAGAAGTGGTGAAACAGAAGATGTTACCATCGCTGATTTGGCTGTTGCATTAAACTGCGGACAAATTAAAACTGGTTCTGCTAGCCGTACAGACCGTATTGCTAAATACAACCAATTAATCCGTATCGAAGAAGAGTTAGGTGCTACAGGTATCTTCCCTGCTGGAAAGATTAAATTTGGTAAATAACATCTGTTAATAGTTTTAGGTTGGTGGTTAATTATCAATTCGATAATTTTACCATCAACCTTTTTTTATTTAAGTAATCACAATGAATAAAGCATTAAAGTTAATTACCAATAAATATATTCTTACCATACTTTGTTTCCTGGTATGGATGAGTTTCTTCGACCAAAGAGACATCTTTAATACCATTGAACAAAAAGGAAAACTAAACCAGCTTCTAGCCAAAAAACATTACTACGAAAAAGAAATAGCCTCTGCCAAACAAGAGCTTACCGACCTGCAAAACAGCTCCATCAGTTTAGAAAAATTTGCCCGTGAAAAGTATTTGATGAAGAAAGATGGAGAAGATATTTATCTGATTGAAGACTCAAATGAAGTAAAAAAATAATCTCTTTCACAATATTATTCCTGCTCCTCCGTTTAAGTAATATCCCTCCCCATGAAACAAATATTGTTTCATTTTTTACTTTAGTTCTACTATGCAGAAATTTTCGCAGGAGCAACTTATTCAGTACCTGTATGGGGATTGTTCCCCCATTTTAAAGCTCGCAATTGAAAAAGCGATGCTAGACGACTTGCTTTTGCAGAAGGAAGTAAAAACATTACAACGCACCATCAAACAATTGAGCAAACTAAAAAAGCAATCTCCCAGTATTAGTACGATTGACGAAATCTTAAAATATGCCGCTACTCCCCACAAAAAGAAATAGACACTATCAGGACTTAAGCGAAATAATTATTCTAATGTTATGATCTAATAGATTTAGAAAAGTACCTTCTTCAAAAAGCTATCTATATAATCCATCATAGGATTGAACCATGGATTAAAGAACCAAAAGGGGTGTGGCGTATCTGGAAAAGTATGAACTTCGGAAAAAATATGCAATGAATCTAGTTTTTTTATCCCATCATCCCTACCTGCATGAAAACGTGTATTAGAACTATTTATGAAAAGAAAAGGGACTGTATTTTTATCTATATGATTTAATGCAGAAGCCTCCTCCCAAACCAAAGGTTGTTGTTGGTAGGTGCCACCAAGCCATTGGGCAGCAACTAATCCCTCAGCAGATTCTGGATGATGAAAAGCTAATATTCCATCTATATCAATCGCAGCATGAACCTTTGCTGAAACAGATTTATCTCTTAACGTATCTTCAAAAATAGGTTTATTGTTTGTTGTGCCGAGTAAAGCTGCTAACTGCCCGCCAGCAGAAACCCCCAGCACTGCTATTTTGCTGGTATCAATACCATAAGTCTTTGCATTAATTTTCATCCAGCAGACGGCGGCTTTTAAATCATTTACCGCAGCAGGATACCTTGCCTCCAGCGATAATCTGTATTCCGCACTTACCGCAACATATCCCCTGTTTGCCAGTTCTGTTGCCATTGCCTCATTCTGTGACTTATCGCCAGATTTCCATCCTCCACCAAAGATTAATAGAACTGAAGGTTTTTGTTTATGTATATTTTTGGGATAATAAACATCTAATGGCAACTGCCGCTCATTAAGTATTCTGTAAACAATGTCTCGCTTTAGCAAAACATTTTTCTTCAGTTGAGGAGATGCAACTGTAATGTAAGGCCGCTTCTTTTGTTCTTTTAAGAAGGTACCATTCAGTGTAAAACTAGTATCTCGAGGTATTTTATACTGAGCAAAGTTGGAAATAGAGATTAACAATATGGTGCCGCACAATAATAACCTCATAAATAAAGTTTTATGCCGATTCAATCAGGGCAATTTCCGTAAGTAATGAGATAATTATTTAGCTATTATTAAAGCTTTGTCAGTAGCTCCATTATTAAAAGTTACTTTCTCCTTTGCCTTAGACAAATCTGTTTTAGAAACTTTTATGTCGGAAGATTTTTCTCCGTTAATACTAAATAGCAAATCTGCATTGCTGCCATATTTAATATTATCGAGTGTTATCTTGCTTCCATTATCAATTAGCACAACAGGATTGCTATCGTTGCTGAACAATGAAACATTTTTTAGACTAATATCTTCAGCTTCAATAATCTCAGCTCCCTTTTGTGAAGTCAAAGACACATTTTCAAGATGAATCCCCTTTATGCTCATTTCTGGCAAACCACGTATCAAGAGCCCTTTTTCAGCACCATTACAAACGATATTATTCACATAAAATTCCCGGAACTGGGGTGTAGCTTCTGTTACAGGCTTTAACTCTTTCTTGTCCGCTTTAACCATGTAATACATATCAAAAAGAATGGCTTCGTGGATAATATCCTTCATGGCAATATCCTTAATGTATATTTTTTCAACAATTCCACCCCTGCCACGTGTTGTTTTGAAACGAAGGCCAATATCTGTACCTATGAATGTACAGTTAGATACAAAGATATTTCTTGCCCCTCCAGACATTTCGCTTCCAATAACAAAGCCTCCGTGTGCACGGTAAACTATACAGTCACGAACCACCATATTCTCTGTAGGAACCCCTCTCCTTCTGCCTTCCTCATCCCGACCAGATTTCACACAAATTCCATCATCACCTGCATCAAATGTGCTTCCTTCTACCAATACATCCTTGCAGGATTCCACATCAATTGCATCGCCGTTGTGTGCATTCCATTGGTTGCGTACATGCACCCCACTTACTGTCAACTCCTGACAAAGTATAGTGTGTAAGCACCATGCGGGTGAATTTTGGAAAGTAGTATTCTGTAACAAGACTTTTTTGCAATTATTGAGTACCACCATATTAGGACGAAGGAAGTCTTTGACAGACTCATAGTCCTTTAAGGTTTTACCAGGTTCCATATTAAGAACATTTTTGGCATTCAATCCATTCAGAAAGTTTTGTGATGGATACCATTCCTTCCCATTTTCGCTTACAATACCGCCGCTCGCAACTAGTTTTTTCCAGTCAGATTCTATCAGTCTATCCTTTCCAATATCTCTCCACACTTCTCCATGACCATCTATAATCCCTTCGCCAGTGATGGCGATATTAAATAAGTTAATACCTGAAATAGGAGATTGATTGCGTGGTGAAGCATGTCCTTCAAAATCACCCAGTACCAATGGATATTGGCTTTTATCATCTGTAAATTGCAACAAGGCCGCGTGTGTAACATGGAAATTCACATTGCTCTTCAATACAATTGGCCCTGTAAGCCAATAGCCTTGAGGTACCAGAACAACACCACCACCTTTTGCGCTACAGGCATCAATAGCACTGTTTATGCTTTTTGTGTTCAACGTAACACCATCAGGAATTGCTCCGTAATTAAGAATATTAAAAGTATCTTTCTTAAAAGTAGGAATCTGTGCCTTTGGCAAATTATTCCAAGAGTATTTACTAGTTTGTGCAGTGGCACCTAGTACTGCCCCAATAAAAGTTAACAGGCAAACAATTCTTTTCATTTTTGTTGTATTTATGTACTATCAGGTTAATGTAGTATTTCTTTTAGTAAAAGAGAACACTCTTTGGGTAAAAGAGAGCACTCTTTGGGTAAAAGAGAACACTCTTTGAGTAAAAGAGAACACTCTTTGAGCAAAAGAGAACACTCTTTGGGTAAAAGACAACACTCTTTGAGTAAAAGAGAGCACTCTTTGAGTAAAAGAGAGCACTCTTTGGGTAAAAGACAACACTCTTTGAGTAAAAGAGAACACTCTTTAGGTAAAAGACAACACTCTTTGTTCCATTGCCAATACCCATAGACTCTTTTTTTAAAAAACAATTAATACCCATAATCCTGCTTCAACGTTCCATTACTAGCATCAAGTACTGCTTGAGGAAGTGGATATAGTTCGCTATGGTTGGGTTTAAACCCGCTTCCAAAAAGGTTAAATGTAGAAGTTGATGTGCCATAAACTCCCGAGCCAATCCAAGATTGCTTTATTGTGTATGATGGTTGTGATGGTGCTTTTTTGTAAAGAGAATTAGCCCAAATCCCAGAATTATCTATTGCTTTGTTTTGACCTCCAGGATTCCCGGTAGAATCAAAATAATAGAAGTACATGGAAGTTGGCAACGGGCCGGAAGTAACATAAGAAGGAGGTGGTGCCATATAAGATGTAGGTGGCAAGGTTTTATTACTTGCCAATATGCCTAAGTTTGTTTTTGTAGCACTGATTGCAGTACCCAATAGTCCCCATCTTTTTAAATCATATTTACGAACACCTTCTGCTCCAAATTCCAACGAACGTTCTCTTACAATGGCTTGAAAGAATCCAACATAATCTGTAGGAGTAGTACCAATTAAACTATGATTACCCCCAAATCCTCTTGTTCTTACTTGTTCATAGGCTGAAACTGCTGCTGCAGAAGGACCTTGATTCAACTCATTATCGGCCTCTGCAAACATCAACAATACATCCGAATATCTAATGATTGGCCAATTTAAACCCCAATAAGTAGAGGATGATGGCAGCGGATTTGTTACCCAATCACACCTAAACTTGCCATCTCTCATCTTTGTAATTTTATTTCCAAACTTAGAATAGTCAGCCATCACATCGTAAGGAGCAATAGTTACGTCTCTTCTAGTATCTAAAGAATCAAACAAATAAAAATAAGTAGGAAGAATAACTAACGTCCCACTTCCATTGGTAAACGAGGCAGTAATAGTTGCAGCACCTGCAGCAGAAGTAATATATCCCCCAAACTCCGGCCCATTATATGTTCCAAGTTTACTATCAGTTGAACCTGTCCCCCCCGTCATTGCAACCTGAAATAAGATTTCGTTGTATTGCTTATCAATAGTATGAGCACATATTCCATCTTTAAATACAGATTTATAACTTGGATTTAAAGCGTGTTCTCCACTATTGATGATGTCATTGCACTCATTCCAAGCAATCTGATAAAATTGTTTATAATCTGGCTCTCTTTCAATATTCATGTCTTGTCTCAACTCATAACCTCCCCTGTACAAAGCAATCCTGGCTCTTAATGCTTTTACTGCTCCTTTTGTAATTCTCTCGTCTGCCTGGTCGCCAGTTAAAGAAGCTATCTGAGAATTCCAAGGCACCAAAGAATCCTCAGCAAACTTAAGGTCTGCTAATAGGTGATTATAGATGGTATCCCTATTTGTTTTGCCGATGAAAAGATTAGTAGAAACCTCTGATGGCAAGTATTGTGCAGGCACGTCTCCCCAATTCCTTGTTAATTCCAGATAAAACTGTGCTCTCAGCGTCAATGCCTCACCATATAATCTCCTCAATTCTGCAATTTGTTGGCCACTTCCTGATGTATACAAACTCATCTTTGGGATATTATAAATACAAAGATTTGCTCTCTCAATTCCCTGATACAGTTGTAAGTAAGGTGCATACAGTTGTAGGTTTAAAGCGGTAGCATTGTAATGGGCTAAATCGCCCCTATCATTATCTCCTGTTCTTGCAGGCCCCATTGTTTCATCGTTATCATACGGATAATAACAACTAATTCTGTTACCATAACCTTGGTCGCCTGCCAAATCCTGATAAACGCCCAATACAGCCATTTCAGCAAGTGTTACACTACTATACACAGTATTAGTTGAAAATAATGAGGGGGAGTCTGGCTCCAAGAATTTTTTACATGAACTAAGACCTAATAGAATAACTATTGCTAAAGATAAAAAAACTGAATTATTTATATTTTTATTTCTCATTTTATGTGTTATTGAGGATTAGAAATTAAGATTTACACCACAAACATAACCACGACTACGAGGGTAAGCAGAATAGTCGACTCCCGGTGTCAAAGGAGAACTGTGCATGGTATTTACTTCAGGGTCATATCCCGAATAGCCAGTAATTACAGCCACATTATTAACTGTCAAATAGAATCTCAACTTAGTTAATGTCAAGCGCCTCATAACTTTTGAAGTTATTGGCAACGAATACCCAATTGTAATGTTGTTTATCCGAATGAAAGAACCATCTTCTACAGCAAATGAAGAAGGTGAGAATGAAGCTGAAGAAGAGCCAACTGAAGGCAACCAAAACGAAGCGTTCTTATTCATACTATCCAAGACTGCAGGTGCTACACCGGTAATTACCTTACCATTCGAACTCTGATAGGTATCGCCGCTATTGCTCACTACTCTCCAACGGTTACTTACAATAGCCAACATATTTGCCCCTGCAGTGTAACCACTCGTATATTCTAACTTATTATCGTTAAATACTTTACATCCAAATCTATAATTAACAAAAATACTTGCATCCCAGTTTTTGTATCTGAAAGTTTGGGTTAATCCACCAAATAGCTTTGGCTGGTTACTACCCAATATTTGTCTGTCATTTACATCTACTTTTCCGTCGCCATTCAAATCTTTATACTTTATACTTCCCGGTTGTACCAAAGTAGAAGTAAGAGAAGAATCACTAGCTACACCTGGCTTTAAGGTATAAGTACCCAATGCCAATCCATTGGTTGTATAAGACGGTTGTGTATATGGAGTCCAATTAAAATCACTTGTCTTATAGAAGCCATCATTAACAAACCCATACATAGAGCCAACTTTCTGACCAACCTTCACAATGTAATCTGGTAAGTTACTAGCACCTGCCCAACCAGAGTTGACAGTGTAGTAGTTTTGACTGTTTCCTAGACTTTTTATAACGTTGTCATTTGTAGCGATATTGAAAGAGAAATTCCATGAAAAATCTTTTGCTCTTATTACAGTACCCGCTACTAATAGTTCCAGACCTGTATTTTGTGTAGAACCAACATTCTGTATTTGCAGCGGATAACCAGAAGAAACAGGAACTGGTACATTTACCAAAAGCTTTCTGGTAGTATTGATGTAACCATCTATTGTAACTTGTAGCTTGTTTCTTAATAAACCAAAGTCTAATCCTAAATCCCTAGAAAAGGTGGATTCCCATTGAAGGTCTGGATTTGCCAGATTAGCCACATTCAGTCCAGGGTTCAACAAGTTATTAAGTCCATATCCAGATGCAGGATTGGAGCCTGTATAAAAAGTTCCAAACAAAAAAGCAGGAATATGATAATTACCAACTATACCAGCAGATGCACGAATCTTTAAGTCTGATACATATTGATTAAACTTATCCATAAATTTTTCTTTGGAAATTAACCAAGAAGCGGATCCAGATGGAAATGTGGCCCAATGGTTATCTGGACTAAAGACACTTGCACCATCAGTCCTTAAACTTGCCGTAAACACATACTTCTTTTTCAGGTTAAACTTGGCACTAGTAAAGAAAGAAAGGATATTATTCGGTATCTGACCAGATGATTCATAAAGCTTAACTGGTGGCAATGATAGATTCATATTTTCCAGCGCTTGCTGAGCAGTTATTCCTTTTGGCATATAATAAGCCTGAGAAAAGTTTGTATTGTCAAGGCTCTGAACCGTTTCTTCTCCCAAAAGAAGCGTTAAAAGATTGTCGGGGTTTGCATTGGTATAAGTGAATACATTAGAGTTATTCAAAATAGTTTTCTTATCCCAATTAATTGATGCACTTGGCATTTTTGCACCAAACCTTTGCGACCAAGGTGTGATGGTATCATTGAAAGCATTTTGTTGTTGACTGTTTATATCATACCCAAAAGTTGTTCTGAAAGCAAAGTGTGGAGTCAACTGATAATTTAGGTAACCATTCAATACAATATTGTCGGTTACATTATTTCTATACATCTGATTATCCAACAAAACTGGATTTAAAAGAAACAATCCGTTTGCACTTGTAGAAGCATCCAGATTTGGGTCATAACCATCTACAGCTTCACCTGGTTTCAAGAATGGTCTGTAACGAATAACCTGACGCAAAAAGCTAAATGACTGGTCTCCAGACGGATCCGTTGTGCCAGTTCCGTCAATCACCATGTGGTTATAACGTACATTGAAGCCCATTTTAACATTATCATTAATCTTGTGATCTAGTTTAAAGGTTACTAATTTTCTATTGTACTCCGAATTAAGAAAAATCCCATCCTGAGAGTTATCAGTCAAACTTAAATAATATTGGGTTTGCGCATTACCACCAGACACACTTACGTTATGTGTTTGCTGAATTGCATTTCTCCCGAACATTTTATTCTGCCAATCAAGATTTGGAACATTTTTATATGCCTGCACCGTATCCCAACTATTTCCATAAGGAGAAATCCCGCTAGAGTCATTTGCATATTTACCTCTTTCATATTGATACAACATAAAGTTGTAAGGATCCATCACTTTCAACTCATTTCTTAGCTTATTCAACCCAATAGATCCATTATAGCTTACAATCGTTTTGCCTTGCAGGTTCTTTCCTCCTTTGGTTGTCACTACAACAACTCCATTTGCCCCCCTGGCACCATAGATGGCGGTTGCAGCGGCGTCCTTCAATACGTCTATAGATTCAATATCCTGTGGAGCAATCAACGAAATACCCTCATCAGACTCTATTCCATCAATAATATATAATGGCGCATTACTCTGCGTGATAGATCCACCACCACGTATTTGTATTTGAACCTGTGACCCAGGAGCTCCTTCGGACGTAGTAACTTGTACCCCAGCAAGCTTACCAGTAATGGCTTCTTCGGCAGAGTTCACAACAACATCTTTCAAATCCTTTGCTCCAATGGATGCTACCGACCCCGCAATGTCTTTTCTCTTGATGCTTTGATAGCCTATCACTACAACTTCTTCTTGATTATTCTCGGTGCTAATTTCTAACTTTATATGAATAAGTTGGTTGTCCTGCACTGTTACTAGTTGCGTTTTGTAACCCACAAAGCTCACTGTAAGGTAAACAGGATCTTTACTATCTTTTGCTACAATTGTAAATTCACCTTTGCTATTGGTTTTCACACCTCTACTGGTTCCCTTAAGCACTACGCTAGCTCCTTCCAAAGGACCAGTTTTAGAATCTGCAACAATACCTTTAATTTCTCTGGTTTGGGCAAGTAAAATGGTGACGCTAAGAAGGCAGGACACACAGAGCAACAACAGTTTTTTCATATAATACAAGCATTAAGATGTTTTCATCCTCGATAAAACAGTATGAAATACAGTAATAAAATTTTTTGCGAAATTATGGCAAGAGCACCAATAACTGTCCTGCCCTGTCCCGTTTTTATCTGAGGACGGTCTTCTTCCGCACAAAGCTTTACCCACACGGTTAGTATTTCTCCAGATTTTCAACTGCATGATTATAGAATAACAGAAAAAGCTAGGCAATCTCTTGCTTAAAACGCAGGTACCTAGAATAAAAAATATGATTTGCGCTGCTTAATTTTAGGCCAACTTATTAGCTTAAACTAGCATCTCTTTGTGATGGAATATTATTGTAGGGCAAAGTAATGGGGGTGTAAAATGATTCGGGCGCAAATTGGATATGTGGCTTTTTTATACTGTAATTTCAAAGGGAAAGTATCGAAAAAACCGTGTTTACATACTTCCATATCGCATAAGTACCTTTTTCTTCAAGATTTATATGTCTCTACGCCATATAGATACCTTTCCATCCAAAATAAATACCTTTTTTTCCGACATAATTACCTCTTTACGTCATAAAGATACCTTTCCGTCAAACATTTATGTATTAATACGTGATAGAAATATATAAATACAAAAGTTGAAGTGTTTTTGATTAAAATCCATTGGCTAACTAAGTTTGTTGCACCTAAATTAGTTTAGGCTATCTACCCCCAAAAAGAATTTGTAGGTAAGCAAATTAGTAACTCATTTAAAAATATATACGACATTTAGTTTTAAATTGTATTTTGCGGTTGTTTACCGTTAATATAGTGATTGCTTACGGTATTTAACTAGACGAAAGGTTTTTAATTTACATATATCCAAACAAATAATGCAAGAGAACCCCTCAACATTAACAACTAGGTCTATTTTGAAAAGTTCAACAAGAGTAGAAGAATCTTACAAGTACAACCTTCAGGTGTACAAGTCATTATTCGAATTGAATCCCGAAGCGGTTTTCTCTTTGGATTTAGATGGCAATTTTACTAGCGCCAACAAAGTAATGCTTGATAAATCGGAATGTGATTGGACAGCATTAGAAAAATTGACATACAAGGACTTGATTCATCCTGATTACTTAGAAATTGCAAACAAAAGTTTTAGTGAGGTACTAAAAGGTGCTGTGCTAGAATATAATGCTAAAGCAATTTCTGCAAAAGGTAAAACACTGGACGTTGCACTGCGGGCAATTCCTATTTATATAGATAATGAAATTGTTGGCGCCTATGTTATTGCTACAGACATAACTGAACGGGTTAAAACCGAGCTAGAGATGAAAGATGTTCTTGACAATCTAGCAAAAGCCTATGTTGAAAAAGACAAAATACTGGAAAGTATAACAGAAGGATTCTTTGCAATAGATTCAGAATGGAATTTTGTTTATTGCAATAGAGTAATAGAGCGCATTTGGGGTATTGAACGCCAACAAATAGTTGGAAAGAACTTCTGGACTTTGGTTGATAGTGCAAATGCAACAGATATAAAGACAGAATTTTCGAGGTCTATGCAAGAAAGGGTGCGTGTAGATTTTGAAATGTATTACCAGCCACTGGCTGTTTGGCTAAGGATAACAGCCTATCCCAATGACAATGGTCTTTCCAGTATTGTAAAAATAATAAATGAAGAGAAGCGAATTGAGCGGCTGTTCAATCTAGAAAAAGAAGCACTGGAACTTAGTACTTCAATAGATTCTAGTGTTGACGATATCGTGAAGTATTTGATTGATGGACTACAAGACATTCATCAAGAAATGATTTGCAGTTTACTGCATGTTAAAAACAATGCGTTGTTTAATTGGTATGCTCCCAAATTACCAGAAGACTACACCAATATTATCAATGATTTTCCTATTGGACCCACACAAGGTTCTTGCGGTGCAGCTGCTTTCTCAAAAGAAGTTGTTATTGTAGATAAGGTAGAGACTAGTGAAGTATGGGAAAAATACAAAGATATAGCTGCTAGATTTGGCTTTAAGGCATGTTGGTCACTTCCATTATTGAACAAAGAAAAAGAAGTGTTTGCAACGTTTGGCACTTATTACAAAGTAGCAAGAAAGCCCACGCCTGCTGAGTTGAACAGTGCAGAAAGGGTACGAAATCTGTTAACGACAATTATTCTCAACAAACAAGCAGAAGAAGAAATATTACTCAGTAAAGAACGGTACGACATTGTTGCTATGGCTACAAATGATGCCATTTGGGATTGTGATTTAGCAAGCAGAACAGTAGTTTGGAATAATGGTATCACTTCCATTTTTGGTTACAAAAAGGAAGAAGTACAGAATACGGACACTTGGGGATGGGAGAGGGTTCACCCCGAAGACAGAGAAAGGGCAATCAGTAAAGTTCTTACACATTTAGCCGGAGGTGCCAATACCTTCAGTGATGAATTTAGATGCCTGTGTGCGGACGGTAGTTTTAAATATATCCTCAATAAGATATTTGTAATGAATGATTCAAAGACTGGAAAGCCTATTAGATTGATAGGCGCCATTCAAGACATTACACAACAAAAAGAAAAGGAGCTACAGCTAAGGGAACTAAATGAAACTTTAAAAGAAAGAGCCGAACAGCTTGCTACTTCCAATACCGAATTGGAACGGTTTGCGTATGTTGCCTCTCACGACTTGCAAGAGCCTCTTCGTACTATCACAAGCTTTTTGCAACTTTTGAAACGGAAATATGATGGTAAGCTTGATGATGCTGCACAAAACTATATCACATATGCAGTTGACGGGGCAGATAGGATGAAACAGTTGATAATGGATATGCTGGAATATTCTCGCGTAAATACACAACTGAAGCTGAATGAGGAAGTAGATATGCAACATATCCTGAACGATGTGCTGTTTAATTATTCTGGAAAAATAAAGCTTAGTGATGCCATAATTATTAGTGAGAATCTCCCTAAGGTTTATGCTGTAAAAACACAAATGATTCAGTTGCTGCAAAACCTTATTGCAAATTCTCTGAAATACCAAAAGCCTAATATTCCACCTGTCATTAAAGTAAATGCAATAGAAAAAGAAACGGAATGGGAATTTTCTGTAAGCGATAATGGAATTGGGATTGAAGAGAAGTTTTTCGATAAAATTTTTATCATATTCCAACGACTTCACAGCAAAACACAGTTTTCTGGCACAGGCATAGGATTGGCCATCTGCAAGAAAATTGTAGAAAAGCACAAGGGACGTATTTGGGTTACTTCTATACCACAAGAAGGCAGTACTTTTTATTTTACCATACCTAAGAAAGAACTATAGAATATGAACTCAAAAGAATCATTAGACATTTTAGTTGTTGAAGATAATGAGGTTCACTTTTATCTTCTCGAGCAGTACCTAAACTTCTCCACCTTAAAAATCGGGAAAATATTTCGTGCTATTACACTTGAAGAGTCTTTAGAAATTTTAAAGACTGAGACTCCAGACATTATCTTTCTTGATTTGTTTTTACCTGATAGTGATGGACTTTCTTCTTACAAAACAATTCAAAGTAAGATAAGTACAGCTTCCATTATCATTATCTCTAGTTTATCCGACATCAATATAACATTAGAAGCACTCTCTTATGGTGCTGAAGATTACCTTGTAAAAGGTGAATTTGATGAACGTATCTTGGAGAAATCGATTCGTTACAGCTTGGAACGTAAAAAATCGGAGCTGGAGTTGCAGGCTTCCGAAGCAAAGTATCGTCAGATATTTTACAATAATCCCTCACCGATGTATATCTATGACTTTGATACCCTACAAATATTAGAGTGCAACGAAGCTGCTATAAAGAAGTATCTATATACAAAAGAAGAATTTACGAAGCTAAAAATCACCGACTTACGGCCACCCGAAAACAAAGACTTACCTGTAATTAACGATGTTGAAGAATTAAAAAAATTGTTGTCTACGCCCTTGCCTCATCAGAAAAAAAATAGGGAGATCATTATGGTAGAAATATCTTTCTATCACATAGAGATGAATGGCAAACAGGCAAGACAGATACAGATAAATGATGTAACGGAAAAGATTAAGCTTCAGGAACAATTAGCAATACAGCAAAAAGAACGGGAAAGGTCTATTACATCAGCAACAATCACGGCACAAGAAACCGAAAGAGCTGAACTTGGTCGGGAACTACATGATAATATCAATCAGATACTTGTAACTGCACTATTATTTCTCGATAATATAATCAGTACACAAAAGGTAGATTTTGATAGACTTAAATATATAAAAGAGATTATCTCCGAATCAATTAAAGAAATAAGAAAAATTACAAAAGGTCTTGTGCCGCCAGCCTTGGATAATATTGGTTTGATAGCCTCCGTAGAAGGAGTTATAAGCAATGTAAGGTCTGTTAGCGGTATCGTATTCAACACCTCATTCAACGACTTCTTTGAGGAAATGATAACGGAGGATTTGAAATTGATGATTTACAGAATTGTGCAAGAACAGCTAAACAATATTGTAAAACACTCCGAAGCAACAAAGGTGGATATTGCTTTGACACAAAAAGGTGAAAACTCAATTGAGCTTTTGATAATGGACAATGGAAAGGGGTATAATCTGGCCGATAAGCCCAATGGTGTTGGCCTTCAGAATATTAAGACCAGAGCGGCATTACATTATGGTGAGGTTGTGATAAATACTTCGCCAGGCAATGGATTTGAGCTGAAAGTAACCTTCCCTATGCATGAGAATCTTTCTCCAAACGTGGTTGAGTCATTTGACTAAACCACCTATTAATCACCACATATTATGAATAAAGGAAGGTTGGAAGCATTTAGCGATGGTGTGATTGCAATTATCATTACTATTATGGTACTTGAAATGAAAGTACCTCATGGCGAGACAATACAATCGCTCCGACCGATATTTCCAGTATTTCTAAGCTATGTATTCAGTTTCATAAATGTTGGGATTTATTGGAATAATCATCATCACATGATACACGCTACCAAGCATGTGAATGGAAGTGTATTATGGGCTAATATACATTTACTTTTTTGGTTGTCATTATTTCCGTTTGTAACTGCATTTATGGGAGAAAATAATTTTGCTACCATTCCTGTTGCACTCTACGGTGTTGTTTCTTTTATGGCTGGCACTGCCTACTACATGTTGGCTCAATGCCTCATTAATCTAAATGGGAAAAATTCTACACTAGCAAAGGCACTTGGAAAAGATAAAAAAGGTATTATTTCGGTGGTTGTTTATGCAATTGGAATTGGATCAAGCTTTATAAATCCATGGCTAGGGGTTGCTTGTTATGTATTTGTGGCTTGCATTTGGTTTATACCTGATAAGCGAATTGAAGAAAAAATTGCTAATGAGGGCTTTGCTGATAATTAGTATTATTCCGTTTTACAACACATTACTAAGATGCCATTAAAAAAAAGGGTAGTGATTTAAAATGTATGCTACTTTTTCAAAGAGGGTTACTGTGATTTTTTTGTCTTAAAATATCTATCAACCCCATTTCCAAGGTCTTGGATGTGATAAAAAAGGTTTTGGAAACGACATCCAAGACCTTGGATGTGATAAAAGAGGTCTTGGAAACTGTATCCAAGACCTTGGATGCGGTAAAAGAGGTCTCGGAAATGACATCCAAGACCTTGGATGTGATAAAAGAGGTTTCGGAAATGACATCCAAGACCTTGGATGCGACATTAAAGGTCTTAGATGTCTAAAATAGTTGAATGTAAAGCAGCATACATTCTAAATCACTACCAAAAAAAGAAATGAAACTCTATTTTGCTGGTCATCAGATGACTCACTTAACAATGGTTTGAAGATTATGGAAATTTTTTGATGTTTCGGTCAATAAATTATAACATACGTAAGCTACAATAATTGATTGTATTTGTAAGAAGTTTGCCCAATTAGTCCTGCCTTAGCATTATCTGGACAGACATAAAGAGAAATATTATACTTTTTTTACCCAACCCCGTCAATACTTCCCCCCTAAATTTGCATCATGAAAATAAGTAACGAGATGAAGGTGGGGCTTCTCACAGCAATAGCACTCACTTGTCTTATATTAGGATTTAACTTCTTGAAAGGTAAGAACGTTTTT
>Ga0208741_10000381_pt1 | contig 22159 bp, 17 predicted proteins | sample CryBogCBE03Jun09_FD_184576 | JGI IMG/M metagenome (GOLD analysis project Ga0208741, IMG submission 184576) | Freshwater microbial communities from Crystal Bog, Wisconsin, USA - CBE03Jun09 (SPAdes) | ecosystem: Environmental > Aquatic > Freshwater > Lake | place: Crystal Bog, Wisconsin, USA...
GTACAAGGTAGTACCCAATGCCAGGGTAGAACCATACGTCTTGCTCTGTGCCGAAGCCGTGATAGTCAAGGACGCAACAGTTATGTTGGCAGTGGTGCTAGTTGGTTGGGCACTCAAAGTATAAGCGCTTGCATTTGCACCTCCTAAAGCAAACCCTGCATAAGTGACTGTAATACCATTAGCAACATTTGCACTGGCAAAAGTACCAGTAGCACTTGTGGCATTAACAGTCACAACATCAGAACCAACCACCCCAGATACGGCAGCAGAACCAGTATTTATAACAGCCGCAGTAGTACCATTATACGTTTTGTTATTTGCAGTCACCCCAGTGATAGTAGCAGGAATTGCTGTCTCTGCGAGGGCTACATTATTTACATAGTAAGTAAGGCTGTTTATTGTTGCGGTTGTTGTAGCAGTGTACGGACTACTTGTGGTATAATTTGGAGAGCTAAAACTGAGACCTGTCAAGGATGAAACAGTAACGCCATCAACACGAACAATTTCAGGCGTACCACTTGGTGTAGCCCCACTATTGTTCAATCCAACCTCATAAGCGTATGAAGAAGGATACTGTAAAATAGTATAATAACGCGCCCCGAATCTTGCAGTGCTTGCAGAAGATGGCAAACCAGTCATTGAACCTTCAGTTTGTGAGATTACTACCCCCTGAGACAAGGAGGAGGATGAAGTATAAGTAAATTGAACTGGACGATAGTTGCCTCCTGCGCCAACAGGGAATGTATAAGTAGCAGCGGAAGGTGTTGAAAGGCCCAGTGGCCCGTTTACATAAGAATTAGTATTTGCACCACTTATCGTTCCTGTAGAGAAAAGGTAATTAAGTGTTGTAGTATTTACAAGTCCGCTAGTGAGTGTGAGTGTACCGGCAATATTTACCTCTCCCCCTGCCGAAACAAGATTAAATGAATGACCACTACCAATATTCACAGTCAAGCTATACATGGTAGGTATCGGCAATGCAAATAGGTTAGGAACTGTAACCCCGCTGCCAGGGAAAGAAGCAATTGAAGTTCCTGTTAAGGTGATGGCACCCGAGTTGCTCAATGTGCCACCAGTGGCTGTATAGCTGCCAGAGAAAGTAGCTGCAGAGCCGAAGTCTAGCAACAACGTACCTGATGTCATCGTGAATGTTGGTATCGTCTGGCTGAGTGCCGCAGGCAACTCAAGCGTTCCTCCTGCAACAGCAACAGTGCCACTCATTGTTAATGCTGTTCCTAATATCACAGAACCACTATTAATCGTTAAGTTATTTAAAGCTGTAGTTCCACTGAAATAAACAGTGCCTACAGTACCTGCAACTGTTAAGTTTGAAGTAGATGAGCCAACTAATGAATTGGTAGAAGTGCAGGTTAATGTACTGCCCAAGGTTAATGTATTACTACCAATAGAAAATTTTCCAGCTGCAAGATTCAGTGTACCACTGGTGGTAAGACTACTATTAAGATTATAAGTCTGACTACTTGAGTTGATTTTCAATCCACCAATTGCAGTAAAATTAGGCAATGTAAATGGCCCTGTTCCGGTACAGTTGAATACAAGACTAGAAGAAGATGTTGTTGTTAAGTTGTTGGCAGTGCCTGCTATATATGGACCAGACAATGTTAATGTATTGCTACCCACGGCAAATGTCCCAGCAGTTAATGTTAAAGTACCGCTAACTGTTGGGCTACTGTTTAAGTTGTACGTCTGTCCACTAGTATTTATTGTCAGGTTGTTGATTGCAGTAAAGTTGGGCAGTGTAAACGGCCCTGTTCCTGTACAATTGAATACTAAACTTGAAGTAGAACTAGAAGTAACATTGTTTACTGTTCCAGAGATATAAGGGCCATTCAACGTTAGGGTATATCCGTTGACAGATAAGTAGTCAGATGCAGTAGAAAGGGTCAATGTACCACCAATAGACAAGTTAGATTGCATTGTTTTTGTACCCGTGTTGCTACAAGTAAGGTTGAAATAGTTGGCAGTAAAAACACCATTGCTTTTACTGACATTCTGAGCCCCGGAAGCATTGTAGACAATGGTTGAAGCACCGCCTAATGTAACTGAACTGAAATTGCCACTAGCATACCTGATAGTAGTTGTGTTATCTGTACCATTCCATAAACCATTCGTATTGCTGGTCTGTAATGTTCCGTTGATGGCAACTGTGCCTCCAGCAGGTGAGGTAGAGTTTGTATTTAATCCAATGATCCCACAAATTAATGTTGCCGAACTGCTTATGGTATAATTCTTTGCATCTAAATAACCAGTACTACCAGCCAAGGTAGTTGACCCACTGAAAGTTAAGCTTAATGTTGAACCACTATACTCCCCATACATCGTAGCGTTATTTGTAAGTGTTCCAGAAGCACCTGTGAAGGTTAATGTGTGATTTGTTCCCCTTACACCATTGCTTGTTATTGTAAAATTTCCAGCAATATTAAAATCTGCTGCAACAACTAAATTAAAGCCTGTACCAGAAACTGCACTTTCTAAGTTCTGATAAGTTCCAGTTCCAGTTAGCGTCACATCTCCACCGCTAGCAGTAAGCTTTATTTCACCAGATCCTGCGTGTGTACCGTTGTTGACAATACTGTTACCTGAAACAGTCAATGTATAACCACCATCATTTAATGTGGCACCAGAATTAATGGTAAGTGTATTACTTACTGTAATCGCATTTGCCAAAGTAACAGATGCAGCTGTGTTGCTGATAATCAGATAAGGGAAACTTAATGATGTCCCTGTAATTGTTTGCGCAGAGGAACCGTTAAAAAAGACCGCTCTGCTATTAGTAGTCAAGATACCGCTATTTGTAAAGCTACCTTTTACGTATAGGTCTCCTGCATAAGAGCTAACCAGATTTCCCAACAATAAAGTACCTGTAGCATATACAGTTACACCTCCCACCACAGTTAGCGGATAGGGGGTTGAGGCTTCATTCATTTGCAATGCTGAAGTAGAACCAGATGCTGCCCCTATGGCAAGGGATCCCCCCATTTGAATGTTGCCATAATTATCTAAATCTAATACACAACCAACAGAAGAGCTACCAATAGTAACATTATTTGGATATCCCGCTGAAGCGCTGCTGGTTGTACCAAGGGCCCACTCATAAGAACGGTGATAGGGAGACCCTGTAGTAGTAGCCGCATTATAAAACAAAGTAGATGATGCCCCATAATACGGTGAATTGGTGGCTACTCCCCCGAGTGTATTAATTGTAAGTGTACCATTAATAGTTGGAGCAGTATTCAAATTCACCACACCGCTGATACTCAGGAAATTATTAAATGTAACGGGATAAGTACCTCCAACAGCACCAGCCCCACTAAAACTCACCGTACCACCTGTAAATGAAGTTCCACTGGTATTATTTGTCAATGCACCGCTAGCAGCAAGGGTCAATGTTCCCGCAGACATAGTAAGCGTACCATTATTGGTGACTGTTGTCGCCGTCAATGCTCCGGAGGAACTAAACGCCAGACTACTTCCACTATTAATTGTTAATGTGTTTGCTGCATTTGTAACAGAGCCAGTTACTGTTACAGAATTGGCTATTGTTACATTAGCACCAGCTGCTGGAACCGAACTACCAAGCCAGGTACTTCCTGTATTCCAATCGGTAGAAGCGGTAGAGATATAACCTTGATAAGTATAAGAAGAGTAGGTTCCTGTTGCAGAGCTATTGGTAACACTGATGTTAGTACTACCTGCATTTTGTCCAATTGTAGCTGTAATTTGTGTGTTCGAATTAACAGTAAATGAAGTTGCACTAACCCCACCAATAGAAACAGCTGATGCTCCAGTAAAACCTGTTCCGGTGATGATTATAGAGGAGCCAGTATAAGTTCCGCTAGAAGCTGTTATACTTGAAATAGTAGGCAAAATAGTAAACGTAGCAACATAATTACTTCCACCATTATTTTGATAAAAATTTCCAGAACAGTCCGAACTACTTGTATTTGAACCTGTGGCAGCTATATAAAATGCAATATTGTAAGTACCAGGAGTAAGCCCATTTAAAATATTACCATTAGACGGAGACGATTGATTCCATTTATAATTATTCCCTCCCAAAGAGGAATTGTAGCCCATTCCACCTGTAGATACACTCGCCCCACTATAACCATTACCACCAGTACCAGTAATATAGTAGTAGAGGGTAGCACTACAGTTATTACCACTACCATCATGATACATATCAGCTTCTGTGTAAGTTATATTGAGGGACGTACCCAAATTAAAAGACCCCAAATTAGCACCATTCAAGGCTACAGCAGAAGAGCCTAGATTGTACGTAGTACCTCCAATAATTACCCACCCATTATAAATACCGCCCGACGCATTTGCTTTTATATTACCTATCCCAAATAAAACCAGTATAGAAAATAACACCTTAAGCAACACAGTATTTGTATTTAATCGTGTAAACTTTTTCATTTTAAGCATTTTATTTTTGAATTAATTTGAGATCTAAAAGAACAACCAAGATTAAAGTTGCGTGTGTAACAAATAAATTAAAGCACCCCGAAAACTTAAGAATTGAAAGCAAGCAAAACTTTTCATAAAACAAGACTATTTGAGGCAAATTTCATATCACATTTCAACATATCCTGAAATGCAAAAAATGTGTAACATGTACACATTAAGGACAAAAATAGATATTTTTATTTAAAATTGAAATAAAATAAGCTAACGCTATATACTAATTTTGGAAAATAAAAAACGCTGCTTTGGGTTGATATTCAAATTGTAAATCTCCTTCACAAATCTTACTAAACTTAACGTCTAAAAAAATCTCAATTCCAAACGGTAATACACAAGCAAAACACGCACTTAAATCAAAATCAGTTAATACCATGCCAAAAATAGCAGCACCAATAAAAAAAGTTGAGGCTAAACTATCTCAACTACAAAAGCTATTTCTTTTCTACGTGTACCACATACTTCTCTTTGAAATAGTCCTCTGGGAAAAGACTGTAAATGTCTATTAACTTGGGTCTCACGTTACTGTCGCTAATTTCTTGATGCAAGTCTCCACCTTTCAAGCAAATCAATCCGTTGGGCATTGTAGCGGCATTACCTTTCCTTAATAATGGGGCAGACCATTGCCATAAATCTTTCAAAGGTGCCACTGCCCTACTGACTGCAAAATGAAATTTCCTGCTTTTTATTTCTTCTGCCCTGCAATGCTGTGTGGTAATATTGGTAATGCCCGCACCAGCTGCAACCGCTTCCACTACTTTTAGTTTCTTGCCAATACTATCAACCAGATGAAAGTTTACTTCTGGGAAAAAGATAGCCAGAGGAACTCCCGGGAACCCGCCTCCACAACCGATATCAATTACTTCCATGCCAGGTTGAAAGTCTACTATGGCTGCAATAGTCAGAGAATGTAATACATGATGTGTGTATATATGATCGATGTCTTTCCGGGAGATTACATTTATTTTTTCATTCCATTCAGTGTACAAACCTCTCAGAGCCTCCAACTGGTTGATTTGTGCAGGCGTAAAGTCAGCAAAATATTTATATAATAAAGTCATAAGTCGTAAGTTGTAAATTGTAAGTGATACTTTGTAAGCCGTATACTATCTATTTTCTCTCATTTAATTTACAACTTACCTCTTATCACTTACGACTATTATTTAATTCCATTTCTGCTTCGGCTTACGCCAAAGTGCTGGCACAACGAATATATAATAGATGAACATCCAGATATCCAAAAGAATGAAGAATGGAAACAAATCCAATTCATTCAACTTTTTCATACTCCTGAAATAAATAATCCCCTGAATTAACCACCTAAAGCAAAGTATCGACAACGTAATCCACCAGTTAAACAATATCACCGAAGCTATACCATAAGGAAACAGCATCCCAAAACTGATAGAATATAATCCCAACCAAAATTTGTGCTTGGGCTTATAATATTTTGTAGTTGTATAATGCCGATATTTCTGACGCATCCAGGCACTCCAAGAAGGTTTTGCTTTGGTAAGTGTATGAGACTCATGTTCTACTACGATAGCGGTATTGCTTTTGGTGGCAACTTTATTGATAAACAAATCATCATCTCCGCTTGGTATCATATTGATGGACGAGAACCCTTTATTCTTCATAAACAATTCCCGCTTATAACTCAGATTCCTCCCAACCCCCATGTAGGGGATGCCAGCCAAAGCATAAGAGAAATATTGCAAGGCAGAGTGGAAGGTCTCAAAACGGATCAGTCGGTTCAGTACACCTGGTTGCTTATGAAAAGAACCATATCCCAATACTATTTCAATCCCCTCAGTATATGAACGCTGAAAATGTCTCACCCAGTTTTCACTGGCTGGAACACAGTCCGCATCTGTCAATAATAGCGTCTGATATTTAGCCGTTTTAATTCCCATCGACAAAGGAAACTTCTTTCCCATTATCAACTTCGCCTCTTGTTTCAGTTCAAGGTGCTTCAAGGCCGGAAAGGCCTTGCAAAACTCATCTATGATATATTTACTATGATCTGTAGAATTGTCATTCACCACAATAATCTCATGGCGGGCTGGATATTCCTGTACCAATACACCCGGAAGATTGTCCACTAAATTATCCGCTTCGTCGCGCTCGCAGATGATGACAGATATCGGTTCATTGTATTTTTCCTCTGTCGCTTTAGGCTTGAAGAAAGCCAATCTTCTGAATAAAAAGAGGTAATAAAGTATCTGTATACCCGCAACGGTACAAAAAATGATGAAAACAATTAATCCAATCAGGTTCAAATCTAAATTCAACAGCATCGAACAAAAATAATGGTTCTTGCAAAGCACAAAAAAACAGTTATCCTAAAACGTGAATAAATGTATATGCATGTAAAGCTTTGTGGAAAAATACTACCTATTTGCCTATTTTGCACCCGTTTTAAATTAGATATAATGGAACGGATTAAACTAAACTTACCCGAAAGCTTTTCTTTTTCTACGACAATTCCCATCCGAATTTCGGATGTTAACTATGGCGGACATGTTGGGAATGACTCATTTTTGTCTTTATTACACGAAGCGAGACTACGTTTTCTACATCAATTTGGATATAGCGAGATGAATGTAGAGGGGGTAGGCTTAATTATGAGCGATGTAGGCATTGAATACAAAAGAGAACTGATATATGGTAATACAGTGAAAATATCTGTTGCTGCAACTGGATTTGACAGACTTGGTTTCGATCTATATTATCTGATTGAATTACTTGATGGTGACCAGACTGTTCTTGCCGGCAAAGCTAAAACAGGGATGATGTGTTTTGATTATGCCACTAAAAAGAAAGCAACTATCCCAGCTATTGCTATAGAGAGGATGACGAGTTAATCCCTTTACCTAGATCAAAAAAGCTGGTTAAGTATCTAAAAGTTGTTTTTCCACATCATACTCTCAATAGGCTTGTTGGGTTGACCACTATATTTTGCGTTCTTCTTTTGGTTATATTTTACTGCAATTTCCCCATCTACCGGAAAATAAATCAATTGCCCGATAGGCATTCCTGCATACACCCTGACAGGTTGTTTACAAGAAATCTCGAGTGTCCAGTTGCCACAGAAACCAACATCACCCTTGCCTGCTGTTGCATGAATATCTATCCCTAACCTTCCTGTGCTTGATTTCCCTTCCAAAAAAGGAACATGCGCATGCGTCTCGGTGTACTCTTCCGTCACTCCCAGATAAAAAGCACTAGGCAAAAGAAGGAATCCTTCCTCAGGTATCTCAAAATAAGTGATTGTATTGTGCTTCTTGGCATCCAATTCGGCAGAATCGTAGGTTGCTAACCATTTACCTAGGTGTACATCATAGCTATTGCTGCCCAGACATTCCCTTACATAAGGTTCTATCTTGATAGTACCCAATTCAATTTCTTCCAATATGCGGGAATCCGATAAAATCATTTCTTCTCCTATTGATTATGATGCAAATAAAAATAAAAAACAGTATGTGCCAACGTTTATTTGAAACAATTCAGCAAACTAGTCCAAAATCAGTGTCCGATATCCTGATGCTCAATTTACCCCTCTATTTACAGTTCTGGTTTACGAATACATTTCTGCGCGCAACTCCTTCACGCGCTTATCTTCCAGATATTCATCAAACGTCATCAATCTGTCAATAGCTCCTTTAGGCGTCAACTCAATAATACGGTTCGCAACTGTTTGCATAAACGTATGATCGTGTGAAGTCAACAACACAATTCCCGGAAACGTATTACATCCTTCATTAAAGCTTTGAATACTTTCCAGATCCAGGTGATTTGTTGGCTGATCCAATACAATACAGTTTGGATTCTGCAACATCATACGGCTCACCATACAACGTACCTTCTCTCCCCCACTCAATACATTTGTTTTCTTGCTGATATCATCCCCGCTAAACAACATCTTACCAAAGAATCCTCTCAGGAATGGTTCATCTGCATCGGTCACGTGTGCTGGCACAAACTGACGCAGCCAATCAAGCAAAGTTTCGCCCTTCGTAAAGAATTCATTGTGTTCAACAGGCAAATAAGCTTTGGTAACAGTCGTTCCCCACTCAAACTTACCGCTGTCTGCTTGCATATTCCCATTGATAATCTCAAAGAAACTAGTGATAGCCGATGGATCTTTACTCAAAAAGGCAATCTTATCACCCTTGTTCACACTAAAACTTACTTTATCAAACAAGGTACGTCCATCAACGGTCCGCTTTAGGCTTTCTATATTAAGTATTTGATTACCAACCTCTCTCAATGGCTGAAAAATGATACCTGGATACTTCCTGTTGCTTGGCTCAATCTCCTCAATAGTCAACTTCTCCAAGGCCTTCTTTCTACTCGTAGCCTGTTTACTCTTAGAGGCATTCGCCGAGAAACGGGCAATGAAATCCAACAACGCAGCACGCTTATCTTCATTCTTCTTATTCTTATCATTCAATTGACGGGCTGCCAACTGACTACTCTCATACCAGAAAGTGTAGTTACCCGTGTACGTTTTTATCTTACTCCTGTCCACATCAGATACATGCGTACAAACAGTATCCAAAAAGTGACGGTCGTGGCTCACAACCAATACAATATTCTCATAATCGGCCAGAAAGTTTTCCAACCAACCAATCGTTTCAATGTCCAAACCATTCGTAGGCTCATCCAACAATAAGATGTCTGGGTTGCCAAACAATGCTTGTGCAAGCAACACCCTCACTTTCATGTTGCTCGGTATGTCTTTCATCAGGCTTTGATGCATACTTTCTTCAATACCAAGGCTACTCAATAGCGTTGCTGCATCGCTTTCAGCCGTATAGCCACCCATCTCACCGAACTCCCCTTCCAGTTCACTCGCACGCATATAATCCTCCTCTGTTGCATCAGGATCCATATAGATGGCATCCTTTTTCTGCATCACTTCCATCATTTTCTTGTGCCCCATCAACACCGTATTCAGCACCGTTTCATTATCAAATGCAAACTGATTCTGGTTCAATACAGCCAATCTCTCCCCAGGCGTAATGTCCACAGTACCCTTGTTAGGTTCTATTTCACCAGCCAGTATCTTCATAAATGTACTCTTACCCGCACCATTTGCGCCAATGATACCATAACAGTTACCCTTCGTAAAATTGATGTTTACATCATCAAACAATACCCTTTTACCAAAAGCCAGGGTTACATTCCTTGCACTAATCATCTCTTAGAAAAATTTATTTTTAATGGGCGCAAAACTAAGGGTTAGCCAACAACTATGGTTTATAAGCTTTAGGGTTATCCAATAAACTTTAAATTTATCTTCCTTGCCTACCGATAAAGGTCTATTAGAGTAAGATTTTCCGACACTAAAACTGCATCTGTATGTCCATTGTAGAAGCATACGTCCATTCGCTTTGATTACTTTAATTCTTAGCCATTTATCTACTTTGATGAATATGGATAGGGTCAAGGATAAAATTTTTGGCCTTCATCAGCGGTTTCATAACAATGCCAACAGCAAGGGGATTGGTTTCTCGCAAATAGGTACGATACAGGTAGACAGCATCGAGAATGTCGGAACCAGATTTAAATAAGGATGATTAGATTGGGTTGCTGGAAGCGCAATAACAGAAAAGGATTTGGTTGACTTGCTGCGGCAACTTTATGCTGAGAAATAGAAATAGATTAACCGGCAGTCGAGTACGCATCATTTTTTTCGTGGCAGGAACTACAAGCATTTACGATACGGGGAATAAACTTAGTTGATAAGCACAATTAACTAAGGTGGCATGAACAACCAACATAGTGAGTGTCGATGTGTTTTTTGTTAGTACGCATAACCAATGATATTGGCATGAACCATCAGCAGGCATGGCATGATTCGTTTTTTCATAGCAGGTATAACCAATGGAGTAGGCACAAATCAATTTTTTGATAGATCGAATCATCTACAACCATGGTACGAATCAACTCTTGGGGTTGTCCAGTTCAACTGAGACTATAGTCCTATTAGCTTTTTGGAGAGATGCGGCCCTGCTTGAAAATATGAAGCTAACCCTTTTCAACTCCAAAAGCGTCTAGGATGTAATTTAATGGACACCACTTTGTGAGTGATGATTGCATTAAATTTACACCTACAAAAACTCCTAGCCACAGCCAATTGATACTGACGAAATAGGTAAGTAGGATGCTTATTAACATAAAACTTCCTGCCACAGCCCGAACAATTCTTTCTCTCATAATTATTTTTTAATGTGTTTAACTACTTGCTGCCTCAACAGGCACTATAAATGCCCTTACTGGGAAAGAAGTAGCTGTATCTTTATTATATTTTTCTATAAGTTCCATCCCCTTCATCGCAATTTCATCTTTCGTAAAGCTGAAAAGCATCAAGGAATCAAACTTTTCCTCACCTACTGCAAACCAATCCAATAAAGAACTCTTAGCATCTGAATCCTTAAATCCAATTACATCGATTGCACTAAATACTTTGATTTCTGCTTGTTTGAATAACTTAGAGACATCATCTCGATACTCCTTTAAACAAGTTACGATAAAGAACTTCATAATTTTATTTTTTTATTGTAAGAGAATCTTTCCCACGCATCATTTTAAAATATAACAACGGCACTACCAATAGTGTAAGGAAGGTAGAGGTTATCGTTCCGCCCATCAACGAGATAGCTAATCCTTGAAAGATAGGGTCGAAAAGGATGATGATTGCACCTAATGCCACCGCTCCTGCTGTTAGTAAAATTGGGGTTGTACGTACCGCCCCAGCTTCGATGATTGCCTGTTTTAATGGGATGCCTTCTCGTAAGCGGATATTGATAAAGTCTATCAGCAATACCGAATTTCTTACCATTACCCCTGCCAAGGCTATAAAACCAATCATTGAAGTAGCAGTGAAATAGGCGTGTGCCATCCAATGTCCCAACACAATACCTATGAGTGAAAGAGGAATAGCAGCCAACATCACTAAAGGAACAGTGAAATTTTGAAACCAGCCAACAATCAGGATGTAAATCATTAAGATTACAACGGCAAACGCTATCCCTAAGTCCCTGAATACCTCAAAGGTTATCTGCCATTCACCATCCCACTTCAAAGAATAGTTATCTTCAAACTCAGGCTGTTGAGTGTATTCTTCTTTCAAAGTAAATCCTTTGGGAACTTGTACTGTTTTTAAACTATCAGAAACCGCCGCAATTGCATAAGAAGGACTCTCTAGCGTTCCAGCCATATCAGCCAACACATACACCACTTCCTTTTGATTCTTTCGGTAGATACTCTTTTGTTTTATCTGTTTGGCAACAGTCACTACATCACGGATGGGTACTGTATTACCCTGCATACCTATTACTTTCAAGTCGAGTACTGCATCCATATTTGTTTTGTCTGCATCGCTTAATTGTAATTTGATACCTGTTTGATTATAAGCAGCAGGTTGATACATATTGCCAACATTCATACCTGAAAGGGCAGCACTGACAGTGGCAGTTATTTGTGCCGTTGCCACACCCAAACGCATTGCCTTTTCCTTGTCGACCGTAATATGATATTCGGGTTGGTCAGCTTCTACATACCAGTCTATGTCCACCACATCGCTTGTTTTATGGAACAGTGTTTTCACCTGATTGGCTATCTTCATTTGTTCGTTATAATCAGGCCCATAAATCTCTGCAACCAACGTGGATAATACAGGTGGACCAGGTGGAACTTCTACAATCTTCACGTTGGCATTGTATCGTTTTGCGATTGCTTGTAACGGTTCACGAAACTGTTTGGCGATGGCGTGGCTTTGGATGCTTCTGTCCTTTTTATCAACCAGATTCACTTGAATATCCGCTTTGTTATCACTTCTTCTCAAATCATAGTGTCTTACCAAACCATTGAAACTGATAGGTGCAGATGTACCTATGTATGCCTGATAATTTACCACTAGCGGTTGTCTTGAAACATAATCAGCAAGGTCACGAGTAACTGCTTGTGTCTTTTCTAGCGTTGTTCCCTCAGGCATATCAATCACTACTTGAAACTCATTTTTGTTGTCGAAAGGCAACATCTTTACTGCCACCGCCTTTGTATAAAACATGGAAAGACAGGTAACCAGTATGGCTACGATGCTCAATATAAATGTCCAACGTTTCCAACGGGACTCCAATAAAGGATGTATAAAGGCTCGGTATAGTTTATAGATGCCTGTTTCCTCTAGCGATAACGGCTTACTTTCCTTGTGACCAATTCCCTTTTTCTCTTTTTCCCTCAAGAAGATATAGCCCAAATAAGGCGTAAGGGTAAGGGCAACAATCAACGACAGCATCATGGCTATAGATGCACCAATCGGCATCGGACTCATATACGGGCCCATCATTCCTGAAACGAATGCCATCGGCAAGACCGCAGCAACTACAGTGAATGTGGCGAGAATGGTTGGATTGCCCACTTCATTGATGGCATATATCGCCGCTTGCAAAGGTGGCATCTTCTTCATCTTAAAGTGTCGGTGCATATTCTCGGCAATAATAATACTGTCGTCCACCACAATTCCCGTAATAAATACAAGCGCAAACAGGGTGATACGGTTTAACGTATAGTGCATGAAATAGTAACTGAACAGGGTCAGTACAAACGTGACGGGCACGGAAAGAAATACCACCAAACCGCCACGCCAACCCATTGCCAACATCACAAAAAGTGTAACCACGACAATAGCAATGAATAAATGGAACAACAATTCAGATACCTTTTCAGATGCCGTTTCGCCGTAATTTCTTGATACGGTCAATTGCACATCATTCGGCAATAAATCCTTTTTCAGATGCTCCACCTTATTCAATATCTGCTCGGAAAGCTTCATAGCATCAGCCCCTTTCTTCTTCGCAATTGATAGGGTGACAGCTGGATAATTAGACTTAAAGGCATTTGCCTTCGCCATATCTGCCCTTCCATAACCAAAAAACACATACTGATTGGCTGTTTCGGGGGCTTCAACCACCTTGGCAATTTGTTTCAGATAAACAGGTTGTTGTGCATTGATACCCACAACGAGGTTGGAAACATCATCGGCAGTAGTAAGAAAGTTGCCTGTTTCTACAGAGAAGGCGGTATCTTTTTGCAATAGGGTTCCTCCGGGCATCTGCACATTACTACCTTGAATCTGCTTGGCAACAGACAAGAAGTCAACATGGTTTTCAGCCATCTTATCCTTATCCAAAATAATCTTCACTTCTCGGCTTCTGCCACCCAAAATGTTTATATCAGAAACGTCAGGAATCTTCTTGATTTCATTGGTCAATTCCTGACCGATTTGTTTTAACTGATAGTCGCTATAATGTTCGCTCCATAGTGTCAAGCCCAATACAGGCACATCATCAATTGCCCTTGTCTTAATCAATGGAAGTGTAACGCCCTGTGGCATCTTATCCATATTCTTCATCAACTCGCTGTAGAGTTTTACCAAAGAACGTTCTACATCTTCCCCCACATAAAACTGCACGATAATCATCGCCTGTCCCTTCATAGAAGTAGAATAAACGTATTCCACACCCTTTACATTCGAGATCATCTTCTCTAAAGGTGCAGCGACTTTGGTCTCTACATCCTTTGGTTCTGCACCAGGATACCCTATGAAAATATCCGCCATTGGCACTTGTATCTGAGGTTCCTCCTCACGAGGTATTAGATAGGTACTGTATGCGCCAATCAACAAGAAGGCAATCATCAACAGTATTGTCAACTTCGATTGAAGGAATGCTTTTGCTATATTACCTGAAAATCCATTTTCCATTATTATATTTTAAGAGTAAAAAATTGCCACTAAGGCACTAAGACAGAAAGAAGCACAAAATCAGTTCCTATTTATTTCTTCACGATTACTGTTGCTCCGTTATATAATTTCCCCTCTGAGCTTACTATAAATTGCTCGTTCTTTTCTAAGCCAGTCAGTACTTCTACATTATCGCCGATTGTCTTTCCCAATCTCACCCAACGTAACAGAGCAGTATTGTTTGTGCTGATGGTATATAACCCTGTCAAGTCATCTTTTTTGATGATGCTTGAAGTGGGTACTGTAACCATACTAACTTCTTTTGAATCAGTAGCTTTTGGTTTTGATAATGCTAAATCTGCATACATACCCGCATACAGGCCCTTCTTTTCTGCCTCGGGGATACTCACTTTTATGATATACTGCCCACCAGAAAACTGTGAGGATTGATTGATTTGGGTTACCGTTCCTTTAAAAGATTTATTGGCTGATTTGATGTTTACTGAAACCTCTTCTCCTTGTTTTATGGCATTGATGTCAGTCTCAGGTACACTTGCGCTAATCTCATAGCTATCCTTTTGTTCTATTGAAACTATTGGCATCCCTGGATTGGCTATGTTGCCAGCATCAGTAAACTTCTGTGTTACTATCCCTGCGAAAGGGGCAGTCAATGTGGTGTATTCCAACATTGCGTTTACTTCATTGCGCATTTCTTTTGCAGCTTCCACCTTTGCTTTTACTGCGTTGTATTGAAGTGTTGCATTGTCCAACTCTTTAGCTGATGCACTCTGTTGTTTGTATAAAGCTGTAAAGCGATCATAGTCCTTTTTGGCACTTATTAAAGCGGCAGCAGCTTCTGCCATCATAGCTTCGGCTTGTCCTCTTTTGGCAATGATATCGCTATTGCTAATCGTTGCAATTAACTGACCCTTATTGACATTATCACCCACTTTTACGGTTAGTTTGGTAATATACCCCATTACCCGTGTACTGATATTAGCGGTTTGTGAGGCAGCAACTTGACCACTGACATTAACGGTTTCATTGTTACTATCCATCGGTGTTGCAACAGTCACCCCAATAGCGGAATCCGTGTTTTTCGAACTTTCTTCCTTCTTAACTTTTGACGAACAGGCACTTAATACCACTAAGCTAAAGCCTATAATTATATTGGTTACTTTTTTCATTTGTATGTGATTCTTCATTTTTTAAGTTATTATTTGTTAGTAGATGTAGTTAAGAATTGTAAGTATGCCTTGGCAGCATTTTGGTTGAATATTGCTTGTGCCATTGCAAACTTTTGTTGAGATACTTGGGTGGTTGCCATCAAAACATCGGTCGTGTTTACCAACCCCTGCTTGTATCTGTTTTGTAATATCCGTAGCGACTCCTCTGCTTGGGCGATGGCTATTTTTTGGGTAGCTATTTCTGTAGTGGCATCACTAATGTCACGCTTTGCTTTACTTAGTTCAAGGTTACTTTGTTCTTTTTGTTGAGTAAGTTCTTCAACGAGTCTATTTCTTTCCAAAGTTTGGGTGGTAATAGTATTTTTAGTTCTATTTCCCTTGAAGATATCCCAAGACAATTGCGCACCAACCAAGTAAGCATTTGCGCCAAAACCTAGCATACGGCTGTCATTCAATTGATAACTTCCAAAGGCATTTAGCTTTGGCAACTCAGTCATCTTGCTAGATTTTATCATTATATCCGATGCTTCAATAGCTTTTTGAATTGCCATAAAGTCCGAACGATTGGATGCAATTGTTGCAGTAGAGTCTGTGTTGGTATCCATAGTTGTATTATCAGTAGCCGTATAAATGATACCCGTAGGTTGACCCATCAACAGACTCAAATAGTCTGAAGCATTGCCAATATTACTTTTCGCTTTGGCAAGGTTGCTTTCAACCGTATTGATTTGTACTTGCACATTCAGCACGTCGGACTTTTGTATTAACCCTTGTTTAAAGTGGTTGTCTGTAAAAGTATAAACCGCTTTTGTGGTTTGCAAGGCATCTTCCAAAACACTTACGGCATTGTATGCCAACTGTAGTTGCAGATAAGCTTTCTGAACTTGGAAAGTGAGGTACTCTTTTGTCCTTTTTGTTTTGTATTGATACACTTCCGTTTGCATGGCTGCGCCTTTACGCATATACAACATATCCATATTGATCAGTGGTTGTTGCACTTCAATTTTTGTGGTAAAGTCGGGTGTGCCGTTAGGATGGTTTAACAAGTCTGGATTGAAGTCAGCTTGCGAAATGGATTTCTGTTGCAACTTGAAACCAAAAGCATTCAAAGGGTTGTTGGTACTTATTGCCGTGTAAGAAAGTCCAACTTGCGGTAAATAGATAGCCTCAGTTTGTTTGTAGTTTGAAACTGCAATCTGCTCATCCAGCTTAGATAAGTTTACAGCCCTGTTGTTTTGAGCAGCTTTACTGATTGCATCGGCAAGCGAAAGAGGGGAAGTATTTGTTTGGGCAAATGGCTGACTTAAACAAGCCAGCACCCCCAATAATCCCACTAAATGTTTTGTATAACCCATATCCTTTTTTGATTAGGACACAAAACTATCCGTGGGTTTCCCAAAGGACTGTGACATTAGTTACTTTGGGATTTGTCAAGGGATTAATAAAACAAAAATGCCTTGAATCATCTCAGATACAAGGCATTCCTTATTCACTAATAAAGTTTCTATTTCTTCACCCCCACAAACCTGATGATGTCAGCTTTCCCTTGGTGATATTTCCCTTCTTTCAATTCTATTTGTATCGTCTCTATTAATTCAATTTCCAATTCTGCAAAATCCCCCAAAAGCATTCCTTCTGTATAGAGCATCGAAACATCATTAGGACCACCAGATATATTTTGCAGTTGCGAAGGGTTGAAAGCCTCCAAAATAATCCGCCCACCAGGCTTTAACCAAGTAATTGCCTTCCTATGAATTTGCTTTCTATTGGTCTCAGGAAAATGAGCATAAATAAAGGCAACCATATCAATACTTCCCAATGGATAAGCAACTTTAGTAGCATCCTCAATTGTGTAACTTAAACGTACATTTTGCCTATTAGCTAGCTGTAACGCCTTACTTTTTCCGGCAACACTCATATCAAAAGCATTTACCTCCCAACCCTTCGATGCAGCATAAACAGCATTCCTTCCCTCGCCCTCACAGGGTAAAACAATTACACCTCCATTCAATTTATCAATTTGCTCAGCAAAAAACTCATTCGGTTCTTCGCCATAAGCAAAACCTTCTTCTCTGTAACGTTCATTCCAAAAACTACTCATACTTTTTCCTATTTAATTTCCTCCTTTTTAAATGCACTTGTAAGTAACGCACCTGAAATGCCAAAATATAACATACTGTTCATGGGTTTGGAACTGATCCTACAATGCCCACTGCTACAACCTACAAACTTCCAGTAAAAGTACCCTATTATTGCCCCAACTAAATCACCATTAAAATAGTCGCGGTACTTAACTGCCCATATTTTTAGTTTATACTTTTCTATACACCTTGTTTTTAACGGATTGGTACTACCAAAGAAACTGTAAATAGTTACTTAGTTCTACGAATTTTGATTGATAATTTGTTGAAGATTAGCGGCAGACACAACACCTGATTGTCTCCATACAATTTTCCCTTTTTTAAAAATAATGAGGGTAGGAACTCCCTGTATTTGATACACGCTTGCTACTTGCGGATTTTTATCTACGTCAATCTTTATGATTTTTGCTTTATCGCCTACTTTAGTTTTTAAATCTTCTAGTATAGGTTTCATTTGCTTACAAGGTCCACACCACTCTGCAAAAAAATCTACTAAAGTGGGCGTTTCACTGTTGATGATTGTTGAAAATGTCTCTGCCATTTGAATTATTTTTATTTCTATAAATGTATTTTAATCATTTAACCCACCACTTCCATTTGCTCTTTAATCACCCTATCTGTAATCTTTGGTTTTTCAGTTTGCCAATTACGGTTGTAATGTACAAACAAAGAAAGCCAAATAGTCCTAGATAGTCTCATCAGCCAAGGCAGCAAAAGCACTAATAAAACACCATTAAGTCCTAGCCACCAAAACACCCTGTTATCATCTATCGAAATACCTATCAACACCCACCAAGCTATAAAAGTAGCAACAGAAATTGCCACCGTAAGTGCATAGCTAACATAGCCAGTGCCTACATAAAAGCCTACTTCTATTTCGGTAGGTTGGCTACAAGTAGGGCAGTTGACATTCATTTTGATAAACCCCTTTTTGTAAGTTGATTTATTGCAATAAATATCACCCTTTCTGCATCTTGGGCATTTGTTTAATAGTAGTGCTGTTAAATAATTCATAGTTGCTTTTTATTTGCGCAAAAGTAAAAGGTAGCTATCTGTTTGGTTTGTGACATTTATCACGGTTACTCTTTAAATATCAAAACAAATAAGGTCAAACACCTTTTGTTACTATACCATAAACCTTTCGACCTTTTACTTGCAACTTATAACTTATAACTAACTACTTTCCCCCAATCCAAAAATAAATAGTGATAGTATGGATTAATTAGTCCATCTTGACCACCTACATATACATACATCTATTTTGTTAGTTGCTTTCACGCACACCCATCAAGTCAAAAAGATGTATCCCCATACTTCGCTGCCAGTCTTTTCACTAATCCTTTTCACAGATACTATATTAAATAACGCTCAGCCAACTTGCGATAAACCCCATCCAATGCCCGATAAACCTCACCCAACTGACGACATAGCATACACGAGGTGCGATAAACCCCACCCAACTGACAACATAGCATACAAATGGAGCGATAAAGGTCACCCAAGGTGTGACAATCCCCACCTCATGCCCGATAAACCCCATCTATTTTTCATAAATTTTCAACAAACACTTACAATTCACCATTAAACTTTAAAAAATGACAAAGTCACAAACAGCTAAGTTCTCATCTTACAACAGAATCGTTACCTTCCTTACAGCTTATGCAACCATTTTCGCAGGGCTTACCCGTTTGCTGCAATGCGGCACGGACTTCATCGCAGCTTTCACGGCACTAAAACACATCTTGCCAACCTCCACAACCACCAAGTCCACACCCGTTACAATTACAAAAAACACTGACTTCTTGAATCTGATTGACCTAATGGTGTCCCTTGCTAACCGAGCCTACCTCTTTGCTGTGGACACTGCCAGCGAAGTATTGCAAACAACTTTTAAAATAGAGGCAAGAGCATTCAAAACTTTACCGGAAGCCGAGCAAATATTACTCGCTCAAAATGTATTGATTGCCCTCAATGCCCACAGTGTAGCACTGATAGCAGGGTACGACATTGCTGCCACCGAACTCACAAAAGCCGCTGCCGACATCACCCTTTGCCAGGACCAGATTGCCGCACCAAGCACCATCATCGGCAACAACAAAACTTTTAATGAGGAAATAGAAGCCGCTTTTGTCTTGGTAGATGCCGAAATAGCCCTTTTAGAATCCGCCATCAATGGCAAGTTCAAAACAGGCCCTTCCGCAAATACATCCCTGATAAGCAATTTTGCGAAGGCAAAGAAATTGGTAGAAACCACCAAGCACACCGCCCTTGTTGCAACAATAACAGATATAAACAACCTGCCAATAGAGGGTGCAACCGCATCAATAGCCTTGGAAAAAGAGACCAAAGAAAGCACCTCCAACATTGAAGGAGTAGTAGAGGTAGAAGAATTTATCAGCGGCACTTACAATGTCACCTATTCAGCAGCAGGCTATATTACCCAAGTAATCGCAACCAAGTTCAACCTCGGCGAAACTACAACGGCAGCAATAGTATTATCAAAAGTGGTATAGCTAGGCTTTACCTACAGAAGCAGAATTTAAAATGAATGAAGAAGACTACTTTCATTAAAATTTAAAGGTCTTAATCCGTATAACTCGACATAGAATTACCCAATCAATTTAACGAAATTGTTAAAGGTAAAAGCTACAAATCCATAAGCAGGATTGTACAGGATAGTCATGCAGATACACACGTCTACATTTGCTATCGAAATAAGAATGGCAATTTGTTATTTCTTTTTCAAAAGATTACAATAAAGCTATATGAGAAGTTACTTGCAACTTATCTCCACTTCAAATTCCACGGTTATTTCTGCAGAAGTAAGTGCATTCAGCAATTATTGTTTCAGAGCTTGCCAGATGCAACAACTACTTCCCGGCAACCACAGCAATAGTCCCATACAAAATATAATAGTAGGTTCAATCACTTTAATAGATAGGAATATATGATTAACAAGGCAAAAAAATTCATAGCAGTGGCATTGTTCTCTATGCTCACAACAGTAGTTGTAGCACAGATAGATCCACATTTCACACAATATTATATGTATCCCTTGTGGCTGAACCCCGCCCTTACAGGTGCAGTTGATGGGAACTTTCGGGTATCTGTTATTCAGAGACAACAATGGGCAAGTATTGCCACACCATTCAGCACCACAGGCTTGTCGGCAGATATGACTACCACCAAGAATATCAACTTTGGTGTGAACCTCCTGCAGCAAACCGCAGGCGATGTTGGTTATAAATACACCACTGGCAATTTATCAATATCTTATTCAGGCATCCGCTTCGGAAAGGAAGGCGAAAAGGTAATAACCTTCGGAATGCAAGGAGGTATCCTGGGACGAAGTATCAATCTGGCAAATGCTATTGTAAACGACCAATATCAAAACCCGGGAGCAGGAGTTGATGAATCGGTTGTAAAACCAACTGCATCTGCTTTCGATATGAGTGCCGGTGTATTTTATTATGACGCTGATCCCGATAAAAAAGTAAACCTGTTTGGTGGTTTTTCTGCTGGTCACCTCACACAACCTACCGACCCTTTCTTGTCTGCAAACAATGGTGCAAAATTGCCTGTTCGTTACACGGTACACGCAGGAGCCAATATCTTCCTGTCCGAAAAAGCTCAATTGGTTCCCAATGCGTTGTTCATGCAACAAGGGAATACAAGTGAAGTAATGCTGGGTGGCTACTTACAGATGGCTGTAAATGAAATGACTGACCTGACTGCTGGCGTAAATTACAGAATTAACGATGCCATAAGCCCTTATATAGGTTTAAAATTCAGTAGCCTCACCTTTGGTGCCAGCTACGACATCAATTCTTCTCAATTAGGTAAACTGGTGAATGGAGCAAGTGCCTTCGATTTGTCTTTGATGTACACCGACAGCCGGCAACAGAAAGGACACTTCAAATGCCCTCGTTATTAATCAAGTCATCCTAATTACAGTTAAAACATCATAAATATATTTCTCCATGAAGAAAATTATCATACTCGGTTTAGTTGTATTGATTCAGTTAAGTGGATATGCACAAAGCAGATCCGACTTAAGAAATGCCAACAAATTCTTTAAAGAAGGGGATTATTACAATGCCATTTGTAGCTACGAAGTGTATTTAGGAATTAGAAAGCCCGTTAAATCTTTCTCTCCCTATACCCTAAAAAGAAAGACGACCCCTCCCGTAAATGACAGTATTCCTGTTGCCTTGAATACCATTGCAACAAGCAAATTATTAACTAGCCAGATTGCATGGCAGTTGGGAGAAAGCTATCGTCAACTGTACCATTACCAACGTGCCGAACCTTGTTATGCCCGCTTGGTTGCCTCCGATTCGGATGTAAACTATCCGCTAGGTCGTTATTGGTATGCCGTGAGCCTGCGCAGCAATAATAAATTCAATGAAGCAGAGAAGCAGCTTAAGCTTTTCTTGAGCGAGAATACAAAGAACGTCATCCACACCAACTTGGGCAACAAGGAATTGGCTACTTTGGCTTATATCAGGGAGCAAATGAAAAAGGCTGACCAGTCCGTTTCATTTGGCAAGTTGAAAGGAAATGTAGGACAAGCTGAAGGTGCCTACGCCCCA
>Ga0208741_10000382_pt1 | contig 22154 bp, 20 predicted proteins | sample CryBogCBE03Jun09_FD_184576 | JGI IMG/M metagenome (GOLD analysis project Ga0208741, IMG submission 184576) | Freshwater microbial communities from Crystal Bog, Wisconsin, USA - CBE03Jun09 (SPAdes) | ecosystem: Environmental > Aquatic > Freshwater > Lake | place: Crystal Bog, Wisconsin, USA...
TCCTCGGGATCGGCAATCTCTACATCGCCGAGAACACACCCATGATCGGCTACCTCAATAACGCAGTGCGTGCGAAGGAGCTCTTCAAGCGCGATAAGGATTATGTAGTAATGAGCGGCGAACTCTTAATCGTTGATGAGCACACGGGTCGTGTTCTCTCTGGCCGTCGTTACTCTGAAGGACTCCACCAAGCTCTTGAAGCGAAAGAACGGATCGAGATTAAGGACGAGAACCAGACTCTCGCCACAATCACACTCCAGAACTACTTCCGCTTATACGAGAAGCTCTCCGGCATGACTGGTACCGCTATGACCGAAGCTGCAGAATTCATGCAGATCTATAGCCTTGGCGTGATTCCGATCCCTACTAATAAAGAGAGTAAGCGCATCGATCAGCCGGACTTGATTTACAAGACCGAAGTCGGCAAGTTCATCGCACTCACTCAAGATATTGTTGAAAAATATGGCAAGGGACAGCCGGTCTTGATCGGTACCGTCTCCGTTGAAAAGTCTGAAGAGCTCTCTGCCTTCTTAACAAAGAATGGCGTTCGCCACGAAGTCTTAAATGCAAAGCAGCATGAACGCGAAGCTGCAATCATCGCACGCGCCGGTGCTAAGGGTGCTGTGACTGTTGCTACCAATATGGCTGGCCGCGGTACCGACATCATGCTCGGTGGTAACCCTGAGTTCATGGCGGATTTTGAGATCCAACGTCGTGGCATCAGCCCAGTAGATAACCCTGCAGAGTACGAAGCTGCTTGGGGACCAGAACTGGCAAAGCAGAAGGAAGCGGTAAAGCGCGAACACGAAGAGGTAACAGCTCTTGGTGGACTCTATGTCCTTGGTACCGAGCGTCACGAATCTCGTCGTATCGATAACCAGCTCCGTGGTCGCTCAGGACGCCAAGGCGATCCAGGTGAGTCACGTTTCTATCTCTCACTCCAAGATGACCTCATGCGTCGCTTTAACTCTGGCCTCGTAGAGCGCGTCATGAGTGCATCTGGCCTACCCGATGATGCACCGCTTGAGTCAAAGATGGTCTCGAATGCGATTCGCTCAGCTCAGACTCAAGTTGAATCACTGAACTTTGAGATGCGTAAGAATGTTCTCAAGTATGACGATGTCATGAATCGCCAACGTGAAGTTGTCTACTCAGAGCGCCGCGAAGTTCTCGAAGGTGCAGATATCTCAGAGCTCGTACAGACCTTTATGGATGAGACGATCACTGCCTATGTCGCCGCCGCGACTGCTAGTGGCTTCCCAGAGAACTGGGATCTCGAGCAACTCTGGCAGGCACTTACTCTTCTCTATCCAATCTCCTTCACTGCCGATCAAGTTAGTGCTGAAGTAGGTGGAATTGCTGGACTGGATAGCGATTTCCTCACCACCAAGATCCTCGATGATGCACGTGCGGCATATGCAAAGCGCGAAGAGACACTCGGCGCAGAGGTCGTTCGCGAACTCGAGCGCAAGGTCTTGCTCTCAGTCTTAGATCGAAAGTGGCGCGAACATCTCTATGAGATGGATTATCTTCAAGAGGGTATCGGCCTTCGTGCAATGGCGCAGCGTGATCCGCTCGTCGAGTACCAGAAGGAAGGGTACGAACTCTTCTCAGCCATGATGGATGGAATTAAGGAAGAACTCGTCTCCTTGCTCTTCAATGTTGAAGTCGAAGTGACACAGAATGAGAGCAACGTCGAAGTCTCTCCAAAGGGAATCGGCGCACCTGAAAAACAAGAAGTTCCAAACTTGATCTATAGCGCCGCCGACGAAAGTGGCGAAGCTCAGAGCTCAGGTGGCGCTTCCCGCAATGGGCCATGTCCGTGCGGATCAGGTAAGAAGTACAAGCGCTGCCACGGCGCCGCTTAAGACTTTAACCAGCCTCTCACAACTTCACTAACTCGGTACAGAGCCAACGCTCGTTCACGCCTTCAAAGCGTAAGATGAGTGAGCGTACGCGTTCGTCATATCGCAAAGTAACTGTCACCTCACCAACACCTTCAATGGGTTCAGAGATATAGATATTTCGAATCTTGGGAAGAGCGGCACCACGAACTATCGCGCTCGTGACTCGTTCAAAGGTCTTTGGGTGAGTCCATCGTGCTAACTGCATCGCCGCTCTCTTGCCGGACCAGATCTCAAGCAAGCTAACGACATAGCGTGATACCCATTGTTCAAGATTAGGAAGATCTTTGAGCGCCGTTGGCTTGGGTTGAATATCTGGCTCTACATCCTCACCGTCAAATGTCACTGGAGTCGGTACGAGATAGAGCTTGGAAGAGAGTGGCTTTACTGGTGAGGTCGTAGTCAGAGCTGGGTCGTATCCAAAGAGTGGCAATCCGGGATGGTCGAGACCATTTAAAGGGCCAGCAAAGTCGAAGTGAAGTTTCTTAGGAAGTCGTGGCGATGGAAGTATTTCTGCGTTATTTGTATGTGAAGTAGTCATAAGAGCAGAGTCGTAGAATCAAGAAATCCACACCTCATACCTTCGGATGATCTTTGCGGCGCAGGCTACGGCTTTGATCCATCCATGTTTGAACTCCCACACTTCTTCGCCCAGCACTCGAGGCGAATTATCGCCATCGGCGCCATCGCCCTCTCACTTATAGGGGTCATCGGCCTTACATCAGCGACTCACACCTCTGTGCCAATCTGGGCTGCGACCCACGAACTTGCTCCCGGCTCAGTGATCGGCGCTAGCGACATCACTCGCATAGAAGCGACTCTTGGCAGCGCTGCAACGAAGTACTACTCAGCTGCATCGCGATTAATCGGCAATGTTGTGACAAGGCCAGTAGGTGCCAATGAGTTCATCCCGCAGATTGCTCTCGCTCAGGCTGGTGCGGCGACAGATATGCGCCAATTACCAATGGGCATAGCAAAGAGTGACTTACCAGCTGACCTTGGTGCGGGGGATCGGGTAGATCTCTACGGTATTCCTAAAGATGTGGGTGCTGCACCTTCAATTGTTGTGGCCGATATCAGAGTGCAGAGCGTTGATAACAAATCTCGAGACTTGGGCGGTGCTGTGACAGTGCTCTTCCTGCTTCATCAACGAGATCTCTTATCGATCATGGATGCGCTTTCAGCTGGACGAATTGTGGTGGTTCGCCATGCGCTCTGAGATTCCACAAATTGAAGTAATCACAGCAATTGCTGATGCTGATTTTGAAGATTTTGTCGCGCAGTTGCTCTTCTCTCAGGGCTGGTCGATCATCCATCGCGCCTTCGATGCTGAGTCCATGATCGACTTTATAAAGAGCCGTTCTGGGCTTCGGACGGTCATTATCTTTAAGGCAGATCTGCCAGGGATGACTTCGCAACTCTTGATGGATTACCCTGACGAACCTTTTACCTTCATCTCACTTGATGGTTCAGAACCTGCAGCCCACGCCATCATGCAGAAGATCAGATCGCAACTTCGACTTCCGCTTGTGCAGAGCCCTCAACCTGCCAATACACAATCTCGCGAACCCTTGAAGCAAGTCGCACAGGCGAAAGTGTTTACAGTTACGGGAAGTGCTGGAGCTCCCGGCCGAACCTCACTTGCTATTGCCTTGGCTCACGCGCTTCAGGAAGAAGGGCTTGGGAGAGTGTCGCTGGTCGATGTGGACTTTCGATCGCCAGCACTCACTCGCAGAGTAATGAATTCCCATACCGAGAAGAAAGGGATGACGCCGCTCACTTTGATTCCATTAGATCCGGCAAGTAAGCCAACAACAATGCCCGAACTATTGCCAGATCAACGAGTGATCGTAGATCTAGGTCTTCTGCCATCTTTAGGTGAAGCCGTTCATGATCGGCGGTGGCAAGGCACCTTGATTAGCTCGATCCTTGAGGCGACAACCCATCTGCTCTACGTGGTTCGCTCAACCCAAGAGAGTCTTGATGAGCTTGCCCACTTCCTTAAAGAGTTCCCACTTCTTCTACGGAAGATTCCCATCACCTACATCTGCATCCTGGTTGGCACATCAAGGGAATTGCGTGAATCGGAGGCGCGTTTCCTCACGCTCACCACAGCCGAGAACCGCTTCCTCTTCCGCGAGAGCTCACTTCGTGGTGGGGCGGGGCTCTTAGGAGGTCTCGGTACGCCTAAACCAGGTAAGGGCGAGATTGGTAAGATCGCGCAATCGTTACGTTGATCTAATGATCAGAGAGTGAAGTGCCCCTGTGTCATCACGCTATGCCATTGAATCAACGGCGCTGAGCGCTGAGGATCAAGAGCGCATTAGTGAGTTGATTGCAGAGTGGCAATTACTCTCAGATCTCTCGTTCGCTGATCTCATTCTCTGGGTACCAAAGCGCAAGGATTATCAGAGTTGGCCAACAGGTCATATCGCCATTGCACATACTCGCCCCACAACCGCAGCAACGGTCTTCGCTCAAGATCTCATCGGGCGAGAGATCAGTTGGGGAGATAACTCACGGATTGATCAAGCGCTCTCGCAGGGTGAAATTATTCGCGATACCGAGCCAGAGCAGATCGGTGATTTACTGATTAAAGAAGAGACCGTGCCGGTGCTCTTCAATGGCCATGTCATCGCCGTGATCTCTCGCCACCGTGACGCAGTACAAATGCGATCGAAGTCGAGATTAGAGATTAACTATCGCGAGATCGCGCACAAGGTCTACCGAATGGTCTCCGAGAGCACCTTCCCGCTTGCTGGAAATGTCTACCGAAGCGAATCTGCGCCACGAGTTGGTGATGGATTAATTCGCTTAGATAGCAATGGCATGGTGATGTATGCCAGCCCAAATGCCAGGTCAGCAGTAAGTCGCGCCGGTTGGGCCGGAGAGATTGAGAATCAGAGTCTGGGCGATATCTTCGCCAAGATCGATAATGGATCTGTCCCGACCGATGAACCATGGTCGCTTGTGGTGAGCGGTAAAGAATTACGCCGAGATGACTTTGATAACGGTCGTGCAGTCCTCGACCTTCTCGTTATTCCATTGATCGAGGGCGCTGATCGCATTGGCGCAATCGTGTTGCTTCACGATGTAACGGAGCTTCGCCGCCAAGACAAGGCGCTGATTACCAAGGATGCGACGATTCGCGAGATCCACCACCGCGTGAAGAACAACCTTCAGACCGTGTCGGCGCTACTTCGACTGCAATCACGCCGAGTCGAAGATCCAGTTGCTTCAGCAGCCCTTGCCGAAGCAGTTCGCCGCGTTGCCTCTATTGCGATTGTGCACGAGACGCTCTCAGGTACGTCAGCTGAAGTTGTGCTCTTTGATGAGGTCTATGACCGAATCGTCCATAATGCGATCGAACTCAGCTCGCGTCCAATCAGGCTCTCTAAGAGCGGTGAATTCGGAAACTTTGATTCGAAGATCGCCACCCCGCTCGCACTTGTCATTACCGAGCTGATTCATAACTCACTCGAACACGGGCTTGATACTTCAGGCGATTCGCTCGCCGTCGATATCTCCCACACTGACTCTGAGTGCAGAGTGATCGTAAGTGATAACGGCGTTGGACTTCCAGCAGGTTTTGATATCGAGGGCTCTTCAAACCTTGGCCTTCAAATTGTTCGTACTCTCACCGAGAACGAATTAAAGGGTACGATCAAACTCATTCGAGTCGGCGATTCAACCCAAGCAATTTTAAGTTTCCCGATCGGAAAGGTGAATTAACCATGGCAGGCAATCACATCAAGTTTTCAGCTGATGGCAAGAGCGGTTCGGGTTACATCGCTATCCCAGAGTCTGGGACCGGACCAGCAGTCATCGTCATCCAAGAGTGGTGGGGGTTAGTCGGCCACATCACCGATATCGTCGATCGATTTGCCGCGGCGGGATTTGTCGCTCTCGCACCAGATCTCTATCACGGTCAAGCTGCCTCAGAACCGGACGAAGCGAAGAAGTTAATGATGGAGCTTCAGCTCAATTTGGCGGGGGATGAGATCGTTACAGCCGCGAAGTACTTACTCTCGATGAAGAACACAACATCGACTCACGTGGGCGCTGTTGGCTTCTGCATGGGCGGATCACTCGCAATCTGGTCCGCGACGCTCTCTGACCTCATCACCGCAACCGTTGGTTTCTACCCTGGATCATCCTGGGAGCGCCATGCACCGGTCTGGAGCGCTTATCAGGGCAAAGAGACTCTCATTCACTGCGCAGAGGGTGATGGCACATCTGCTGCTCCTGGAATTCAAGAAGCCGTGACCTCGATCAATGGTGCCGGCGGCAAGGCCATCGCCTACGACTATGCCGGGACAAAGCACGCCTTCTTCAATAATGATCGCCCCGAGGTATTTGATGAAGTTGCAGCAAAGTTGGCATGGGCTCGCACGATTAACTTCTTTGCAACCAAACTCGCTCAGTAATACTTCTGCAAAGAGTTCGCAATTGCACTTCATTTAACTTCTGCAAGAAGTTCGCAACTCGCTATTTATGAAGTAGATATCTACTCTAACGCCATGACTCTTTATTCCAATATCACCGAAGCAGTTGGCAATACTCCACTTGTAAAGATCAATCGCATCACTGACGGTGCGAAGGCAGAAGTATTTGCCAAACTTGAATTTTATAATCCAACAAGCACAGTGAAAGATCGCATCGGTATTGCGATGGTCGATGCTGCCGAGAAGAGCGGTCAGTTAAAGCCAGGCGGAACCATTATTGAAGCGACTTCTGGCAACACAGGTATTGCACTTGCAATGGTCGGTGCAGCTCGCGGTTACAAAGTAATTCTTACGATGCCTGAATCAATGTCAAAAGAGCGTCGCGCACTTCTTCGCGCATTTGGTGCCGTGCTTGTTCTGACACCAGCTGCCGAAGGAATGAATGGCGCAGTATCGAAGGCGGAAGAGCTCGGTAAAGAGCCAGGCGCAGTACTTGTTCGCCAATTCGCAAATGAAGCGAACCCAGCAATCCATCGCGCTACAACGGCGGAGGAGATCTGGCGCGATACAGATGGCAAGGTAGATATCTTTATTGCTGGTATCGGAACTGGTGGAACTATCAGTGGTGTTGGTAATCGCCTCAAGGAGCTCAATCCAAATATTCAGATCATCGCAGTAGAGCCAGAAGCATCACCGATTCTTAATGGTGGAAAGCCTGGGCCGCACCCAATTCAGGGCATTGGTGCGAACTTCATTCCAGAGATCCTCGATCGCAGTGTCTATAACGAAGTCCTTGATGCGCCAACAGATCTCACTCTTAAGTTTGCTCGCCGTGCCGCCCAAGAGGAGGGAATCCTTGCTGGAATCTCTTCTGGTGCTGCGCTGTGGGCTGCTCACACTGTTGCGAACCGACCAGAGAATGCAGGGAAGAAGATCGTTGTTCTCCTCGCCTCATTCGGTGAGCGTTATCTCTCTACCGTGCTGTATTCCGACTTAATGGATGCCTAAATCGTCATGGCCTTCCACTTCAAAGAAGATTTGGATAATGCCCTCAAGCGAGATCCTGCTGCACGAAGCCGATTAGAAGTCTTCCTGGTTTATCCAGGTGTTCATGCCGTCTGGGGTTATCGCTGGGCAAATTTCTTATGGCGACATAAGTTGAAGCTTGCTGCAAGAGTACATATGGCATGGGTTCGATCGGTGACTGGTATTGAGATTCACCCGGCGGCGACCATAGGTCGACGTTTCTTTATCGATCACGGCATGGGAGTTGTGATTGGTGAGACTTCAATCATTGGTGATGACGTCTTGATGTATCACGATGTAACCCTGGGGGCTCGCGAGTTCTCCCACGGCAAGCGCCACCCGACTATTGGCAATCGCGTGATTCTTGGCGCCGGCGCCCGCATTATTGGAGATATCAAGGTCCATGACGACGCTGCGGTCCCAACAAATGCAACGATTGTTAAAGATTTGGCTGCGAAAACCAAGGCGAACTACTACTCTATTTAAATGCGCGCCTTACTCATTCTCGTCTTAACCCTCGGCTCACTCATTCTGATGCTTGTGCTCGCCAAGGGAGCAAGTTCGTACCGTCCTAAGAAGAAGTAAGTAGTACTTCTTACTTCCAAGCGCTAGCGATAGCGAGATTGAAGATCGAGAGACCAACCATCGCAAACCAGATCTGCGCACTGATTGTTGGCTTCTTCGCATAGCGAAGTGCAAGTCCCAAGATGAGGGTGAGAACTAAGAACTTCACTCCAAACTTCGTGTGGTTGAGAAGTTCAACTGTCTTATCGCTGTTATGGCGAACAGCATTAATAATGATCATCGCAATGCCAAGAACCATTGCAGTGAGACCCGAATGGGTTACACCCTTAGGAACCTTCTTCTCAGCCTTTGTGAGCTGAGTCAGGAGAAGGCCAATCATGGCAAGAACAGTGAGGACGTGCAGTCCTAGAAGAATAGAGTAAGCAGTTTTCATAGTGGTCAGGATAGCGAGCCTTACTGAGAATTCTGACTCTTCTTGATTTGGCCACGCAAGGTAGAGAGCGACGAAATTGCAAGCGTGATAACAATCGCCGCAAAGATGATGAGCGTCTTTCGTGATGCATGGTGCGCGTAGTAGAGGATGTAGATCTGAGGGAGTGCAAAGTTGATAACTGCGACCCAGCCCCACCTTGTGACTTCGGAGAAGCGCCGCTTTACGATACCCATGACGAGTCGTGAAGTGGCGATGCCGTAAAACCACGATGTTGGGAGATCGATCAGAAAGAAGATCCACCAATGCGCACCATATTTTGTCAGCGTTTTCCAGACAACATAGGTTGCAGCAAAGGTGTAGAGCACCACACTCGATGCAAAAAGCCGCTCCCAGAAACGTTGGCGGGCAGATGGAGTGCTAGAAATCAACCACTCAATTCGTAATCGTGGCTCTTGCTCGCATCATGAGGACAGGCTCTTGATGAGGCGTCAGCGCCACATGGCTCACAGAGAAGTGCGAGCTGATGACAAGATGCTGTTGTGCAGTTATAGAACTGACGAGTTGGTGCCTCGCAGTTATCACACTTACCGATCAGGGCAGGATTCGCCGCAAAATCGATGGAAAGGCGATCATCGAAGGTGTAGAGCGAGCCCTCCCAGAGACCGTCATTTCCAAACTTGTTACCGTAGCGAACGATGCCACCATCGATCTGGTAGACCTCGCTAAAGCCGCGATTCTTCATGACGACCGAGAGAACTTCGCAGCGAATACCACCAGTGCAATAGGTGACGATCGGCTTATCTTTGAGATGGTCGTACTTACCGCTCTCGATCTCAGCGACAAACTGCTGAGAGGAAGTTACATCCGGCACGATCGCATTCTTAAATTTACCGATCTTCGCCTCGAAAGCATTACGGCCATCGAAGAAGACGACTTCATCGCCGCGTTCGGCAACTAACTTATCGACTTCAAAAGGCTTGAGGTGAACTCCGCCGCCGATCACGCCGTTCTCATCGACTTTAATTTCATCTGGATTGCCGAAAGCCACGAGCTCTTTCTTTGCTTTGACGCTCAGTCGTGGGAAGTCATTGCCGGTTCCCTCAGACCATTTGAAATCGATCTTGCGAAAACCAGGGTACTTCTTCGTCTGCTTCACATACTTTTTGACGGCAGACATATCGCCGCCGACGGTGCCATTGATGCCGTGCGGAGAGACGAGGATTCGACCCTTAAGACCAAGACTTTCGCAGAGCGTCTTCTGCCAGAGCATGACTGCTTGAGGGTCAGCTATCGGGGTGAACCCGTAATAGAGAATGACCTTCTGCAGTTCCATGAGTCAATTCTACCCAGCCCAATGCAAGCCACATAGCCGTAAATTCTGCGTGAATCTTTGGATCGCGCTTCAGATTCACGCGTAACTAGGGCAACACGCGGTGACAATAGCGCCGTTGAACCCCTCGGTAATCATTGCCGCCCTTCATAATTACGGCATGACACATCTACTACGTAAAGTATTCGCAGAGTTCCTCGGAACCGCACTTCTCCTGACCGCAGTCGTCGGTTCATCCTTCTGGGCCGGGATCCGCACACAGGATTCCCTCGTTGGATTACTTGGCAACACTTTTGCCACCGTCTTCGCGCTCGGTTGCATCATCTTTGTCTTCGGATCCATCAGCGGTGGCTACTTCAACCCAGTCGTGACCTTCGCTGAGTTTGTCGCGAAGCGCCTCGACGTTGCAGAGTTCGTTACCTATATCGTTGCTCAGCTTGCTGGTGGCGTTGTCGGAGTCATTATTGCTAACTACATGTTCAAGCAGCACGCAATCGTGCAATCGACTAATGCACTCAAGGGCATGAACTTCTATGTCTCAGAGGCAGTGGTTACAGCTGGACTCATCATCATCCTTCAGCTCTTGATCCACCAGTACAACGATCACCTTGCAGCGATTGCAATCCCAGCATGGATCGGTGCCGGCTATCTCTTCTCGGCTTCAACTGGATTCGCTAACCCAGCAGCAGTCCTTGGACGCATGTTCACAAATGCACCAGCAGGAATCGAATGGAAATCTGGTTTGAACTTCATTGCCGCCGAAGTAATTGGTGCGGTCATCGGTATCGTTATTGTCTATATCCTCACCGCTGGTGATGATGATTTCGATGATCTCTCTTACTTCACTGAAGAAGAGTTCGTAGAGGCGACAGATCACACGATCTAACCCCTAGGAGCTCGACAAGTTCTAGACCCCCTCAGGTTCGCCCGAGGGGGTTTTCTTGTATTAGAGAGGGAATAAGGAATACTGCTCCTATGCGCATCCTCGCCATTCAAAACGATGAGACCGATCCACCGCGCCTCGCCGGAAAGTGGTTAGAAGAACAAGGTCACGAGATTCTTGTGCTTCACGCATACAAGGGCGAAGTTGTGCCAACAACTGTGCCAGCTGATATCGATGCGCTCATGCCCCTTGGCGGTCACATGGGAGCTCTTGATGACCACATCGCACCCTGGCTTGCGAATGAGCGAGCGATGCTCGCTGATGCGGCTGCCCGCGATATTCCTATCTTCGCGATCTGCCTTGGTGCGCAATTGGTCGCAGCGGCACTTGGGGGTACCGTCAGTCGGGCCTCAACTCCTGAAATCGGCGTCTACACAATTACTCCAACGGGGGTCGAAGATCCTGTCTTTGACTTTGGATCTGGCGTTCCTGCAACCCAATGGCATGAAGATCTTGTCAGTACATTGCCGGCAGGCGCAGTAACACTTGCAAGTTCACCGCTCTGCGCCAATCAGATTTATCGCTTTGGCAGCAAGAGTTATGCGGTTCAGTTCCACCCAGAAGTTGATGTCGAAATTATTCGAATCTGGGAGGAACACGCTGACAATGCTTACAAGACATCTGGCAAGTCGGGAATTGAATCTGAATTCTTAGCATTGGAGAGTGAGCTTTTTGCACTCTGGAAACCAACTATCCAACGATGGGGATCCCTCATCTCGCATGGAGAGGAAAAGTAGATGTGCCGTTTAATGGGGTATGTATCAGGAAGAGATGTTTCCATCTCTGAATTTACTGGTCCACGCTTTGAAGATTTTGCTGCCCTCTCCGCCTTCCACCGCGATGGTTGGGGAATTGCAGAACTTGAAGCGGGCACCTCAACACCTAAGTTGATTGTCGAGCCGATTCAGGCAAGTGAGAGCGATGCATTTAAGCGCGCTTCGCAAGATGATAAGAGCAATGGTGCACTTCTACATTTCCGATGGGCAACAGCAGGACTTCCAGTTGTCGAAGGAAATACCCACCCATTCACTCACGGTGAATACTCTTTTATTCATAATGGTGGCGTTCTTCCAGCAACGGCGATGGACTCATTCATAGATAAAGATCTCTTTGAGGGCCTTCGCGGAACGACTGATAGTGAGCGCTACTTCGCGACCATCCTCACCGAGATTCGCAAGGTAGGACTGGTCGAAGGAGTTGCGGCTGCGATCAGATTAATCCGCGAAAAGTGCGATTATTCAAGCCTTAATGCGATGCTTTTAACGCCACACCAGATGATCATTATCAATGAGCACACATACAAGCGGATTCCACCAGGGGAGACCGAGGCCTACTACGACCTTTATTACCGCAAGAACGCTGACGGGGTATTGGTTGCATCTTCAGGTTGGGATCAAGCGGGTTGGACCTTGATCGAAAATCACCGCGCACTCATTATCGATCGCTTGACCTTCGATATTGAAGAGATTGTTCTGTGAGTAAGAGCTTCACCTTTTCGAAGAGTTCTTGGCTCCCAGGTTTTATTGCACTCGGCATTACGTGGGGAAGTTCATTCCTCTTTATCAAGTGGGGACTTCAAAGCCTTACACCCGTCGGAGTTGCATTTGTCCGCTGTTCAATTGGCGCTGCTGCCCTCTTGGGTTATTCGCTAGTCACAAAGAGTAAATTGCCGAACAAGTGGAGAGACTGGTTTCACTTGGCGGTTGTTGCATTTCTCTTAAATGCTGGGCCAGGCTTCCTCTTTGCAACGAGTGAGACGCATGTCAGTAGCGTGATGGCCGGATTATTGAATGCCACAACTCCACTGATGACCGTTGTTGTCATCGCATTTGGATTTAGAGAGCAGAAGATCAACCGCGATCAGATGATTGGCGTAGTTGTCGGGTTCCTTGGAATCGCAATTTTGACGGGCGCACTTACTGGTCTACATGGAAATGACGGTAAGGCGATTGCAGGACTCCTTCTTGCAACTTTCTTATATGGAGTCTCAGCGCCATACTCGAAACGATTCGTGGCTCAACTCGATTACAGCTCGACCTCTCTTGCAACTGGTCAGATCGTCTCAGCTGCAGTCTTGCTCGCCCCGTTTGCACTTCTCGGCGGAGTCACCAATGCCAGATGGAGTGCGCAATCTGTATGGGGGATGCTGGCACTCGGAGCGGTAGGCACTGGCTTCGCCTATATCTGGCACTTCCGAAACGTTCGCCTGGCAGGTAGCGCCGTGGCGAGCACCGTCACTTACATAACTCCCGTGGTGGCTACAGTGCTGGGCATCTGGCTCCTCAATGAGCCCTTCAAGATCTCCCAGCTCTTCGGTGGCGCTCTCGTCCTGCTCTCGGCCGCCTTGGTGCAGAAGAAGATCGTGCTCTCCAAAAGAGCCGCTTAAAACTTCTCACCAAAAAGCCCCAATCGGGCTTGCCTCAGATTTCAGGGGTAGTACGGTTCTCCTTGTATCTGTTCACGCTTCTTCGGATGCCCTCTCCAACTTGGAGGTCAACTCATGTCAAGCACACCACAAAACCAAGAAAACCACGAGCATAAGCTCGCTTCAAATGTCTTAGGACTCTTTGAATCTGTCATTATGGGAATCGCAGGATCTGCTCCTGCTTACTCCATTGCAGCAACAACAGTCACTCTCGCTGTTACGGTCGGATTATTCGGACCAGGCGAACTCTTTTATTCAGGTATTGCAATGTTTGGTGTGGTGGTCGCATTCCACTACATGAGTAAGCACCGCACCAACGCTGGTGCGACCTATGTGTGGGTTCGAAATGCTCTGCACCCGGTCCTCGGTTATCTAGCGGGCTGGTCACTTGTTACGGCATCCATTATCTTTGGACTTGTCTCAACAGTGCCTGCCTCTACCGGTTTGCTCTCATTGTTTACAACTAATGACAAGATCATTAGCAACGTTCACTGGACGACTCTGGTCGGTGCAATCATCTTCATCTTCATGGTAGGAATCATCGCCTACGGCATTAAGTTCACTGCAAAAGCTCAAGTTGTGATGACAGTGATTGAGCTCGGGTTGTTGTGGATTTTTGACATTATTGCCCTCTTGCATCACCCACACACGCACCGCTTCTCCATGAGCTGGTTCTCATTCAACAGCATTAAGTCATACGCAACCCCGTCAGATGTATTGGGTTCAAGCCACGCATTCGATGCTAAGTACATCGCAGCTCATGGTTTAAGCGCGATATTGATCGGCGCAGTATCTGGCGCATTCTTCTATTGGGGATGGGATGTCACCGCAAACCTCAACGAAGAGACAAAGGATGGAGATTCCACAGCCGGTAAGGGTGGAATCGTCGGTGTCCTCTTTGTCATGTTCACCTTCTTGCTCACTCTCGTAGCCATCAATATGGTCTTGAGTGATGCGACACTCTCCTCGAGTAGTAGCATCCTCAGCGACTTCGCAGCAGTGCTCGTTCCGGGCTGGGTTGGCAAGTTCATTATCGTCTCGGTCTTGCTCTCAACAGTGGCTACTATCGAAACCCAGATGATCCAAGTAACCAGAACTCTCTTCTCTATGGGTCGGGATTCGACTATGCCACCTTCATTTGGTCGAGTCCACAAGCGCTTTAAGACACCTTGGAATGCAACTCTCTTTACAACTGTCTTTGTCCTTGCTTTCTTTATCGGATCTCAGTTCATCAAGAAAGTTAACGACATCGCAAATGCGGGTGTTGCGGCGATTGGAATTCAGATCTGCTTCTACTACGCGCTCGCTGCAATTTCTGTGATTGTCTTGTATCGCCGATACTTACGTCGAGATTTCAAGACCTTCTTCATGGTTGGACTCTGGCCAGGACTCTCTGGATTATTCTTAATTGCAGTTTTAGTTAAGGTGATTCCAACGCTCTCGAAACTTGCACTCTACGTCGGAGTTGGAACTGTTGCACTCGGAATTATTCCGATGGCGATCTTCTGGTCACAGGGATCTTCGTACTTCAAGATGCCTACAAAGGAAGAGCGTCACGCACAGCTCGACTAATCACTACTGATTTACAGAAACTGCCGCCATCGAGAGATCGAGGCGGCAGTCTTCGTTTAAAGCTTGAGATAAATCTTTAGCGGCCAGCAGCCTCGACTGCATCGAGCATGACGTTCCAGAACTTATCGAAGTCGAGTTCGAGCGCAACGCTCACATTCGCCTTCCCACCGGTACGTGCGTAGATATCCACCACAGTGGCGCCACGTGTGTGTTCGCCATTGAGCTCGACTTCTACGTTAACAAAGCGGTTCTTTGTAATAGAGGCATCGATGAGCACGGCAACTGCGATTGGATCATGCAGAGGTGGATCGGGCATTTCAAAGACATCGTTATAGGTCTGCGCGAAGAATCGCATGAGGCCAGAGAGGGTCTTTGATACCCCGGTATTTAATCCATCGAGACGAGCAAAGATCTCTTTTGTGATGAGTGCTTGGTGGGTGACATCGAGACCAATCATGGTGAGTGGTAATCCAGATTTTAGAACAACATCGCAAGCCTCTGGATCCATCCAAATATTGAACTCTGCATATGGAGTGCGATTGCCTCGGCTAGCGCTACCGCCCATGAAGACGATCGCCTCAATGCGGCTATGAAGTTCTGGGTACATCTTTAAGAAGAGAGCAATGTTGGTGAGAGGTCCGGTCGCCACAAGTGTGACCTTCTCTGAATGTTCGCGAACTAACTTTGCGATCAGGTCAACGCCGTGGCCAGGAGTGAGCGCGAATGTTGGAGCAGGAAGCGGCGCACCATCTAGCGCGGTCTCGCCGTGAATATCTGAGGCGGCCTCGACTGCACCAAGGAGCGATGCCCCGGCGCCTTGCGCAACAGGTACATTGATTTTTGCTAGTGCGCAGACACGAAGTGCGTTCTCAGTTACCTTATTAATAATTCCATTACCCGAGACTGTTGTGATTCCCAGAAGTTCAATCGCTGGGTTGTAGGCGGCGAGAATCATCGCCATCGCATCATCATGGCCGGGATCGCAGTCGAGAATAATCGGCGTTGGTTTCATCAGATTCCTTATCTAGAGTGCGTAATGGTGGCTAACTTTCTCTATAAATTCGCGCAGAGTCAACGGCATCGAGAGTGAAAAGTACCTTCACTGGGCGCTAACAGAGGGGTATGCTTGCAAGGTGCATCTCATTGATGGATCTGCGAGCTCAATCAAGAGCTTCCTAAAGACTCTCTCCCCAGTTGATCAAGTAGGCGCTGAAGCGCGTGCGGCAATGCTTGGGACCCGAAGTATTAAGACTTCAAGCAAGAGCTGGGCCATCGATATGGCTATTTCAATGATTGACCTCACGACGCTTGAGGGCGCAGATACCGCCGGCAAAGTTAAGGCGATCTGCAATAAGGCTGTGCGTCCCGATCCCAGCGATCCAACAGTTCCACATGTAGGTGCAATCTGCGTTTACAACGATATGGTCGAAATCGCTCGCAAGCAGTTAGATGCTGCAGGTGGCCATGAGATTCCTGTTGCAGCAGTCTCAACTGCTTTTCCATCAGGCCGTGCTTCGCTCGAAGTGAAAGAGCGCGATACCAAGGATGCTATCGCTCACGGGGCGACAGAGATCGATATGGTGATCGATCGCGGCGCCTTCCTTTCAGGTGATCTCGAGAAGGTCTTTAGTGAGATCCAATTTATTAAGTCGATCTGTGGCGATCGCGCCCACCTCAAAGTGATCTTAGAGACAGGGGAGCTAGTCACCCTCGATAATGTTCGCAAGGCCTCTTATTTGGCAATGGCCGCCGGTGCAGACTTCATTAAGACAAGTACTGGCAAAGTTACCCCTGCAGCAACGGCGCCGGTTGTTCTTGTGATGCTAGAAGCGGTCCGTGATTGGTATGCAATGACTGGCGTAAAGATTGGTGTTAAGCCAGCAGGTGGAATTCGCACCACAAAGGATGCGATTAAGCAGTTGGTGCTCGTGAATGAAACAGCAGGACCAGAATGGCTCAACCCACAACTCTTCCGAATTGGAGCAAGCGCCTTACTTAATGATCTCTTGATGCAGCGGATGAAACTTCGTGATGGACACTATGCCAGCCCTAACTACGTGACATTGGACTAATGATGACCTTTGAATATGCCCCAGCCCCCGAATCAACCGCTATTGTGAAGATCAAGTCGGAATATGGCCTCTTCATTAACGGCAAGTTTGTACCTGCCAAGGGTGGCAAGACCTTTACGACGATCAACCCTGCCACTGAAGAGACGCTGACAAAGGTTGCTTTTGCGGCGCCTTCTGATGTCGATAAGGCTGTCGCTGCCGCTCGTACCGCTTACAGCAAGGTCTGGTCGAAGATGCCTGCGGCCGAGCGTGGAAAGTACCTCTTCCGCATCGCGCGCATTCTTCAAGAGCGAGCACGCGAATTCGCAGTTCTTGAGACGATGGATAATGGAAAGCCAATTCGCGAGACTCGCGATATCGATATTCCACTCGCGGCTGCACATTTCTTCTATCACGCTGGCTGGGCTGACAAGTTAGAGCATGCCGGTGTTGGGTCATCACCGAAGCCACATGGCGTTGTCGGACAAGTCATTCCGTGGAATTTCCCACTCTTAATGCTCTCATGGAAGATTGCACCAGCACTCGCCACAGGAAATACCGTCGTCTTAAAGCCTGCCGAGACAACCCCTCTTACTGCGCTCTTATTTGCTGAAGTCTGTCAGCAAGCTGATCTACCTGCTGGCGTTGTAAACATTATTACTGGCGATGGTTCGACTGGATCTGCGATCGTTAATCATCCAGATATCGACAAGATCGCATTCACCGGATCTACCGCCGTTGGTAAGGGAATCGCTCGCGCGATTGCTGGAACCAAAAAGTCAGCAACACTCGAACTTGGTGGCAAGGGTGCGAATATCGTCTTCGAAGATGCGCCGATCGATGAGACCGTTGAAGGAATCATTTCCGGCATATTCTTTAACCAGGGACATGTCTGTTGCGCTGGCTCTCGTCTCTTGGTGCAAGAGAATATTCAGGACGAGCTCTTAGAGAAATTGAAGCGCCGAATCTCACAAATCCGAGTAGGTAACCCACTCGATAAGAACACCGATCTTGGTGCGATTAACTCTGCAGCCCAATTGGCGAAGATTCACGAACTCTCACAATCAGGTGATCTTGAAGGTGCCGAACGTTGGAGCCCACAATGCGATCTTCCAGGAAAGGGATTCTGGTTCCCACCAACTATCTTCACTGGCGTTACCCAGGCCCACCGCATTGCGCAAGAAGAGATCTTCGGACCTGTTCTCTCGGTCCTCACCTTTAGAACCCCCCAGGAGGCCATAGAGAAGGCGAATAACACCCCCTTTGGGCTCTCTGCCGGCATCTGGACCGATAAAGGATCTCGCATCCTCTGGACTGCAAAGCACCTTAAAGCTGGCGTCATCTGGGCAAATACCTTTAACAAGTTTGATCCAGCGAGCCCATTTGGCGGTTATAAAGAATCCGGTTGGGGACGAGAAGGAGGCCGACATGGCCTTGCTGCTTACTTGAAGGGTAACCACTAATGCGTATCGATGTGAAGAAGACATACAAGCTCTATATCGGTGGCGCATTCCCTCGTAGTGAATCTGGCCGCTCATATGAGATTACAAATGCAAAGGGCGTTTTCATCGCCAACCCAGCACAAGCCTCACGAAAAGATCTTCGTGATGCTGTGGTCGCTGCACGATCAGCCTTTGGTGGTTGGTCCGGTGCAACTGCATTTAATCGAGGTCAAATTCTTTATCGCGCTGCCGAAATTATGGAAGGTAGATCAGCACAGTTCGTCGATGAGATTGTTGCGATCGAAGGCATCACCCCTTCGGCTGCGAAGAAGCAGGTACAAGAAGCGATCGATACTTGGGTCTGGTACTCAGGCTGGTGCGACAAGATCGGATCTATTTACGGATCTACCAATCAAGTCTCTGGTGCTTTCTATAACTTCACTATTCCTGAACCAGTTGGAGTCGTTGGCGCCTTTGCACCACAGAAGTCTTCACTACTTGGTCTAGTTCAGACGATTGCACCTATCATTGCGGCCGGAAACACGGTCGTGGCGATTGCAAGTCAGAAGTTGCCACTTCCTGCGATCACCCTTGCCGAAGTTCTAGCAACAAGTGATCTTCCAGGTGGAGTCGTCAATATTCTTACTGGCATCACAGCCGAACTCGCCCCATGGATGGGTTCACATATGGATGTCGATGCCGTTGATGCATCGGGTCTGACTGCCGCTCAAGATAAAGAATTACGCATAGCAGGCAGTGAGAATCTCAAGCGAGTTTCAACCTTTAAATCCGAGCTCTCACCACAACGCCTTCTCGCCTTTATGGAGCAGAAGACGGTCTGGCACCCCATCGGTTTGTAACCTTTTAAGGGCGAGAGAGCGTCTCCATCCAGAGTTCACGCATCTCATCAATCTTGATTGCTTTACAGACCTGTACTCCAGGGTTCTGCTCTAGCCAGGTCTTGGTGTAGTTGCGCTCTTGGAACTCTTCTGGACGATGATCACAGATTGTTGCGCCACGGTTTGGCCCAAAAGTGGTATCGACCATTACCTTCATGGTCTCTTGCGTAGTTAGTTCTGGATAGAGAGCCGCTGCGACCGCACCGTAATCGCCAAGAGTGATCTCGTACTTCAATCGATCAAGCATTGAATCGATGAGTCTGCCACCGAAGGTCGATGGTGCGTGATTCTTTGCAAGTAATCGGGCTGAGAAATCTCGGCTCATGCGCAGATCATTGAAGACATCAAGCCCATACATGGTGATTGGAATTCCACTTTGGAAGACGATCGCAGCGGCTTCTGGATCGTGCCAGATATTGAACTCGGCAGTTGCGGTTGCATTACCTTGGGATGCCGAACCACCCATAAGGACGATTCGCTCTAGCTTCTTTGCTGTCTCAGGGAATGAGCGCAAGAAGAGTGCGATATTGGTGAGCGGAGCGAGTGGAATCAAAGTGACCTCATCTTTAGATCCTTCGACGAGATCGCGGATAAGTTCGACCGCTGGGCGTGGATCAACCTTACGAGTTGATTCTGGATAGCCCATATCTCCTAAGCCATCTTTACCGTGAACATGCTCGGCATAGCGAGCTTCGTCGATGAGTGGGCGAGTTGCTCCTACTCCAACTGGGATGTCGCCAGCTTCAGCGGCATCGAGGACCTTGAGAGTATTGATAACTACTTGCTTGAGGTTGGTATTGCCATCAACGCAAGTAACACCTAAAAGGTTGATCTCTGGGTGGCGTGCTGCGAAGAGGAGTGCGAAGGCATCGTCTACCCCTGTGTCTACGTCGAGAATAAAGTTTTTCATGATGTCCTTGCTGGTACGGTCTCGTACCCTCGTAGTGCGAATGTATTACGACGAACTGGTGCATCTGTGAGTTCCATCTTAGGGAAGCGCTTGAAGAGTTCGGGGAGCGAGATGCTCATCTCTAACCGAGCAAGTGGCGCCCCAATACAGAAATGGATTCCGGCACCAAAGCCAATGTGAGGGTTGCGTTCGCGTTCGATATCCATCGTTGTTGCCTCAGGGAAGACATCTTCATCGCGATTAGCTGACCCGAGCAGGCTCACAATCTTCTGTCCCTGCTTGATTTCTACCCCACTGATCTCAAGATCAGCAGTCGCTGTCCGCTCGAAGAACTGGAGCGGTGCATCGAAGCGAATGAACTCTTCGATTGCGGTTGCTGCGACTTCATCTGGACGGGCTTGCAACTTCTCCCACTCCGAATGGTTCTGATGCGCTGCGACCATACCGTTGCCAAACCCATTCACGCTCGCCTCGTGGCCCGCGTTAAGTAAGAGGACGCAGGTGGCGATCAATTCATGAGTTGATAACTTTTCGCCGGCTTCTTCCACGTGAGCGAGTTCGGTGATGAGGTCATCAGTTGGATTCGCCTTACGAAGCAGCATGAGGCTATGGACATAATCAGCGAATTCATTTGCAGCTATCTGGGCTTCGTGCTGGTGCACAGCCGATGGGTTGACTTCGTACATCTTGACGATCGCTTGTGACCAAGGGCGAAGCAAGTGTTCATCTTCATCAGGGAAACCCAGGAGAGCGGCAATAACCTTTACTGGCAAGGGTTCTGCGTAATCGGCGATCACATCGAAGGTGCCGCCCTTCGCCTCGATCGCATCGAGAAGTTGATGGGTGAGCGCGAGAATATTTGGGCGCAGCGCCTCGATACGGTTCTTGTTGAAGGCCTTCATCACGAGAGAGCGCAGGCGGGTGTGCTTTGGAGGTTCGCTATCGAGGATGGAATCTGCATGGAGATAATTGAAGACATCCCACTCTGATGCAGGCGCCTTGGGTACAAAGATGCGACCAAGAGATTTATTGCGGAGCACTTCATTCGCATCTCGATGGTTAGGGGCGAGGAAGAGTCCAAGGCCGTCATGCCAGATTGGCTTACCGGCTTTACGTAGTTCGGCAAGGTGTGGGTATGGATTGTTAATGACATCGGTATTTGTAAAGTCGATCATAGAATTTCCACTTTCTCATAGCCTGGACGAATCTGGTTCTCAAGAATGTCGGCGATCTCTTCGGGGCTGATGAAAGCAGCGTTGATCGCGTTCTCAGTCACATCCTGCAGATCGGCGAGAGACCAATTGTGTGCGGTTGCGATATGAGTCATCTCGGCAACCATCGAAGTATTACTCATCAATCGATTATCCGTGTTGATCGTGACGTTAAAGCCAAGTTCCTTCATGACACCAATCGGATGTTCGGCATATGAGGCAGCGCCACCGGTCTGAAGATTTGAAGTCGGTGCCATCTCGAGTGCGATCTGCTTATCCAAGATCTCTTGTGCAAGATCTCCGAATCTAGCTTCACCATCAAGAAAGGTGATGTCATCGATCAATCGAATGCCATGTCCAATCCGGCTTGCGTGGCAATCACGAACAGCGAGAGCGATAGATTCCAATGGGGCGGCTTCGCCCGCGTGGATCGTGTATCTAACGCCATTATTTCGCAGGGTATTGAAGGCCTTAATGTGATCTGTTGGCGGGAAGCCCATCTCTGGACCTGCGATATCGAAGCCAACGATGCCGCGGCCCTTAAATTTTAAGACGCTATCTGCAACTTCATCAGCGAGAGCGTTGTGACGCATTGCGCAGAGCAGGCCTTCAACTCGGATCGAGTACCCCTCGCTCTTCGCTTCAGCCATTCCCTGCCTATAACCCTCAACGGTGTATTCGATGACCTGGTCAATGGTGAGACCTTTGCGAGTGAACAATTCAGGTGCGCCGCGGACTTCGGCATAGACCACACCTGATCGCGCCAAATCGATCGCACATTCGCGATTGACGCGAATGATCTGCTCGGCAGTTTGCATGAGAGAGATGGTGTGTTCGAAGGTCTCAAGATAGAGCTCGAGCGTTCCTTCACTGCATGCTTCAACGAACCACTTTTGCAAAGCGACAGGTTCATCGAAGGGGAGCTTGGTATATCCAGATTCTGCTGCCATTTCGATCATCGTCTGGGGGCGTAGGCCACCGTCGTTATGATCGTGCAGTAATACTTTCGGTGCCTTCAGAAATTGCTCTGAGGTAATG
>Ga0208741_10000383_pt1 | contig 22136 bp, 34 predicted proteins | sample CryBogCBE03Jun09_FD_184576 | JGI IMG/M metagenome (GOLD analysis project Ga0208741, IMG submission 184576) | Freshwater microbial communities from Crystal Bog, Wisconsin, USA - CBE03Jun09 (SPAdes) | ecosystem: Environmental > Aquatic > Freshwater > Lake | place: Crystal Bog, Wisconsin, USA...
ATTGGCTATCAACTGTGGATTATTGGCGTATTTGCTGGCGGTATCCATATCTGGAAAACGGCTAGGCCAGACTTTCATTAAAGATTCAGCTTTGTAATGAAGGTTCTCTTCTAAAGTTTTAAAATTGCCAGATTCATGGGCGCATTGACCAATAAAGCAAGCCTGGCGTTGGGTGGTATTAATACCATATTTACTAAAAGTATCCATCAATGGCTGATACCATTTATCCTCAATACCTAACGCTGCTAGTTGCTCATTTGTCATCATCTGATCCTATTTTGATCCCTGTAATTAGACCAATAAACCCGCCAACAATCGTTTGAAAAGCTGGTCCAATAATCTGAAATACTTTGTCTGTATCAAAATTAGGGTCAATTACAGCATAGCCAAACATTAAAAGCATAGCTACAACAATTGCTACCAATGACCAAGCAGCAATAATCATTATGTGGTCTTTGGAATTCATTGTTTACTCTTCATGTCAATAATTTTTTCTAAGGTCCTTCCACCGAAATAGAAAGACATAATTAACATTCCCCATTGACCTAATAATTCAACATAGGTTTTGTTTGTATCAATATCAAAAGCAGACATCATTGCAAAAGTAAAATAACCTACTAAAATAGCAATTAACGTCATGGGACGTATATTTTTAGCCAGCCAACTATCAGATGCCATATCCGCTTGAGCACGTTTTGTTACTTCTTGGCTATCTGCCGTGTCTGCTGCTAGGTCTGCTAGGTGTCCTTGCTGTTGTAATTCTACTAGCTTGGCTTGTGCTTCTGCTTTTGCAACTGGATCTGGAATAACTTTATCCAGGATTTTCATTCCTACGCCAATGATGTCATCTATGCCAAACATATTAGTAAGTTCCCATAATTAAAATTCCCGCAATAAGCCAAATACACAATGCTATACAAAGCCATATCCATCTTTCGTTCATTGTTTATAACCCCAAGTTAAATACCAAGCGATTAATGTTGCAAGTGCAAAACAATAAAGCTGTACTTTACGAACTTCTTTTAAATCATGTTGGAAAGCCTCATTAGCTTTCCTTTCCATATTTTCAATATCTAACTTAATCTTTAATAAAGCTTCCCATTCTTTAGCACCATATTTCTTTACAAAATCTATTTTTAACTTTGCTTCTTGGTCACTAATCTGTTTCTTCTTATTCCAATCTTCCAACGCTTTAATCAACGCTGTTTGCTTCTTTAATTCTGCTTCTTTTGCAGCCCTACGTCTTTCTTGGGCTTTGCGTTGTGCTACATCTATTCCGTCTTGCTGTACACTTTCAATACTTTTAGAAAGGTTTTTACTAGCCTCCCGACTTGCATCTAGGCTTCCGCTAAGAGCTTTCGCTCCTTCGGTTATACCAAACGGATCTGCCATGATTCACTTTTAATACTTTCCTTCAGCAAATACATTTACAAATACAGTTCCATCTTCAGCGGCTTCAATTTCATGCCATTCATTAGCTATTAAATTGATAGGTTGAGTGTTTTTTGTTATTAATAATTCTTTTCCTTCTTTACGAATCCAACAAGAACCAGCATGACACATAGTTGCATGAGCAAAAGTATGTTGATGTGCTGGCAATCCTTCACCTTTATTAGCATGAAATATATTTAAAGTTGCACCATCATAAGTAATGCTATGAAAAGGATTAATTCTATTGGCTTCAGTCATCATAATGTTTGAGTTCCTGTTGTTCCTATATCAGGTTTTGCTGGATGAGGAGTAACATCATTCCATGTAGGACAAGAACGATAATTAGCTAAAAAATTAAATGCCAAATAAGATTGTTGTTCTTCTGCAAGCAAAGCTTTTGCATTATCTAATCCAATAGTTTGTTCATAATTACCATTAATAGGATCAAATATTTGATAAATTCTGTCTGTATTTTCAGGCTCAGTATTTAAATCAATTAAAGTCCATTGAACACCATCAGAAACAATAACTTCTAAATTAGCAGTAAATAAATTAATATTTTTAGTTAAACAATTATTTTGTAATTGAGTAAGTAAAGCTTGAGCATCAACTTCAGTACCAATGCTAAATTGACCAATGTAATAAAGACTTTTTCCTTCATCAATGGTTGCTTGGTCAGGACAAATATAATTGCTTTGTATAACATAAATCATGATACTGACCCCCATACTCTTGTTGTATTACCTGAAGTCCATGTAACAGATTTACCATTAAGATTTACTGCTTTTCCGCCTGTACCTCCATCAGCACCGCCTTGTAAATTACCGCCTGAAGCACCCCAACCACCACCACCACCAGCATCAAATGAACTGTAATATTGTCCTATACCACCAGCATTATTTGAAGAACCTCCGCAATTAGGATTGCCGCTTCCACCAGCACCACCTGATCCTGGAAATTGTCTACCCGCACCGCCACCACCGCCAGCACGACCTGTGCATGAAATACATTGACCGCCCCCGCCACCACCGCCAGCACCACCACCGTATCCTGGATTATATCCATTAAAACCATTGTTTCCTACTGAACCAGCACCACCGCCAGCACCACCGCAACCATGTGTTCCTGTTGTGCCATTACCACCAGCACCACCGCCAGCACCACCACCACCGCCACCTGAAGGATAACCTTGTGCTCCACCGCCACCACCACCACCAATATAAGCAGAAGCATTAGTGTTATTAACGGTAATATTAATACCTGTTCCAACATTTAATGCTGATCCACCATTATTACTACCCCCATTACCACCTTGACCGCAAATATAACCATTATTAACAACAGTTATGGTATCTCCTGATACACCGCCTGAAAGGTTTAATCCATAATTTCCAGTAGAGGTTGCATATAAATAAACCCCACTATTGATGGTTACAGTTATAGTTGATTTTCCTGAAATATATCCACTAATAGTAGATACATTCAAAGAAGCGTTTGCAGTAGATGTTGTAAATGTATATCCACCAGTAAAAGTATTGGATTTTCCATAAAAATTAGTTGGCATTGTAATTGCACCACTAGGAACACCAGCTAATGTTCTTACAGCAGTATCATTAAGGCTAATTTGAGTTGTACCATTACCACCATTTTCAATTTCGATAGATACACCAGCAGTTGTTCCAGCTAAACTTATTGCTCCAGATGAATTTAATGTCATATTAGAATCCTTGTAAACCTTGTGCTATTGGTTGTTTTTTCCAATTTGGATACCATTTTTCAGAAATTTTAATATTGCAATTTATTTTACCTATAAAACTTGCAGCTTCTTGATGTTTTTCTAATTCATTTGGGTCTTTATTTTTGCAAGAAATTACATCAACTAAAAGATAACCAAGAAATTCATTAAATTCTTTATTTTTTCTTAATGTAGCACCATGAAATTTATCAGGCACTTCATAAAGAATATAATCAAAATTAAATATATTTTTTTCTTTTGATTGCATTAATCCTGAACCGCCAAACTCCAAAATGATTCCAGAATAAATACCAGTAAGAATTTGAACCCTTGTATGAAAAAGGTTTAAATCTGAATATTCATAAATAAAATCAATACCTTTTTTCATTATGGTGTTCCATAAGCAGTTATGTTAGCCAAAGAAATTAAGTTACCAGATGAATCTAAACTAGCAACATTAGTGCCATTATAATTAAAATATAATTTTGTTCCAGAAGGAGTTACATTCCAACCACCTGAGTTTGTAATAGCTGCTGCAGAAGTTGCTGTTCCTGCAGTTAAGCTAGAAGCTGTTCCTGTTAAACCAGTTCCTGGACCAGTAAATTGGCTAGATGCTGTAATAACAGTACCTCCAATCGTAGTTGCTGATAAAGCACCTGTGTCAGTAACACCTGTAGCAGTTAAAGTTCCGTTTACTGTAAAATTTCCAGCAGATCCTGTTTGAGCAGAGTAAAAATTAGCACCATCTGTAAATACAGTAGCCGTTACTCCACTTGGAATAGTAACGGCTGTACCTGTAGGAGCACCAATAGTAATGGCATAGCCACCAGTAGTATTGTTAAAAATGGTATAAAGTTTGTTTTGACCTTGTGGCGCAACAATTTTACGAATAGCTGAGTTTGTTCCACTTACAAATAAAACAGCGTTACGAGCTTCATCTGATGTGCCGTTATAGTTTGAAAGGGTATAGTCAGAATTACTCATAGTAATTGACTGAACTCCAGTAATAGCTTGTTCAAGCAATGTACCTAAGTTATTGTTAGTAGTTGTTCCCCAAGTACCAGATTGGTCCCCGTTACCGATGAGTTCTAGTTTTAAACTACTTGAATAAGTTGATGACATATTTTTCCTTATTGACTATTATCAATAGTTACCCATGTAATTGATTGGCTATCATCAATAATAAACCAACCCCTTGGGAATGGTGAATCATTAACACTAAAAGATTCATTAATAATTGAATTAAAAGAAGCTATCACAGTTTCTTTATCTATTGGGTTTAAATTTTCTGTAACAGATCCAACAAATGCAGTAATCACAGATATTGTATCGGCAGCTGTTAAAGATTCACTAATTACAGCAAATAATTTTTTTAATTGTGTGCTTACATCTGCCATTGTCATAACTTCTGTAATTGAAGTAGGAAAATTGGCATAACCTGTAGAATTATCTAATACTGTTAATGATTCTAATATTGAAACAAAATTAGATTGACCAGCAGAAGAAAAATCTAATGGATTTAAATTTTCTGTAATTGCAACAGAGTAACCACCAATAATTGAATCAGCAAATGTTATAGCTTCTGTGATAGCGGTAATAAATGTAGCTACTACAACTTCACTATCAGTTTCAGCAATAATTGATTCTGATATTGAACCCGTATATACAACTCCTATTGCTGCATATGGAGATTGAGAATATGGGCCTAATCCGTACATTATTTTGCCTTTAATTCAGCAACTTGAGATTCTAACTCTTTGATAGCCTCAATCAATAATGGTATTAAACGCTCATATCGTACTGTTAAATATTTATCATCAATTGGTGCTGGAGCAACTGTTTGTGGCATTACTTTTTGAACAGATTGAGCAGTTACGCCAACTTCAATTATTGAAGCATCATAACCTAAAGCTACGGCAGTTTCATTTGCGTGATATATCATTGTTTCAATTTGACGTATTTTATCTAAAGGATTTTCAATATTTCCTACTTTAGTTTTTAATTTTTCATCAGAATAATAAGCAGTAATATTGTTAGTTGCACGAATTTCACCAGATGTACCAGAAGCTGCAGTACCTACTCCTAAAGATGCTATTTGAGTATTACCCAAAGATCCAACAGAAGTTAAGCTAGAAGTTATAACTGTTGAGGCAAGAGTTACACCAGATAATGAGTTACTGTTATATCCAGAACAACTTGAAAGAGTTCCAGATGATGGCGTTCCTAATACTGGCGTAACAAAAGTTGGGCTAGATAAAGTAACACCAGCAAACGTAGCTACAGTTGTACCTAAAGAAACAGCTGTACTACCAAGAGTTACAGAACTATTTACTAAACCAGCATTTGGCAAACCTGTGCAACTTGTAAGAGTTCCAGATGATGGAGTTCCTAATACTGGTGTTACAAATGTAGGGCTATTTAAAGTCATACCAGCAAATGTAGCTACTGTAGTACCAAGAGTAACTGCTGTAGAACCTAAAGTAACTGTTGGTAAATAAGTGCTTGAAATAACTGAACCAGCCCAAGTAGCATTAGTAATACTACCGCCACCAGCACTTAATCCAGAAGTTCCCCAAGTTACTTGTCCAAGTGGACCAGAACCAGGTACAAACATATAACCTGACCAACTACCAGCTTGTGTGGAATTAGATTCGCAAAATATAAATCCTGCCATACCAGAAACAATTGAACCTAAAGCACCAGATGCGTTATCTTGTAAAGTAATATTTCCTGTTGAATCATTATCAATAATGAATCCTTGTCCTAATGCTACAGTTGTAGCAGAAGGCAATAAAACAGTCTGTGCAGATGTTCCAGTAAAGCGTTGATAATAAGTACTTGCTACAGTTAAATTGGTTGTACCAGCAGCAGTTGCTGTTGCCGTCCAGCCTGGAGTAAAGCTATTAGCCGTTATATTTCCATTGGCATCTTTATAAATAGATTTAGAAGCTGTGTAATCTATCCAAACTGTAACTGTTCCTGAGAAAGTAACTGCAGAACCAGAATTACTAGATTGTAAAACTGTAGTGCGAGTTAAAACTGTCCCAGAACTTGCATAAGTTCCAAGACCAGTTTCCCAGTTAGTTCCATCCGTTGCAGAATAATAGGTAGTGTTTCCATCTCCTACTACAGCAAAAGATTGGTAGCCAGTAACTGTTCCGCTTAATGAAAAGCTAACAGTTGTATTGGCTGTACCAGTTTGTAATACTCGGTCATAAACGACTAAAGCCATAATTGGCTCCTAAATTAAGACGTTGCTGTAGTGGTATAAGTAACTGCCAATGAATCACCATTGGCAACAATTTTGCTACCGCCAGTAAAGCTTCCTGCACTATACAAAATACCAGTTGATGTATCTTTAGTAGCTGAAGCAGATGCACCAGAGTTAATAAAACAACCAAACACAGTACCACCGCTAGTCATTGAGAATGTCAATGCAGTAGCAGTTTTTGTAGTAATGTTAGTTGGCGTTGTACCACCGCTAGTAGCAGCTGACCAAGATGGAGCTTGGCGGTTTCCTGTATATGCAGGAGCATTAGATCCACCTACTTCAATCCAACCAGTATGGGAAGAAATAGTATCTGAAGCTACATAAACAACAGTAGAAGATGAGCTACCTACTAAACCAAGATAGTTAGCACCAGCAGATGTACCACCGCCAGTACCAGTTGCGCCAAAGTAATAGTCAAATAAAGCCTGTTTACCAACAGCATTAACTAAGTTGGGAGCAATATCTTCCCACTTTAGATTGCCATCTTTGTCATAGCATTTAACCATGTAATGGCCTTGGATACCTAAAGTTTCCTGACCATCGCTTGCACGGGTAACTGTAGCAACGCTGCTGTCACCAAAGTTTGATAATTCTTTACTCATATAAACTCCTTAACTAATAGTAAGAACAGCGGTTGTTGAAGTTGCTGTTGGGAAGGTAACAGTAAAACTTGATGTACAAGTAATATCGTTACCAAAATTTAAAACAAAAATAGAAGCATTAGTTGTACTATTGTAAATTAATGCACCCCTGGCAGTAAAGCTAACTCCTGTCCAAACTGCATTATTAAACGATATCCAACCAATGTTATTAAGAGTATCTCCAGTAGGGGGATTTGAAATACTTAATGCCAATCCTCCAGCTGTATAGCCTGACGATACAACTTCATTGCTGCTGGTGTAGGCTGTGGTTGCGTTGTTTAACGTAGCCAAGCCTGTATACAGCGCAATCTTATATGTATATGGGGAAGTAAGGGTAAAGTTTTCTACCCCACTTAATAAGTTGGTTTTAAAGGTAGTAGTTTGACCTTGAATAATAGACATTAGGATTTTCTTCCACTAACATCTAATTTAGTCTGACCATCACGATAAGCATCACCACGATCAAGACCATCTCCAAGACGTTTAGCTAAATCAAGTGCTTCTGCATATTTGTCTTCGTAATATTTAACCAAGTCTTGCTCACCCTTCATAAAGAGCATAGCTTCACGCATAGAGCCATAAAGAAGTACTGGGTCAAAGTTATCACCAAGCCAGCTTGTCCCAGTAGAGTTATTAACTGTAAGAACAGTAATTGAAAATCCAGATCCTGTTCCACCAACATAGGAATTAGATACAGTCAAAGTATCGCCAACTACATAGAATTGACCACCGCTATTAATTGTTATACCAGTAACAGATTGACCAGAAATAGTAAATGTAGCAGTTGCTCCAGATCCTGATCCACCAGTTAATGGCACGTTTTCGTATGTACCATTGGTATACAGAGATCCTGCGCTGTAGGAAGTATTAAGAGTGGCAATAATACCTTGAACAATTGATGGTGGATAAAAGAAATAATGCAATTCAGTTGTATAACTTGCATCTGGCGTTGGCCCTAATATGCAAGATAGTTCATTTGGTAATGTATATTGTGGTCCAAAAAGTGCGTAATACTTTGGAAATCCGTTATATGCCGTTCCTGCATTAGGATAGGCTTCACGAATAAAGTTCACATCTTTATTTAAAAGATAAGTGTAGTTTCCAGAAGAATCAATAACAGCTATTGAATATGTTGCCAGCCAATCAAGCGGTAAAGATAAGTATTTGTTTCCTGATGTAAGAGTTCCAGTTACATTTTTACGCAAAGATGCAAAGTTGATCGTATTGTAAATACGCTCTTCCGCTTGCTGTACAAACGTAGGAATGTTAGCAACAAATAAAGATTCCGTATTTTCGGAATAATCTTGTATTGCTTGATATAACTGGACGTAATTCATTAGGCCATCGGTCCTCTAGACTTAATACCTTTGATAGCAGCTCCATGACCACGCATAACAATGCCATCGGTCTTTTCTCTACCAATACCATAAGATACGCCATTTGATAATGGGTCTGTAATGCTGGCATCTTGGGCAGATCTAGTTCTGCTAAGTACACCAGACTTCATTGGTGCTTCACCAGCAGCTACGCTTTCGCCATTTTTGGCATACATTTCAGCTGGGCCATTATCACGGTTAGCACCTACATGAATAGATGGGCTATTCTTTTTAGTAGGTTTTACATTTTTTGCGGTTGCCATATTAACGACCTCTTTGGTTATTAGCACGAGCCATGTTACGACCAACAGCTTTCAAAGCTTTGCCAGTTACACCACCCTTTTTAAGGGATATTTTTGTGCCTTTGCCACCTTTGTGCTCTTGAGCATCATGCTCTTTAAAAGCTTTTTTAATCATAGCAACGTCTTGTTTCTTATCCATTGCCATTTCTTTTTTTGATTCTGATTTAGATTCCATCTTTGCCATTTTTAGCTCCTAAGTTACCGATACTGTTACTGAGTTAATTGTCCCAACAGCAACCAAGCTATTAGGTGTTAAAGCACGATCATATCCACTTGAACCACCAACTGGATACCAACCCCATTGAATCTGTCTACTACCATCAGTAGGATACCCGTTTTGGGCAGTTGTATTTGCATTACCATTTAAAGTCTGCAAACCCGTCTGTCCAGCACCATAATAACTAGTATCAGGTCTAGGCTCCCGTACCGCTTGGGGGTCATTGACAGGATACATACCCAATTGTAATTGAGGTTGGTCTGGTTCCCAACACTCTGGGCATACTTTAATACTGACCTGTTTAGTCTTAATTGTCAGCTTTTTTAACTGAGTAAGTTTGTACCGTTGACCACAGCGGTCACATTCGGCAATCGCATACTTACCAGAAGCAAAATTTGACGGCATTACTTACCTCGAATAAAACAAGTTTCGAGGAACCCAGCGAACTGGAGCTGTTTCTCGGTCTTCTTGCGCTGCAAGGTTAAATTGGTCTTCATAGTCCTGTTTTAAGAACATTACCCTTTGCGGATCAATTCCTTGCAATTTAACGCTTAAGAAATAGGCTAAACCAGCTGCCATGCAGTTAATAAAACGGAATGGTACATCTTGTATATTGACGCCATTACCAGCATCCTGGACTCTTCTCATGCGCCAATAAACCAATGTATATGGTCCACCACCTGAGTCAGGAGTAGGCCAGATATTGACACAGGGTAAATACTGAGCAATTGCAGTAGTACCAATAGCATGACCAGCAGCAGTTGTACCGTTTTGACCACGCCAGCAGTTTTGTAATTGAGTACCAACAATGTTGGTATAAGCAATAATTTCATTATCTAACTGAATAAAACCAGTAGAACGTAACCCTGTTAGTGTTCCGCTAGGAGAACCAAGGGTAATCGTGGTATCTGTAGAGCTAATTGCGCTACCAGTTACAGTATAAGTAGTGACATCAGCGTTACCAGACTGGCGATTGTAATAGACTTGTACAGGTCTTCCTGTTGTAAGTTTATTAGGAATGGTAGCATAAGTGGACTCAGAAATACGGCTAAGATTAATATCTGTTTGATTCGATGTACTGGCATTACTGGTTCTGGTTTCAAGGTCTAGAATATCAATTGTGTCATTTGGAACGGCATAAATACCTTGGTTAGTTACCAATGGAATAGAACATTCTTCTACAGTCCATAAGTTAATACCACGGTTAGACCACTCGATACTCATTAAATTAAGTGATCTACGGGCTGTTCTTAAATCATATCCAGAACGTAATTGTGAACCGCAACGCTCATACGCTTCCTCGACTAGCTCGGAAAGGTCTAAGTTAAATACGGTTGTACCAGAGGTATACGCCATTATTTTTTCTTTGCTCTAGTAGTAGCTTTTTGTACAGTTGGTTTTTTGCGAACAGTTTTAGGAACAGGAAAATTAACTACTTTCTTAGTTTTAAAAAATTTAGAAAACCAAGATAGTAGTTTCATTTTTTTAAACCTTTAAGTGTTTCAGCTAATCTAGCACGTTGCCCTACTTTACCTGGCTTTTTGGCAGCAGCAGCTAATTTTTTAGCTGGTATCTTTTTGCCTTGAGGTACGCCAAGTTCTTTATGCAATGCACCAGGCTTTTTAATGGCTTTTTGAATCCATTTTTCAGCCATGATTATTTCTCTTCTGATGCTTGAATTTCAGCAGGGACTTCAACAACAGGCTCTACAGGTGCAGCTTCTACTGGCTCAGATGGTAATCCAAGTGCAATAGATGATGCTGGAGCTATAGTTGTCGTAGCAACATGAGATTCTAAAGTAGCAACTACATGAGCTAATTCATCGCTATGAGTGCCAAAAGCTTGTTCTAAATGTTGCACTCGTGCTTTTACTGCATCAAGAATCTCGTGTGCGTATTCTTCTAAACTATGAAATAAGTTCATTTTTTCTTCCTTGTTTTAGCAGACTTAATAAAGTCTTCTTTAGTAGGCGCACCTGGAGACCCAGGCTTACGCATCTTTTCACCAGAGCCAGCTGCAATACGAGCTTGTTTCTTATGAATATTTTCATACAAACCACCTTTAGCAAACATATCAGATGCTGTTAATTTGCCTGGATTTTTTAACATTTTTTTAACAATAGGAGCCATACTGCCAGGAACTTTGGATACTTGTATAGGACCACTATGTTTAATAGTCCCACCTTTGGCATAAACTTCCACGTCATTAGGATTATCCGTTCTATGGATAATCTTTTTCTTAGGCATTTTGGAAGGGGCTATATCGCCCATTCCACGGCTGGCTCTCATTATTTAACGTACTTTCCACCACACATTTTTTCAACCATATCCATATGGTGTGTATGACCAGCAGCGTGTTTTTTAAACTCATGCTTATGGTGTTTATGAGTGTCAGTCTCATGTTCAGCGATAAACTCATCGTGACGTTCCATATCTGGACCCATGCGTGGTTCCATTGATTCTTTAACTAATTTATTCATTTTAATGCTCCTTATGCTCTAGTTTTACCGCGTTGCGCTATACCATCTGCTCGCGCAGATGCTGATTTAATTTTACCGCCTTTAGCCTTATTTAATGGTTTAAAACGACTACCCATCATGCCTTTTTCAAGATCTCCGCCATCACCACCTATACCGCCAACTCTGGTATTTCCAGAATAGTTTTTGGTATAAGCATTTTTAGCTTCATTAATTGCTTTACCTTCATTGACTGACTTTTCAAGAAAATCAGCAAACTGTTTAGCCTTTTCTGGATTTGCAGTAGGATCGTTAGACATACCCCGCTGCATTCTTTCTAAGAAAGATTTTCCATCCCCAGTTTTTGAGGTAGGATCAACAGGATTTACTGGATTAGCCACGCGTAAAACCTTTAGTAGCACAACCATCAGCGCGCTTGGATGCAGACGTTCTGCCACCAGATGCCATCTTTTTAATAGATCCACCTTTTTTAACGCCTAATTCAAAGTCTTTACCGCCAGTACGTTGACCTTTAGCATTGAACTTAGAAAGTGGATCAGGAAGACTAATCTTCATTGAAGGCATATCAGCTTTAGATTTAGTAGCTGTTGTGTTACCACCAGCTTCTTTGAATGATTTAGGTAATGAACCTACACCAATGGCCTTTTTAGCTTCTGATACAGAAGAACGCATCTTAACATCAGGATTAACGGTGTCATCACCAGTAATTCTTGGAGTAACTTTAGTTTTAACTACAGTACGCTCTACTGCTTTAGGAGTGCTTACTTCTGGTGATTCATTTTGCTCTCCATAATTTGTAGCTTTAGTAGACTCATCAGGAACTGCAGCGCGCATACGAGCCATAATAATAGGATCGCTTTGGTCTGCACTACCTAACCATTCTTTTTGAGACGAACTTAATCCACCATCATCATAGCGTTTAGTCTTTTTCATATTGTGCGTCCTTTCATTTTAGGCATCATTGCACGAGTTTTACCGCGCTCTGCAATACCATCACCGTGTGGCTTATGACCACCAGAAGTTTTTACTGAACGCATTGGTTCGCCAAGAATTGCGCCACCTTTTGCGTATTTTTTCATAAATGATTTCATGTTTTTTTCAGTTTCAATTTTTTCTTTAGGGCCAGAATCACCTAAATTCATGCCACGGGTATGACCGCTTTTTTGGACTTTAGATTCGCCATGCTTACCATGTTTGTCTGAACCAGCAACAACATCTTTAGACATATTGCGTGGACCCATAGTCTCACCGCCTTTAGCCATTTTCTTCATTGTGCTTCCACCTTTTTTCATTCCTGGCATACCGCCCATTGGCGCGCCACCCATTGGGGCTGCTTGTACTGGGGCTGGTGTACGCATAGCGCGAGCAGCCATCATTGCCATTGCTGGATTAACAGTCATTTTTTTCTTTGTTGCCATCGCATCACCACCTTTTCTAAATGTTTTGCCTTTATCGGCTTTTGCAAAATCTTGTCCCACGGATTGTGGAATGCCTACTTTTTTAGCAAAAGCCTTATTGTGGGCTACTGCTTCCATTAAATTATGTTGTTTTTTACTTACGGATGGCATTATTTATGGCCTTCAATGACTCGATCAAGCTTTTCTTCCAGCTTGTCAAAACGGTTAATAATGCGTTCCATATCGCTACGAACTTCAATTTTAGTAATGTAATCACGGGCTATCTCTTCCCTAGTTTTGTTCAAAAGAATAGAGTGTCTTTGCACTTCTGCAGTTAACTCTTTATTAGCATCTTTTGCACTATTTAACATAAAAAATACCAATCCAAGAATAATGGAAGTAAGCAGATTCCAGACTGCTAATAGCCCTGCGATTTCTGGAGTCATTTAACATTTCCACTTTCTTAAACTCTTATTAATTCTACTATCTGGATCTTTAGCTGTTTTTTCTGATGTTAACTTAGACTTCATGCCTTCCATGCGAGCACAAAATGATTTCTTTCTAGAGCCACCCTCTGGTTGAGGGGGCTTTAGATTCATTCCTTGCTTTTTAGCAGAAGCTCTCCCCTTGGCATTTAAACCGCCAGTAGGACTTTTACCTTCTTTGCGTTGCCAAGCAGGAGTTTTTGCCATGTTATGCCATCGCTTCCTGACAGACTACGTTTACTTGCGTTGTTGTTGCTGATGCACAAGTAACTGCAACTGTCAAAATATCTGCTACGTTACCTTTAATGTTTGTCAATACAGGGAAAAATTGTGTTAAATCCAGCTGTTGCAAAGCATTATTAGGAGTTGAGAATGAGTAAACAACTTCACCACCAGTAATCCCTATTGCTGATAAATCTTGTTCAGCAAAAGAGTTATATGACCCTAATGTATTTAATGCAACAAAACTAGACCCTTGTAAGGACGTTTGATTCGTAGGCGTACTTGCAATCAATTCAACCAATGCCGTAGCACTAGTATTAATCAGCAAAGTATTAGGCAATAACTGTCCACGATCAATCAAACCAATCTGATATGCTCCACTAGCTGTTGGCGGGTTAGCCAATGGCAGAGCAGTAACAATATCTTGGAATGTTAATGTGCTTACAGTATTGCTTGTAATTCTTGCTGTATACGGAGACGTTACAACTGCGCCAGTTTGTGTGTATGGACCAGGTGTTACGTTAGCAAAATAAATTGTTGCGCCAGTAACAGTAGAACCAACTGATACGTTGTAAGTACCGTTATATTTAGTATTTCCAGCCGTTGCAATTGTAATGACGTTACCAGTTTGTAAATTATGAGCAGCAGCAAATCCTAAAACTACTGGGAATTGAGTAATACCGCCAATAACTGTTGCAGAACCTACCGCAGCACTAGTTAATGAAGGTAATGCAGCTTGATAGTAAAGTGACTTACCAACAAACTGATTAACACCCCAATAAGTTGCCGTTGGATTTGTAGTAGCTGTTACACCAGTCAACAACTGAATCGGAAGAATCATTGTTGTTGTTGAAGGCACAGATTGAATCAAATAAGTACCAGCTGCATAAGTAGTTGTTGCAGTCAAAGTAGCAGCAAAAGTAGTTTGCGAAGAACTTACTGCATATGTACCAACACCACCTGGAGCATATGACGTAACTGTTCCAGATACTTGTGCTGTAAATGCTTGGCTAATAGTGATAGATGCACCATTTACGCCAGTAATAAATGATCCAGCAGAAATCCCTGTACCAGCAATTAACTGTCCTATTGCAAATGATGTGCCAGCAGCCAATGTAACTACGCTTGCACCAGCAGCACCACCACTTGAATAAGCCTGTGAACCAACAGCAGATCCAGTAGAAGTTAACTGATTAACAATCGTAGGAGTTCCTACAATACCTGTTCCAGACAATGTTTGACCAGCTTGGAAAGCACCAGAAGTTACTGTAGTAACAGTTAAAGTAGTTCCACTAAAGCTAAATCCGCCAGAAGCAGATGTTCCAACTTCAGTAAATGAACCTAATGTAATGTACTGAGCTGCACTATTTGCGTTAGCTGGGTTAGTTACTGCATAGCCATGAGCACCGCCAAAAGTAAACAATGCTTGACCGCTATTAGACTGTCCAACTACTGAAGTAATGGTTGTATTACCAACTACACCTGAGTTACCAATAGTTAATGTGGTATTTGTTCCTGCGCTTGCAGCAGCGTTAGTATTATCAAACTGGTCAGTACCAACAGTTCTCATACGGAAAGACATCATTGGATAACGAATAGAAGTTGCTGGAACGGTACGAGATTGTTGAGCTGCATAGTTACCATATGAATAGGTAAATCCACGCTGCTTATCTATACCGCCTTCAATCAGAATAGACACACCATAGTGGGTCATTACTGAAAGGCCAGTAGAACCGTTATCACGCTGTTCATAACGAGCTGGTAAGTTACCAGTACGGCTCCAAGGTTTAACTTGAGATACGCCATTTACTATACCGTTACCAGTACCAACTTGATGAACTACCCAAGGTTCGCCATTGATAACTACACCAAAGCGTAGAGCACCAGCTCCATACCATGCGTACTCCATCCAAATCATTTGAACTTTAGTCCAATCAAGTGCATTAATAATGGCTTTATTACCATTCCATGCACCCATTGCAAATGTTTGATCTGTTGGTAAACCACCAGAATCGGAACGAATTACGCAATACATTGCATAAGGATTATCTGGTGTAGGCGTTCCTTGTTGCATAAAGAAAATGCCGTTGGAATCATCAAAAATACCAACACGTTGGAATTGACCATTTAAGGATGTACCAAAGTTGACGTTAGAAGCCATGTACATTGTTTTGCCAGGCTGATAACGATGGTATGGGCGTGACTGACGAACAGTAATATCACCAGGTACATTACCACCACCAATAGTCATGGTTACGCCACCTAGACCTGGATTTTGAACAATAGAAGCCTGTCCTGATACGTTAGTAATAAAGTTTTCCCAACGCAAAGGCTGAACACCGTACTCAAAGTCGGCATCGTAAATGTTTTGTGATTGTGAAACTTTAAGTTTACCTACAACGTCACGAAGCCGTTGAGGTGCAATAAATTGAGCTGCGCCATCAATACCAGTTAAAGGTGTGCTTGGGGTTTGAATTCCCATTGCACCCGTTTGGTTATTGGGCGAGAAAAAGTTTAATAGATTCCATCCGCCTGACATAATTTCTCCTTAAATTTTAAAAAGGGGGGTAAATACCCCCCATCGGATCATTAGTCAAAGTTACCATAAGGGTAAGTTGTACTGTTACCAATATTAGTATCAGGCTGTAAATATCGAATAAACAGATTTAATTTACCAGAAGTAGGAGCACCCAAGCTAGTACCAGTTAATTTCAAAGTAACAACTACTTGAGAAAACCAAGTTGGCTGTTGACCAGGCTGAATGTTTTGTACATCTTGCAATGTAGACTGAGCATTAGCATACTGAGCTGCTGTAAAAGTAGCAGTTGTACGGCCTACAGCAGAGCTGGTATTGGCAGCCATAGTTGCATATGTACCGCCAGTTGTAGCAAAGTCGTTAGAAATATATGGTTGTACAGTAGATGCTGTATTAGATGAACCATCAGTAGGAGTGGTTAAATAATCAAGATCTAAAGTTTGCAAATAGCAACCTTGTGGCAATGTAAATACGATGCCACGATAAATAGTTCCAGAAGCATCAGCTGTTGGAGTATTTGTAGTTACTGATGGACCACTAGCACTATAAGCACCAGATTGTGGAGCATAAATAGTTGCTGCTTGGTTAGGAATGTTATTAGCTGTTACAAACACGCCAGAAGAACCAGCAAAACCAGCTTGACCAGCAGTAGTTTTAGAAAAATCTAAAAAACAAGCTTGGCTTAAAACTGTGTAACCTACATCACGTTGTGGACCAAAGCGTTGATCTCCAGACAAAATTGGACCTTCAAATGTACTACGTCCCATAATGGACTCCTTATGCAAAAGACTTATTCCAATCGTTGCATCGTCTGCTGGGGCAGTAGCGGAATAAGCATCACCCAGATAGCATATTTATACACTAAATTTTGATTGTCCACAACGATTTTACAAAATAGTTTTATTTTTTTTTAAATCAGTATAGAATCGCAAAATGAAGAAAAAAATGAGTATATCCGTACCCCCACAAATCATTAACAAATTTGATCAAGCGTTAAAACTTTTTAGCTCTGGTAAGGCTCAAGAGGCTGTTAACTTAGCACAAGAAGTTATTAAAGCCGTTCCAAAACACGCAGATGCTTATCATCTTATTGGCGTAATTTTGAGTAATGCTGGTCAGTTTGTTAATGCTATGGAGTTCTATAACAAGTCCATAGAAATCTATCCAGATAACCATATGGCATTTTGCAATAGAGGAAATGCTTATCACCAGCTTAAACAACCAGAATTGGCATTAGAAGATTTAACTAAATCCATTGAGCTTAAGCCAGACTATGCGGAGGCTTATTACAATCGAGGAATTGTTGTAGGTGCGCTTCATCGTACTGAAGAAGAAATAGAAATGTACGATATGGCTCTTAAGTACAAGCCAAACTTTCCAGAAGCCTATAACAATAAAGGTATTGCGCTGCAAAAATTGCACAGAATGGAAGAAACTTTAGCCAATTATGAGGCTGGCATAGCTCAAAATCCGCAGTATATTGAGGCTTTTTACAACAACCGTGGCCTTGTTTTGCAGAATTTAATGCGTATTGATGAGGCTTTAGCAGACTACAACAAAGCTATAGAAATTAAACCAGATCTTGAAGATTGCCGTTTTAACCGTTCTATGTGCCTTTTACTTACGGGACAATACGATATTGCATGGAAAGAGCACGAATGGCGGTGGAATAGAGCTTCATATCCTCGCAAACAATTCCCAGGAAAACCTTGGTTAGGAGAAGAAGACCTTAAAAATCAAGTATTGTTTATCTATGGTGAGCAAGGTCTTGGAGATATGCTGCAGTTTTGCCGTTATGTTAATTTGGCTAAAGAACGTGGCGCAATTGTGATGCTGGGGTTAGAAAACCCGTTAGTTCGTATTTGTACATCTTTAAAGGGTGTAGATGCCATTGTTACTCCTAATGTGCCACTACCCCATTTTGATTACCATATCCCTATTATTAGCCTTCCATTGGCTTTTGGGACAGATAGTTTGGATAAGATTCCAAATGAACCATACTTAAAACCTAACCCAGAAACAGTAGCGCATTTTGCCAAACGATTAGGAAAAAAGACTAAAAAACGGGTAGGGATTGTTTGGTCTGGTGGATATAGGCCAGATCAGCCAGAAGTCTGGGCAGTTAATGAAAGGCGCAATATAGCCCTTGAAAAGCTGGTTCCGTTACAACATCCAGATATTGAGTTTATTAGCCTACAGTTGGGAGAACCAGCTGTAACAGAGTTAGCTAACTCCAAAGATTGGGATACTTTAATTAATCTTACCCATGAGTTAAAAGATTTTGAAGATACCGCTGGATTGATTGAAAACCTTGATTTAGTTATTGCTGTAGATACATCTACCGCCCATTTAGCTGGTGCAATTGGTAAACCAGTATGGCTTATGAATCGTTTTGATACTTGCTGGCGTTGGTTAATGGATCGTTCAGATAGTCCTTGGTATCCAAGTTTTACCATTTACAGACAACCTAAACTAGGTGACTGGGATAGTGTTATTGAAGCTATTAGAAAAGATTTACACAAATAAAAAACCCCGCTTTTGGCGGGGTTCTTCATTACTACTTACTGATTAGTAAGAACCGTAGAGTCCTAGTGGATCGGACCAACCGAAGCTGTAACGCTCACGAGACTTGTAACGGACGTTACCAGTATCAAAGTCACCATCCATAGAATTCTGGAGTGGTGAGCGTACAAAGTGTTTCAAGCCGTTAGGCACATCAGTTGTCAAGAACCAAGCATTGGTAGCGGTCAAGAAATGGTTAATTGTATAACCTTCTGGAACTGCACCGTTGTTTTTGATTGCATTGATATCGTTGTTGTTTGTGCCAACGCGCAATTCAGTTTCGAGCAAACGAGTTGCAACGAACTGTAATGCTGGTGGAACAACCAATTTACGAGGTTTAGCAGCGATTAACAAGCCGCGCTCATCGGTCCAACCAGCGATTTGAATAACAGCATTTTCCAATGCAGTTTCGTTCAAGTCAGCAGCTGTAGATGGGGCATTGCTGTTAGTACCACCGTTAACCAATGGGTGTGAAGCGTTGAGTAGTGATACGCCATCACCACCTGTGTAGGCAGAGTTGAAAGCGTTATTCAATACAGCAGCAGCTTTAACTTGCTTGGTGTAAGCCATAGCACGAGCTAGACCTTTGGTGTAGCGAGCTGATAAAGAATCGTAGAGGTTATCTTCGATTGCCTCTTCAGTCAAGCTAAAGCCAAGGGCGATAGTTTCGTGGTTGTAGCGAGCTGTCCATGCTTCTTGAGCATTGTCATAAGCGATGGCAGAGCCTTCGTTTTTGACAGGAGCTGCAGAGAAACCTGACAGTTTTGTTTCTTCTTCAAAAGAACGCTCAGAAGTCTCAGTTTCGTAGATCTCTTTGTGTTCTTCACCGTAGCGAGCATACTCAAGTCCGAACAATGCGTTCAGTCCAGGGAGCAACTCTTTCAGTAGTTGTGCGCGTGAAATAGCCATTTAAAGCTCCTTAGATTAAAGTGTCGATGCCTGACCAGCGGTGTTGTAATACTCTTGAATACCGAAGTTGAATTTAACAACAGCTTCTGGGTATTGAGTAAATACTAACGTGCTAGATGCAGGAATAGTCATTGTGGAAGATGCAGTACCAGTTGGGCTGTTTACTGTTACAGGTGCGCTATTTAGAACAACAGTAGTAGCACCAGCAGCTGCAGCAGCTGCAATGTAAGAGCCTGTACCAACGTATTGACCGTTAGAAGCAACATAGCCAACTTCTGTACCAACTACCAAAGCTGATGGGATTGCGGAACAAGTAATTGTTACGCTACCAGCAATAGAAGTATAGGTTGCAGTAGTAGCAACAGCTGTATCAGGAACAATGTCAACGATACGCAATGGCAACGAAGCAGTATTCTCAACAGCTACTGAAGGAACGATACCGTTGCTTGAGTTACCATTGTTTGTAGAACCAGCTAAGTTAGAACCAGTTACGTTCAAGCCAACCATGCAAGTTGCAACAGAACCAATAGTTGTACCACCAGCAGCTGTAACAGCAGCAACACGGAACAATGTATCAGGATCATCGCAAACCACAGCAACAGCATCACCAGCTAAAGTGCTTGCGGGCCAGTATTGGCTGAAAGTCTTTTGCTTGGTAACAGGGTTTGTGAAAGAACAGCCTAAGAACACGCCAATAGTACCGCCAGTTGCATAGCCAGTAATAGCTGTTGCACCAGTAGTCATAATGGAACGAGTAATAAAGCCACGGGAAATACCTACAACATCACCATAAAAAATATTGGTTCCGAAGTTGTACTGGATCTTGATGTTACGAGTAGAACCAGCAAAAACTTGACCACCAATAAGGTTTATAGGCTTAAGACCGTATGGGGCAGAAACGGTAGGATATGCCATTTAAAACTCCTTATTAAGATTGATTACCTCTGCCAAAACTTGTCGTAGATTTCCGTTCATTAAAGATCGGCATCCGCGGGTCGCTTTGGCGCATCAAATTATTATCTACAGCTTCCGTCTGTTTCCGTGTCATATCAGCATAGTAATCCTGCTGCTGTTGCACGAACTCTTCTGGAGTCTTGCAGAGTAATAACCCGCCAATCTCGATGTTGTCTTTAAAACGTCCATCGGGATCAACTAGCATTTTAAATTTCGGTTGCTCTTCGATTCTTACTGGCTCCCAACCCTCTCTGAGTTTGGCAGATAAATTGCGGGGATCAGCTTGATTCAACATAGAAACACGAATCCAACGATAAGCAAAACCAGCCTGTTTATCAGGTTCTGGCAACAACTCAGGAGGCCTCCATGCTTTGGGACGTTCTGCTTGTTGACGATTGCTTACTTCACGGGGAACTCTATTTTCAGCCATTTTGGGACTCCAATTTAGTTAATTCCATAGCATATTGCTCTGGAGAAAGGTTAAATTTCTTAGCCAGAGCCATTTGTGTAGGCGTAAGTCTAATCTTTTTTGGGGATGTTGATCTTGTTGCCGATGCTACAACCGTGCTTGATTTCTTTTCAGATTTCTCAGGCTGTTTAGTTCCTGGCTCTTCCTCAAATTTCTCTGGGAAGCGTTTTTTGATCTCGGTGTCTACTACGTTCCAGTAATGATCGGAGCCTAGTGGGACTCCTTCTTTCTCTAGACGTCTATGTATACCTTGAGCAAGAAAACTCATATCTTCATCAACACCGTACCACTTGTTTTTGTCAAGCCACGCTTGGGTTTTTGAGTCCAGGCGTTGGGGTTCGGGCTGCTGTTGCTGTATTTTTACTTCATTTTCTTGCCGTTGTAAAGTCTTTTCATCATATTGTGGTGTGTAGCGTTCAATATCACGAGCTTTTAACTTTACATCTGTCAATTTATCTTGAGCTTCTGCTAATCGATCAGAATCTCCAGACTCATAGGCTTCTTTCATTTCCCGCTTTGCCATTTCTAGCTCGCGAGTAATGCCTTCCTTGGCAGTACTGACGTAAACCTTCTCCCCATCGGACAAACGCCCTTTAAGTTGCCTGTTTTCTTCAATAATAAGGTTAGCAACGCGAATTGCTTCGCTATGTTCCCTCAAAGCCTGATCTTTAGCCCTACGCTCATCGTGCATGAGCTTTTTCATTTGAATTAAACGCTCTTTTGCCTCTTGTGAGTAGGATTCTAGGTCATCATTTTCGACTTCATCAGCAATTTCCCGTGGCATAGGTTTTGAATTGATGCGATCTTCCTCTGGAACATCATCTTCAATCTCAATTTCAAATTCTTGCGTTGGTTCGTTGTCAATTTCATCAGGAAATTTGAATTCGTTTTGTGCAATAGCCATCACTATCTCCTTTAAACGCGACTAATACCGCGGGGGTCTTGAACAATACCCTCGACAGAATCATCATTGATTATTCGGAATTCCCTACCGTGGATTTTTAGTCTAGTTCCCGTATTTGGACGCGCTAAAACAAAATCTCCGACTTTGCACCAGGGACCATTTGGGAACCTAGTCTTGTCTTGGTAGCAATCAGGACCCATTTTGACAACAAAAAATACGGTAGAAAGGACTTCTTCCATACGCATAGTG
>Ga0208741_10000384_pt1 | contig 22119 bp, 22 predicted proteins | sample CryBogCBE03Jun09_FD_184576 | JGI IMG/M metagenome (GOLD analysis project Ga0208741, IMG submission 184576) | Freshwater microbial communities from Crystal Bog, Wisconsin, USA - CBE03Jun09 (SPAdes) | ecosystem: Environmental > Aquatic > Freshwater > Lake | place: Crystal Bog, Wisconsin, USA...
CAATTCTATAATGGATCAAACGGCAGTTCTTGGACACTGGCATTCCTAAGCGGATCAAACAATTTGGCTGCTAAAGATGTTGATTTTGGATACTATGGTAATTTTACAGGAACATGGACAGCAGTACTTGCCTGTTTTATACTTGGTAGTTTATCATTAAATTTATCGATGACAATTCAAAGTTCTACTAGTGCTATCACATTTTCTGGTACATCTAATATTAATTACTGGAACGGTGGGTCATATAGAATAATTTATAATAATGGACAGTCAATACCTTTCCCTATCGTATTCAGTGGTACTGGAACATTATGGTATCTTGGAGATGCGATGAACTTAACCAGTGCTACTACTCCACAATTAGGACTGACAAACGGAACATTGAATTTAAACGGCAATAGTCTAACTACTCCAATGGTTCAGACGAATTCCGGAACAAAGAATTTAACATTTGGTGCTGGCACTTTATATGTCACTGCTGGCACAACGACAGCATTTAATAACGCCAACCCAACTGGATTTACTACTACTGCTGGTAGTTTAATTAATGGCTATATAATACTTACTTCTGCTACTGCAAAAACATTTGTTGGCGGTGGATCCACTTATAACTGTATAGTTCAAACTACTGGTGCTGGTGCGATGACCGTTTCCGGTAATAATACATTTACTGCATTGTATTACGGAGCAGCTAGCAATCTCATCATAACCGGCAACAATACCATTGCTGACCTTGAATTGGTTGACAGTACACAAAACACGTCACTTACGCTAACTGCTGGTACAACTCAAACATTGACAGGCACGATAAATGTTCAAGGTAGCTACTTTTATGGTACTTATGCGACAGTGAGCAGTGGTACTGTCGGCTCTTTGGCTAATTTTACCAGAAGCGGTGCTTGGACATCAAGCCAAACTTTGGACTATTGCATATTTAAGGATATGGCTTTCCTACCCACTGACACTGCCGGAGGTGGGACGCTGCCAAACCTTTGGTATGGTGGTCCAAATTCTTATAATGGTGGTAATACTAATAACGTCTGGGGCATACAATGCGTTGGATGGGGAGGATCTCTTTCTCTAAAAACTTATTATATTTCAAATACAGCAACGACTACATGGACTGCTCCTTCGGATTGGAATCCTTACAATAATCAAATATTCATGATAGCACCTGGCGGAGGGGGCGGCGGATCTGTTGGTGTTTATACTAATATAAGATCGGCGGGCGGTGGTGGCGGGGGCGGAGGCATGAGTCTGATTAACAACTATCCAGATACTCCTGGTACGGTAGTTCCACTTACACTTGGGACTGCGGGAACAGGATCTGCTGGTGTTACTAGTACTAGTACTACTATTACCGCTTCAAGTTTGGCCAATAGTGGAGGAACTGTTAAGTTTGGAAACCAAAATACAACAATGTGGTATGGAAATTTCAGTGGCTCACAATATTTAGATTTGACAACAGTATCTAACTTTGCCATTTCAGATTCTTTTTCATATGAGGCTTGGATCTATCCAACTTCGGTCAGTGGTATACCAATAATTTTTGATGGTGCTTATCAGAATGGTACTACTGCGGGTGGGTGGTATCTATATATAACTCCATCTAATGTGCTTACTCTTGCTGTTAGCAATGGCGTTGGTACTACATTTACTGTAATATTATCTCATAATACTACAATTCCATTGAATACATGGACTCACGTAGCTGTATGTAGATCTGCTTCCGGAACAACTTTACAACTTTTTGTTAATGGAACCGGCAGTGCTCAATTACTTTATTCAACTTATTTGAATATTAATTCAGGAGGAGTTCAAACAAATTGGAATCCTAGAATAGGTGCCCGTGTAATTAGTGGAGCAGTTCAACAGGGATTTATTGGGCGTATTGCTAATGTTCGACTAGTTGATGGAGAATCTTATGGTGCAGCTACAAGTGGTTTTCTGCCACCAACAACACCATGGATTAATGTAGGTGTAGTTTGTACTCTTAATAGTTCAACAGTAGTTGATAATAGCGGAAATGGCTATTCTATTACAAATGTTGGTGGCGTGACAATGACACAGGGCATGTCTCTACCGTATATGTGGGCTACTGGAGGGACTGGAGGCAGTTCAGGATCTTTTCTAGCTTCAGGCACTTGGGTTAATAATAGTAGTTCGATTGCTTGGTCGGGCGGCGGGCAAGGCGGCGCTGGAAATACAGGTAGCGGCGGGGGCAGCGGCGGTTATGGTGGTGCTGAATACCAACTTGGTGCTTACGGCGTTGGCGCAGGCGGTGGTGGTGGTTCAGGCGGCGGCACAATCTTTGGTGGTTATAGTGGAAATCAAGGCGGCAACGGTACTTCGAGTCTTACAGCATCACAAGTATCAGGCGGTGGCGGCGGCGGCACAGGTGTTTATCAAGGCGGCGGCTCTGGTACTACGACAGTTGGCGGCGCGGGAGGCGGAAGTTATTTTGATGGATCAGGCGCCGGCCAAGGAACTACTAGCAATGGTGGTGCTGGTACTAACGGCGGCGGCGGCGCAGGCGGACAAAATGCTGGTAACGGCGGCAATGGAAGCAGTCAGATAGCGTATTATAATACTTGGGGAGTATCGGGTGCATCTGGAGGTTCCGCAGGTGTTAACAATACTGCTACTGTTGGATTCGGAGCAGGTGGCGGCGGCGCAGGGCAAATACCAACTGCTACAAGCGGCGGCGCGGTACATACTGGAGCAAACGGCGGCCCTGGATTTATTCTTATTGCCTATTATCCATTCAATGGAACCATAACTACCGGTACGCAGGGCGGCAGTCTTTTGAACTTTTTTAGTTAAATACTACAACAGGAATTAGATATGGAACTTAATCACAAATATTATAGAACAAATTATACAGGTGAAGAAGTTAACAACAATAATGGTGAACTTGTAACTTATAAAGTAACTCCTCGACCAAATGTTTTTATTCCTCCTTTTACTAATTCTGCAATTATCTTAGGAAATGGCAGAACAAGAAATCATGATTCTATTAAACAGTTATTGACTATTAATAGTAAAAAAGTATCTGAATCTTATAAATTAGTATATGCTTGTAATCGTGCGATTGAAGATGAAATGAATTACGATTATTATATTTTAAAGCAACGATGGTTTCTAACTAGTGTTCCTGTAAACAAAGCATCTCAAATCTATCTACCATATGATATCTTTCTAGATTATCAAGACACTTATAATATGCTACCTTATATAAGTTACTTTGATGCCGGTGCAAGTGCTGCTTATCTAGCTTGCTTTGATGGGCATAAAAAAGTATTTCTCATTGGATTTGATGGGGATTATGGAGCAGGATTTAAGACCATTTATGATGGAACCAATGGATATGGTGACGGTACAAAACCGATTGATTATTCTAGTTGGGCTGATTACTTACACAGAGTAATGTACATTTACTCGGATGTAGATTTTTATAGAATACAATTAGATGCAGCAGCACCGCCACAATCATGGTCAAATCTTCCAAATTTTCATAATATAGGATTTAGAGAAGCAATTTTATTGGGTGATTTCTAATATATCTTTAAATGTATTCAATTTTTGTTGAATATCATAATTGTTTAAACTGCTGTATAATCCTGGATGTAGAGGTTTTGGAAAACTATCTACATCGCACCAACAATAGCCTTTATGCTCATCACTTAAATCTGGTATAAACTCTTCATCTATTAGACAGATAAAAGTATGGTATTCAAAATTTCCGTCATCGCTACGGAACAATTCAAGTGGTATTGTTTTGTTTATTTTTAATGTTTTGCCTATTTCTTCAAACATTTCTCTGTTTAACGCTTGCATAATGGTTTCGGAGTCTTCTACTTTACCGCCAACTAATCCCCATGTATTACTATGAGTATCGTTATCACGTAGTAAAAACAATAATCTTTTTGTTTTGTTAGCTAATAATAATGCTCCGCAAGCTTTAAACAGCTTTAGATGATCACTTGCCATAATCCCTCTTTATAAAGTCCTTCCCAACTTTTTTGCCAAATTCCATTTAGCCATTTATATTGAATTCCGGTATAAGCATTGGTTATGAATTCTTCTGTTGTAATATTAGATCTGTCAAATGTAATGTTCCAAGTTGACCCGTCAAATTGAATTATATCGTTTGCTAGACCAGCAGTAATAGAATTATCTGCATTACGCCAAGCCAGTGGATTATTTGCAGTAATATCAGCAATGTCCATGTCATTTGAAATTAACAAATATCTCTGTCCAGCAGCCGCAGCAGGCAGGCCATATCCTGGCGCAGCATTTTTAGGATCAACAATTCTATCAACTGCGGGTAATGTGTTTGTTGGAATAGTAGCTGTATCTAAATTAAACAATAATATGCTGTCATTCGTTGGATCATAGGATATTGTACCTAATACAGTATTAGTTGTTTGTTCATCAGTAAATGCCATCATACTGATACCATTGGTAATTTCTCCAAAATAGTTAATGACACTTCTCCAACTGACTGGTGCATTGACCCCTACAGGAACATCTATATTATTAGTCGTGCCATATAGTGTGTTTTGACTTAATGTAACTTGTCCATTTGCGACAATTGCACTATAACCCGAGGGAGTAAACCATTGTCTATTACCAATTAGATTCAATTGAGATTGTATACCTTGAGATAATGCTCCGGTGTTATCGTACATACTAGCTACAATACTTTGAATGGCGTTAAGTTTCATTATCTTAGCAGGTGGTGTAATATAAACAGGAATTTCAAATGCCATGGTTGCAACATCAATGGGGTCATCTGTTCCCACTGGAATTGTTCTACTACTAAAGTTAGTGTCAGTTAATAAAATCCAACTTAAACTAGTCCAATCTAAATAATTATCAGTTGATTGAATTTCCATTGCTGGATTAAACATAACAGCTATCTGTTCCCATAGCTGTAGTTTCTGCTCAATATTACTAGTGTAGATGTCTAGTTTTAAATCCATGCGATAAGGCACAGGCATATGTCGTTCGATTGTTACAGCATTTTGTTGATAAGTTTTGAATTGGCCCGAGTTAGGATCATATGCACGTTCTCTAATATTAACCTTTTCAGTATAAGTTGGACTTTGTATGTGAGACCTATGATATTTCAAATTGTCAATGTAAACAACCATCATTGGAACATTCTGCATGGTATTTTCACTATTGTTCTTTAAAATAGCACTGCCAACTCTATTATTATCAGCATAACGAACAGGTACAGTTAGATAAATGGGATTGCCATTTGCATCTTTGCCATACTCGACTTGAAAGCCACTGAAATATCTTATGAACTGAAGTAAAAATCTTCTTAATTGACTGTCATAAAAATATTGCATGTTATTCCTTAAACATCGCTCTTAGGTGATAATATTTGACTTAATGGTTGACGTTGATTAACAGTCGTGCCATTACTTAGTGTTGATGTCAGTGAGTTGTTAACAAAAGTTCCAAGTTGTGTAGTACTTGAGTTTCCAGTGAACTGACTACGTACTACATCATTCACAACCTGCCAACTTGAACCACTCCAACGATATAGTACATTAGGAAGATAATCAAGTCTCAATACATATTGTCCCAATACAGGATTGTCAGGAAAATATGTTAAACTTTGGACAGTTAATCCATTAGGTGCAGTTGCTGTTCCAGTTAGATACCCAGGAACATTTTTTGTTGGCGTTGCTACATTGGCATTTACAGCAACATTGCCATTTATGTCTGTTGTATAGGTTAGATTATTTGCAACAATATAGTTTTGTAAACTAAATCCATTAGCATCTACTGGTAATACAAAGAATTCATTTGTTGCATAACCACTGGCAGGCACATCTATATTAGCCTGTGCTACAACAGCTTTACTAATATTAAGATTTTTTAGGTAAGGACTTAATAAATCTCTTAATGTTGAGTCACTGGACCCATCATCAGTGGCAGCTTGATCGAGAATTTCTTTATACTCTTGGCTATCAACCATTGGATTTGTTTTAACACGATATAAATGTGGCCACCAAGTTGGGCTATAGCCTTCAGCAGCACGAATAACCTCACTGACAACATAAAATTTCTTAAGACTTGCTGGCACTGCATCGTCGAGTGGCCAATAGTCTTTAAGATTTGGCATTTCTAAAACGTCGCCTGGCATAAGTTTACGTCCTATGCGTTCAATCATGTCATTGATATGAAATGTGATAAACAACTGATCATTGTTTAGGAAGATACCAAATTGACTTAGATTAAAGTCGTTGTCACTCAAATGATAATGACCTCGAAGTTTATAAATGTCTGGCTCATAGTGACGATCTCTATTTTCCATGAATAGAAGATCTTGTATATTCTTTTCACTTTGATTTAAATAAACTGGCTTGGTTGCATCGCCTGGTTTATTTGTAGTGCCACTACCTAAAAGCTTATGACAGTAAATGCCAACACCGCCAGCAGTAAACAATTCTCGAATTCTGTTATCGAAAAATTTATAATCATTCGAATGATTTTCACGCCATAAACTAATTCTGGGCATTTGCAAACAACCTCTTATAAGTATTTATCGTAATACGAAGTCACAAAAAAAGGGGCCGAAGCCCCTAAGTTAATTCCAAATAGTTTGGAGTATTACGCTGCCTTAACAGCAGTCTTATCAATCTTAACCTTAGCCAAAATACCACCTTTGGCAGTGGGCTTAACAGTAAGAAAATCTGCATGTGCGGCAATAAACGCAAACGCATCGTCCTTAGTCATGAGATTGGGAAGTTCAATCAACTTAATGTCAGTATGACCTGACTTCTTGAGAATTGCTTCACGCTTGAGCGAGTTAGCAACACGATACTTTACAACACCATTAAGCGTAGAAACGCCCGCTACTGAGAACTGCTTATCCATTTTTACTACTCCATTTGTTATATGAGCCCCACGCTCATATTATTAATATAGCATAGAATGAGTAGTTGTCAACCAGTATTTTTGTAACAATTTTAATTACAAAAGTTACTTGTATTTCTTAGCAATTTCAGCAATTCTGTCTTCCATATACCTGATTACTGTTTGAAGATTGGGATCATTTTGGTTTGGTTTGATTTGGAGGATGTTTTGAACTTCATAATGGAAAGCATATCGTACCATAGTTTCAAGGCTGTAATTATCAGAAGATGCGACTGGTTGTGCTTTCATTACTAAACTCCTATAGTATGTTTATAAAGGTTTATGCTATTGATGTCAATGAATTAAGCAGTATGACGCCATATATCCGTTACATGATATGTGCTAGGATGATTAGATTGGAACCATTGACGTGCTGCTTCAGCACTATTAGCATCTATAGCAGTCTGTTGAACAGCACCATCTGGATCAACATACTTAATGATATATGTCTGTGCGTTGGCCATGGGATCTGCTACAAACTCACCAGGTAGTTCTGGAATGTCATCATCTTGTCTAGGACCAACTGATACAACTCTAGATGATGGTTCAGGATATATTTGACGACCACTTGGATCTATTAATCTCCAAGATCCTTGCTCCAATTGGGCATTGCTTGCTATTTGGGAAGCTCGTGTATAAGCGTCCATGACATTCTCAGCATTTACACTTGCTAGATATCCATGCCCACGATCCAACATACGATATGTTGTTGTATTTGATGCTTCTGCGCTGGCTCGTGCTTGTGCTTGTGAAGCACTATTATCAGTGATATCAATGTCTTTAATCTCTAAGATATTGTAATCGCCTTCTTCAAACTTTTTTCTGAAGTTAGCAATGGCACCACGACGACTATCACCACGAACATTAATAGTAAAAGTTTCAGGATCATCTGCAGGATCAACAACAGAGTAATATGTGAATAGATATAGATTTGGACCTTCGCTCATTTCAATGCCACTTCCGGTAGATTTCTTATCCTGTCGTTTCATCTGTGCTTGTCTAATGAAACTCTTAAGAGCAGTAGAAGGTAATGTGCCAGCACTATACTGTGTGAAATACTTAATGATATCATCATCGCCGCGAACCATTGGGCTTAAGAACTTATACAACTTCTTAGCATATTCCTGCTTTTCTGCTTCTGGATCAGCAGCAAGGCCCATAGCACGAACATAACGCAGCAGTGTGGTTTTAATCTTATCTAAATCGCCTAAGTAATCACCGCCAGCACTACGTACTTCAATATACTTGTCTTTGATATTAACGGTTACATAACGATCATGTGTGGTAGTTAATGATGTTTTTACGAACTTGGCAGCAGATGAATTTAATCCATCTTTGAAAGTCTGTAATATACTTTCAGCTGTCATATTGCCAGACCCAGCATTTAAATTTTTTACTTTTTGAATTATTTGTTGTACCATACTCTTAGCATATGAGTTTGACTCTCTGCCAAATTGCTTAAGAACATAGTCATCGCCGAGGAACAATGTAAATTTAAGATGATCTACATTCTCTCTTGACTGATCAGGAATGCTGATACCCATATGGAAACCAGTTGAGCTATTAGTTTTACAACCTCTTCCTTCTGCCCAAGCAAATACCTTATCTAAGTATTCTAAGCATTGTGATAATGGCATTGGTGGACTTACAAGTTCGAGTCCTGCTTCATCATTACTGGCATCATAATCGATACTGCTGTCTGGTTCTAAAATGAAGAACCCAGTACCACGCTTTGCGCTGTGATAGCCGCCACTGGCTTTAACTGGCATTCCAATAGAATCAGCAATATCTCTGGCAATGTCTTCACTGCTTTCACCATTGCCGCTTCCGCCACCACTTGTCCAATAAGGCCAATCGAGGCCAAATTGAGAAATATCACTCATAAAACGATAGTTGCGATCAAAGAATCCTCTTACATATTGATCGTAATCAACACCATCCCTGTATTCCTCATAAGCTTTATCGTGTGCGTCTTGATAGTCTCTGTTGTATCTTTTATCTTCAACAGCCATGATCTCTTCAATTTCTTCAGAAGTTTTTCCCTCATCCTTAAGGGCCTCACGGACTAATTCATCTGCTTCGTCTTCAAAATCATTTCTAATCTGCTCGTCGGCATATTCAAAGAACTCTTCGTCAATCTGTTCAATGGCACGATCAACTTGTCTGCTACCATTGTAGTCACCTTCAAAAAAGTCACGGATATCTTGGGTGCTACGAACACGACGATCCTCGTCATAGTCTGGTTCCATTTCGCCTTCATCATCGCTTTGAGCATTGGGGATGACAAGTTCTGCTTCAAAACCAGCAGTCATTGCTTGTGCAAATGGTGTGTTAGCAAAGTCCGCTAATGCGCCTGGACTCATGCTTACTTCATCTAACTGATCTTCATTAATAATGTCAAAAAGGCGCATGGACTATCTCTCAATAAATTATATTTAGTGAGAAACGGCGTCCTCTGTGAATATGATTTTCATACACTCACCGCAGCGTTGTTCAAGCACATTTATGGTAGTGTAAAGATGTCCGCTGTCATGCATGGTAATACGACTTTTAAGTATATCGATTTCACGACGAAGCACTTGCATATGAACAACTGCTTCGTCTTTGGTTAGTTTTTTCATAGTTCAATTATTAAGTTAGAATTGAAACCGCTGATATTTTCATCGCCATAACCGTGTGGATTACAAACAACACGGCATTCGCCAAGTGTATAATCAAAACTATGATGTGTATGTCCGTGTATCCATAACTTGATCTTATCTTGATCAAGAATAAAATTACTTAGATCACTGCAATAACCACCATTCATAAGTGTATCATTTTGATAAATTGGATGAATACTTTTATGACTGGGAGAATGATGCCCAAGTACAACTACATTTCCCGTCCATGTTTCAGCAGCTAACTTAATAGTTTCTATAGCACGAACATGAGCATTAAATGTATCAATGGGCCGTAACTTATGATAAGTTCCATTATTCTCAATAGTAATGACATGATAATCATTCATCATGCCTTTAATATGCATCATTGTAAGTGGATCACCTTTGTTCATATCAGTCCAAAGGCTTGTACCAACAATGCGAGTATTACCAAAGTTAAGCCACCCATCATCTAACAGTGTAATGTTATACCATGGCTCTAATGCTTCACGAAGATGAGCAGCAGTGTTATTCCAACGTCCGCTATAATGTTCGTGATTACCCATGATGTACAGTACTTGATCGAACTCTTTACTTACATGATCAAAGAATTGTCGATAACGAGCAGCAAGATGTCCTTTATCAGCATTATTAGGAAGATTGCTGATAGGATGCCGATAAAGATGCTGTGCCAAACAGATATCGCCAGCGAGACAAAGAATGTCTGCACCAGCGTTGTTGACTGTTACATTATTAAATTCTAAGTGTAGGTCACTGATAATCTGAAGTTTCATTAAACAATTCCGTATATGAATCAAAGTCTAGGTAGTATGTAAGCATAGTCTTCATAGCAGCTAGATAATGACGCTCGTTATCGAGATCTTCCTGCTGCCACGGTTCTAGATTTTCAATTGCTTCCAACTCCTTAACTCGCTTAATAAATCCAAGATAGTCTTTAACTAAGACATCTTTAAGAATGGAATCAAAAGTTTCATCACTGATTTCAATTTGCATATTACACCTTCACATTAAAGAATCTGCCTAATACCTTAGCAAATTCCACTTGTAGCGACTGTTGGTGAGAGTTATCAAGAAGAACATTGTAATCTTCACCTAATGCTTGGGTAAGAGTATCAATAAGTTCGGCACTCAAATCTTTCACTTCCTGCTTTTGGATGCGTTCGTCAATGATCTTCATTCCCTATCTCCTAACTATACAGCTAGTATATAAGGTTATTTAAAAGCTGTCAATAGCTTAAAATAAACTTTTTACCATGTTCAAACCCTGTTGAACTTTGGCTTTATCTTCTGCCGCACGGGCTTTTGCTTCGGGAGTTTCTGCTTTATCTCGTTTAGCAGCATTAATATCAATTATAGCTTTCTCTTCATATCTTGACAAGAACTTGTTTAAAAAATCGTTTGCATCGGCAAATTGAGATAAGTTACCTTTGCCAAACATATCATTCTGTTCAAAGCTATTAGCAAGACCTTTGATACCTGTTACTAATTTACTAATCTTAACATCCGAAATGTCATTGCCGGGATATTGTCTTAGCATGTTGTCTATATTAGCAGTTTTGTTGCCTAGTATATTTTCAGCTTCGTATTGAAATATGTCATATATGAATGTTTTTGGATTGATAGTTACCGTAACAACTTCTGTACCTTTTTGCTTACTGAATGGTACTCTTGCACCATCTGAGACTTTTAGCTGAACACCTGCATGTTGAATACTCATATTAAGTAATTCACCTAATACACTATACATATTGCCAGTCAGCAGTCCTTTTATTCCACGTTCTGGAGTTACTCTTGCAGCACCCCATTGCGACAATTCTTGTGTATGCCACATAAAATCAACTTGAACATATGCATCTGACCCAATTTTTATAATAGGATGTCCTGCTTTGCTTTCGCCAGGATGCACATACTTTGGTGTAGTTGATCTTACAAACTCATCAGCTTGTTTGTTCCAAAAGCTTGTGAATTGCCCATACGACAATCCTTCAACTGCGGGAGCAATCATTTGCAGATCAATGTCGCCATATACTTTTTCAGGGTTTTCAATTTGATCTTGTTCATGATAGGCCCCAGAACCAGTTGGTCTACCCATTGCAACAGGTCCCAGTGCTTTTGGTTCTAGCCATGCATTAAAATCAGTGACAAACTGTTGAACAATACCTAGCACTGTCTTCACGACGGCAGGGCGGATAACAGTTCCTTGCGTTACTGTAGTATCCCACCCACCTTCTTTAACAATGTCGAAAATATGCATACAATATTTATAGAACTCTCAACTCTCAACTCCACAAGTATAAAAACAATTCTTCAATCTGCTTTTACCGCCTGCTATACCATTTTGTAATTCTTTAAAGTAGTTTCCGTTTAATATGTCCTCAAGAGAGGATTTGTTTAAATTAACAGAATCAAAATTTCTTATTAAGAATCTAGATTGATGTACATTAATATCTCCTAACATACAACAAGGTTGAACAAATCCGTTAGCCCTTAGATAAATTTCATAATTTTCATTTGAAGCAGCTTTACACTCTATTTTTTTTGATAAGTTAAATGATTCTGGTGATACTTTAACTACGCTATTTTTGTAATTGTAATATCTGTTTTCTTGATTTTTTGGTTTTTCAATGAAATAGTTTTCAACTGGCCATTTATCTATATCTAGTATTTCTCCGGTTATCCAATTATATTCTTTCCATCTATCGCTATAGATAGCACTAAATGTTTTAAATCCTAATTCTTTAGACAGGTTTGATGCTTCTTTAATTTGATGTTCGTTATGTAAAAATATTATATATTTCCAATATGCATTTCCGCCTTCTGCAATAAATGCTTTTACATTAAAAAGCAGCTTGTCCCAGTTAACATTTCTTCTATATAAATGGTTAGTATCTTCCAACCCATCTATACTGAAAAATACATTAACTCCTGCTCTTGCTAACGATCTCCAAAATTTTTCATCTCTGCCCCCTCCATTGGTATGCATTTCTAAAATACATTTTGGGTTATTTGCTCTAATATATTCGTATATTTTTGTAGTGTTAGGATTCATTAAGGGATCACCATACGTGCCCAATGAGTAGAACTTTTTTAATCTTTTAATAACATCTAAGGGTATTTTATCTTGAATTAACTCAAGTGTTGTATGATTTTTATTAACCTTTTCATTATATAATGATCCATCCCATTTGAATCTAGCACACATTGGGCAAGCTGCATTGCAGTAGTCAGTTAACTCTACATTAATTACATTTAGATTATCTATATTAATATAGCTCATATAACTCTTAGAGTTTCAATGTTTACTGGTGTATAGTTGATGCACTCAACCGATACATTAACATATCTTTCATCATTAATTAGATTCTGATGAAGATGTCCGTGTATGTTCTTTTGAGCCTTAACACCTAAACTATCTGGATGTACAGGGACATGTGTTAGCAACAGACCAAACTCTGGAAACATACGCCAAAGCAAGATTTTTTGAAAATTTACTTGGAGATATGATGCTTTACCATTGTCATGGTTGCCCAGTAGCAAACGCTTACGTCCTTTTAGTCTAGACAAAGCTTGATGACCATGTTCAAAATAAACATCGCCAAGATGGTAAACAATATCGCCATCCTTAACAACGCTGTTCCAGCAGTTGATCATATGTTCATCCATTTCTTCAACAGATGAAAAATTAGGACGAATTGGATTGCCCTCTTTGTCTTTAAACTTAAGCATATTAGTGTGTCCAAAATGTGTATCAGACACTACCCAAATGTCACTCATCGAAGTTTACCATTCTCAAATGCTATAATATCTTCAATATCACGGTAGCCCTTCTTATTGATTGCGTTTAGCAGCTTAGTAAGATCGTAGCCTTTAAATGCAATAAAGTGAGGCGGAGAATAGATAATGTCTCCGTTGCTATTAATAATAGTCTGCTTCTTATTCTGCTTAACTATCTTAAACATAACATTCTCCTTTCTTTAAATATGTAGAATATATTAATTATTGTTGATTGTCAACTGTTATTACAATTGGTTCTAATTTTTCAGCAATCTTTTCCGCAGCACTGCGCCATGGTTTACCATTTTCATTCAGCGGAATACTAGGAATATAGTAAAATGTTTTTGGCGACTGGCTGATACCTAAAGACTTTGATACATTGTTGATGATTGTAAACAACAAATGTTCTCGATCAATTTGATCGAGAACATCACCAACAACAAACATACTCAACTGTTCTGACATTGGCAAGTTAGTGTTCTTAAACACTAAGCAATCTTTTACGCCGATCATTTCTCTAGCAACTGATTCAATGGCTGCGGGATCAAATTTAATACCGCCAATGTTAATCATGTTAGAATTTTTTCTGCCAGTAACAAATAGTTTTCCATCTTCACTAACATAACCAAGATCTCCGGGATAGAAATAGCCATTTCTAAACTTCTCGGAAGTTTCTTCGGGATCATTATAATAACCGGTAACATGACGAGGTGTATTAGGCAGTCTAATGTTGCCTACTTCCCCTACAGCAACAGGATTATCTAAATCGTCTACAATATCTGCGCCAATGTCTGGCAGAATTGGCAAACCCATATCCCCAGTAAAATCTTCAATTGAATTATAACGACGAGAATATGTTCTATTAGTCTCAGTCGCGCCATATGTGTTTTGAACTGTTTTGAAATACTTCAAAAACTTCTCAAGATCTTTCTTGTTCATGCCTGCGCCGCCTGACTCAGCAATGATATCAAATGGCTTTGAAGGCATTTCAACAAGATCTGTAAACTTGTGCATCTGCATCAAACTACCTGAGAAAAATATTTTAGGATATGTAACTATCTTAGTTGGATCAGTATCAACCAATACTGTTATCTTCTTAAAGATAGCACCCATGGTGTGATATTGTGAACTTGTTTTAAGGGGGAAATACAAACTATGAAAGTAATCAATTTTCCTATCAAACATGTTAATATTCATGTCCCATACACGATGCCAATACTGCTTGTATGTAATAGGAATAAACTTAGGAGTACCAGTGGACCCACTGCTTTGTGCAATCATCCAAACGTCATCAGGATCTTTATATCCACGAATACGCATGTCGTTAGTAAGATCACTGGGTGTTTTAAACCAATCATGATCTATCTTATGTACACTGGCACCATGATACATTCTAGCAGTGCTAAAGATTACATGCTTTATTGGCAAATCTGCCTCTAAAGCCTTCTGAGATATATTAATCCAACTTGCTCCAATGGCAGTAATTGCCTGTGTCAATGAATGAGCAATAATTGTGTCGTCAATATCAACACCTATCAAGTCACGAGGTTTGATGCCTCGTACAAGCATATTAAGAGCAAAGTTAGTGATCACTGAAGTAAAATCTTTACCCTTTACTGTGCCTTGATCACTTTCAAAGCAAATTTGATTGGGGTTCTCACTTAAGAACTTAAACAGATCAAATGCTATATTAAACTGTTGATTTATCATTCTTTACCTTGATGCTTATAGTTGGCAATTACAACAGGTTCTTGACCATTGACAAAGTCTGTTGCTTCTTTACGCATGGGCTTGCCGTTTTCATTCTTTGGAATACTGTCAACAAAGTATACTCTTCGAGGTAATCTAACCATTCCAAACTGTTCTAACATTGCTGCGGCAGCAGCTTCTCCAATTGCCTGCTGATCTCCATCAGCAACAATCAAAGCCTGTAGTTGATTGTATGTGGGAAAGTTAATGTTTTGAAATGTCAGCGCATCTTTAATTCCAGGAACTTCTTTAAGTACAGCATCAATCTTAGCGGGATCAATCTTAACACCGCCAATGTTTAGGCTATCCTTCTGTCGACCACGAACAAACAATTCTCCATCTACAACCTGCGCAATATCACCTGTATAGAACCAACCCTCTTTAAAATGTTCTGCTGTTAGTTCAGGTTCAAACATATATTCACTAATCATGCCCGCAGTCTTTAGCAATAACTGCCCTTCGTCGGTATCATTACCTTCATCATCAATAATACGATATTCAGTACCTGGTAATATTGTACCAACTGAACCGTTGTATGTGCCGGCTTCAGTGATTGGCTTCATAGCAGTCTTTGTAGTCTCAGTTGCACCATACTCAACCCACACTGACTTAAAATACTTTAAGAAAGTATCGATCTGCTGACTGCTAACTGCGCTGCCATTTAGATTAATTGAAGTATCAATGGGTGTCTCAGGAACTTCGATATCCTTAACACAAAATTCCAATTGGCTAAGTGACCCCATGACAACAAGATCCTTAATTGGTTTCATATCTTCATACCTAGGAAATGTCAGTAACACCTTAGTGCCATTAAGTATGGCTGCTTGTACATCACTTTGACTTGTGCTTTTTAACGGATGATATAGACTACAGAACATTCCATTCCTGCTAGGAAAGCGAATCTTACGACGTTCAAGATCAGTTGCTCTAGCATACCACTGCTTATAGGTAATTGGCATGAACTTAGTGCTGCCAGTAGTACCACTACTCTGTCCAATCATCCAAACATCATCTTCTGACTTATATCCTGGAAAAAATACGGGTGGCTTAAATCCTTCCGGCGGCTTAAACCATTCTGGACTAATCTTGTGAACATTTCCGTCACCAATGTCTTTTGGAGTATTATGTACTACAATGTCCATCTTTATATTAGCATTGAGTACTGCTTTATTGATGTTAACCCAAGTTGCTCCGTTGAGAGTCGCTGCTAGTGTTAAAGCATAACCAATTGGACCATGTACACAGTCTACCCCTACGATACTACCCTGAGTAACACCTCGATGCTGTAGATGAACACCAAAACTAATAATCATATTGCCAAATCTACCAGCGGTCATTGGTCCACGCTGTGTTTCAAATATGACCTTGTTTGAATCCTTCTGTAGTTCAGCGAGAATTCTCTGTGCGATGTTGTACTGTTGATTGTTCATTGAAAAGCCTTCCTTAGCAGTAATTATGCTAGGGAAGGCTCTGTCTATTAGAATTTAGATTAAGCAGTGCGTTTGATTAAATGATAGCCAAACTGAGTCTGTACTGGCTGACTAATAGTCCCCACTGGCATATTGGCAACAGCTTGTTCAAAAGGTGCAACCATTTGCCCGGATTGAAAAGTACCTAGATCACCGCCTTGAGCTTTGCTTGGACACAGACTATGCTGTTGTGCTGCTGTTTCAAAAATTGTTCCTGCTGTGATAAGATTACGCAGTGCTACTGCTTCGTTTAATGTCTTAACTAGAATATGCTTTGCACCAAATGCCATGTAACTTCTCCTGATGTTGAATATATTGGCTGAGGATCAAGGATTCGAACCTCGGACATCCAGATTCAGAGTCTGGCGTTCTACCAACTGAACTAATCCCCACTATATGTTTGGTCGGGGAGACAGGACTTGAACCTGCGACATCCTGGTCCCAAACCAGGCACTCTACCAAACTGAGCTACTCCCCGAGTATCTTTAGTATATATCCTTTAACAAATATGTCAAATAGTATTATGGCGGAAGAGGTAGGATTCGAACCCACGATACCCTTGCAGGTATGCCAGTTTTCAAGACTGGAGCCATCAGCCACTCGGCCACTCTTCCTTTTGGTGCGTCTGGAGGGACTTGAACCCCCACCCTTTTGAGACTAGTTCCTAAGACTAGCGTGTCTACCGTTTCACCACAGACGCATTTATATTGGAGCGGACGATGGGGTTCGAACCCACGACCTTCTGCTTATTAAGCATACCTTAATATGCTTAGGCAAGCAGAAGCTCTACCACTGAGCTACATCCGCATTTGGCTCCGGGAGTTGGAATCGAACCAACCTGATGAACAGATTAACAGTCTGCTGTCCCACCTTGTGACCGTCCCGGATCAAACTTTATATTAATATTATATATCTTTTGATATTATTGTCAAATGATTATTTTAATTAAATCAGCAGCATTTCTAGTATCTTCTAAATTCTTACCTAGTACTACACCCATTCTACGATAGGGTCTAGACTCTTCTTTACCAAAGATACGAACATCTTCTGCTAATAGCAGCGCCTGGCCAATGCCTTCGTACTGCTTTACCTTACCCCAGTCATTGCCAAGTATTACAGCACTAGCTCCAGAATTGTAAATGATCTGGGGAATTGGGAGACCTAGTATAGCACGAATATGTAGATCAAACTCTGAGAAGTTTTGGCTAATCAATGTAACCATACCTGTGTCATGTGGACGAGGGCTTAGTTCACTAAAAATAATCTCATTATTAGTAACAAAGAATTCAACTCCAAATAGACCAGCACCACCTAACTCATCTGTAATAAGCTTTGAGATACGTTCTGCTTCGTCCATCTGAGGATAAGTCAAGGTGTGGTCTAAACTCATGCCAGTTTGCCAACTATACTGATAGTCGCCGCGCTCCTGTACATGCCCAATTGGATTACAGAAGATAGTATCGCCTGTCTTTTGCTTGATAGTAAGTACAGTGATCTCAGTATGGAAGTTAATGAACTCTTCAACAATGACCTTCTTACGATCACCTCGGCTATTATCAATAGCATACTTCCAGGCATTGCTAATGGTATCATGAGACTCAACAACACTTTGTCCTTTACCGCTTGAACTCATAACTGGCTTAACTACAACTGGATAACCAATCTTCTCAGCAGCATCTACAAGTTCTTGCGCTGTTTCAGCATAAGCAAACTGAGCAGTACGAATACCAAGTCCAGCAGCAATGTTTCGAATAGTATCACGATTCATTGTGGCATTAACAGCTTTGGCACTGGGTACAATTTGAATGCCATTGTCCTCAAACTCTTTCAGAACTTCTGTACGAATGGCTTCAATTTCAGGTACAATAATATCAGGTTGAAAAAAGTCGATAACATCTCGTAATCTTTCAGCGTTTAGCATATCAACTACTACACTCTTATCAGCTACCTGCATAGCCGGAGCGTTATCGTAACTATCTGCTGCAATAACATAGCAGCCTAATCGTTTGGCACTGATAACAAATTCTTTACCTAGCTCGCCTGATCCCAGTAACATAATACGCTTCATTAAATAATCCTTTTTTGTTGAAAAATCTTTTGGTCTATAAATAATACCACAATGACAACCAGCTTTATCTATATAATAGGCAGCGACCAAGCTCCATACAAGGTTGGCATTAGTCGTGATCCTAAGAAGAGATTAAAGAGCTTACAAACTGGACATCCATTCCCTTTACAGTTACATTATACTAAAGAGACTGACATTTGTAAAACAAAATTGTTAGAAACCGTCATACATCGCCATCTTAAACTGCACAAGACCAGCGGCGAATGGTTTGATGTTGTATTAAAAGATTTAATACTGGATGTTGAATACGCCATACTGCGTTATGGTGATGATCCCATATTAAAAAGCTTGCTTAAAGCTCACATTATATAATTGGTTGCGGTGGGCAGGAGTCGAATCTGCTGTCTCCAGCTTATGAGGTTAGCGAGATACCGTTTCTCTACCCCGCAATAAAAAGAAATGGTGCCCCAGGAGAGATTCGAACTCCCGACTTACTGATTACTAATCAGTTACTCTAGCCAGCTGAGTTACTGGGGCATTGGTGCCGAGTGAGGGGATCGAACCCCCGACCTATGGTTTACAAAACCATTGCACTACCTCTGTGCTAACTCGGCATAAGTGGTGCGGGATGAGAGGGTCGAACTCCCGACATTCTGCGTGTAAAGCAGACGCTACTACCACTGAGCTAATCCCGCATAACTTATTATCATTACTATATATGTTCATTTGACAAATGTCAAATATTATTATGGCACCGGTGGTAGGAATCGAACCCACGCCAAAGGTTTTGGAGACCCTTGTACTACCATTATACTACACCGATATTTTTTTATGACAATATGTTTTACATTCTGATGGAATTGTATTTTCATTTTGCCATAGCATTTTTAATGCTTCGTGATAACTTTCGATTTTGTCTGTTCTTATTATATTTCTATCACCTAAGTAACAGCATGGTGTAAATTTTCCATCTGCTGCAATAAAAATTGTTCCATTTATATATAAACATTTTTCTTCTTTAACTTCGACATTTGTTGTCAATCTAGATTTAGACCACTTACTCATACCTTTAGGCGGAGTACGTTCTTCCTTTAGAAAAAACTTCTTAAAATTCAAAGTTTGACTAAGTCGAATTGCCGATATTATTTGATGCTCATTATGAGCAAATGGAATAAACTGCCAATGGGCTTCTCCTCCAGCATTTATAAAACTAGTTGCATTATTAATTATAGTTTGCCAATTTGTTCCTACTCTGTAGATAGAATGCGTGTCTGCTAATCCATCTATACCAAATATAACATATCCACGAGTCCCTAATAGTAATGCTAACTTAGCCCACCATTTGCTAGTATGTGGTTCTCCATTCGTACTAATCTCAATCGTTGCATTTGAGTTATTCAACAAAAAATCTATTATTTCAAATAATCTCGGATGAAGTATTGGATCACCAATGTTACCACAAAGTTGTATTTTATTTAGATTTTTATAAAAATCTTTGTCTATATCAAATAAACGATTAATATCTAGATGTTGTTTAACAAAATTTGGTTTTAGAACTTCATAAGTTCTACGACATCCTGGACAAGATGCATTACAAAATGATGATAATTCAACATGAAATGTATGAAACATATATTACTTATTTTAACAATTGGTACCTGCGGTTGGGATTGAACCAACGACCTTGGCCTTATGAGAGCCTCGCCACTACCGCTGTGCTACGCAGGTATTTTTTAACTTGTTTAGTTTCTATTTGTTCTCTGAAGTTTTGTACTGTACAACATTTACATCGTAGACGCAGAGTCTTCTTTCCTCTGAGATCAAATTCTCCAGCATGAAGATTACTTTTTGCCATTTGTTTTCCTTAAACTGGAGCCCCGGGTAGGAATCAAACCTACTCATTGACAGTTTTGCAGACCGCAGCGTTCTCACTTCGCCACCGGGGCATATAAGCAGCAAAGGGCTCCGCTTATTAAGCTGCCGAGTTGTACCCTTTGCTATCAGCACAGGTTTTTTCTAGTGGAACGATTCAGAGTCGATCCAGCCCATACTGGGTGTATTTAAAACCTTGCTGGACGCCACTTCCAGATCTCTTCGCTATAATTTCTAAGCTACTTTACCCATTGCTGGGTGCGTGAGGAAGCCCTTCTCACCTCAAGGTTAGTATGGTGGGGGAAGTAGGACTCGAACCTACGAAGCCTAAAACAACCGATTTACAGTCGGTCCCCTTTGCCGCTCGGGACATTCCCCCATGTTCTTATGATAACATCTTTAGATTTGTTGTCAATACTTATATTTGGTACCCGCTCTTGGATTCGAACCAAGTCTTAGAGATCCACAATCTCTTGTGCTGACCTACAACACTAAGCGAGCATGAATGGCGCCCCCGGAGAGATTCGAACTCCCAACCTTCGGTTTCGAAGACCGCAACTCTATCCAGTTGAGCTACGGAGGCGTTATTATGGCGGGCGCTAGGGACTCGAACCCTCTCCAAAAGTTTGGACTTGTTTGATGCAGAACCTACTGCTATAGCTCCCTAAAACTTGCTGGAACTCACGTGTTGTTCCGAATGTTGTCTAGCACTGCGACACGCTTGTTTAAGTGGGTATCGCCCACTTCGTGTATCTAGATCAACTAATGGTAGGTTCGGAGAATTTTGAAATCTCGACTTGCCGCTTAAGAGGCGGCTACTCTGCCTCTGAGTTACGAACCCAATTGATTTTTGAACTTGTGAATTTCTCTGTAAGTCCATACTTTATTATTATTTTTTTCGCATAAGCATAGTTGGCACCAGCAGTCTTCATTTCAAGCGATCTTAATGCTGCTGATATTGACTCAGTGGATAAAAGTGCCAAATACATCTTCTGTTCGGCTGCTTCAGACTTAACCTTTTGTTTAAAAGGTTTTTGTATCTCAATTATTGAATGATTCTTCATCTTTCTTCCTAAAGACCATCCAGATGGGATGACTTGATCTTTTGTTATCTTGACAGAATCGTTTCCGTCAGTTATCCATTTAGATCCAAATTGACTATTTCCTTCTCCTGTTTGTTGCTCTTTCATATATTCTGAAAATCTTCGTCTTAACCAACCATACATTCTTCTATTTCGTTTGCCTTTGTGTCCTCTGGTCATTTGATAGACAGCACTAATTAACGATTTTGATTCTGGATGTATTTTAACTAAAAGAACATGAGCTAAGAAATGTTCTTCAGGAGTAAGAGCAACTAAGTTAGTTTTATTGTCTGTGCCTCCAAGGCATTTAGGAATAATATGATGTTTTTCAACATATCCGTTAGGTATTCTTGTTCTACCTCTATCTATAATTTGATCATATATTTTTTTGTAATCCATCTCTTAAGTCCTGTTCGATAATATATTTATACAATGCCGAACAAAACTTAAGAGTAACCAACTGAGCTAACGGTCCGTATTATGGTGGACAAATCGGGACTTGAACC
>Ga0208741_10000385_pt1 | contig 22107 bp, 12 predicted proteins | sample CryBogCBE03Jun09_FD_184576 | JGI IMG/M metagenome (GOLD analysis project Ga0208741, IMG submission 184576) | Freshwater microbial communities from Crystal Bog, Wisconsin, USA - CBE03Jun09 (SPAdes) | ecosystem: Environmental > Aquatic > Freshwater > Lake | place: Crystal Bog, Wisconsin, USA...
GTGGTGCAGGTGCCACCAGGTGCCGACACCGAACGTTTCGTACCCCTCGCCGCCGAGCAGCGCTCGGCGGTGCGTCGACAACTCGGTCGAAGTGATGATGAGTTCATCATTGCTTCCTACTCACGGCTGGTACCGCGCAAGGGCATTGACATCCTGATTGAGGCGGCCGCTCTGCTGGCCCCACGCCACCCCCAGCTTCGCGTGCTGATTGGTGGCAATGGTCGTGACCGCGAACGCCTAGAGAAGTTGGCGACCGCGAAGCATGCGCCGGTGAGTTTCCTCGGCCGAGTGGATGACGACCTGCTGCCGGGTTTTCTCGGCGCCAGTGACCTGATGGTCATGAACTGTCGAAGCCGATGGCTTGGCCTCGAGCAAGAGGGTTTCGGCATTGTCTTCGTCGAGGCCGCTGCGGCCGGTGTAGCCCAGATTGCGGGGCGCTCGGGCGGCAGTCACGAAGCCGTTCGCCACGAGGTCACCGGACTGATTCTCGAAAACTCCCGCTCACCAAAGGCCCTCGCCGACGCAATTGAGGGACTGATGAATGACCCCGAACGGTTGGCGGTGTTGTCGCACCAGGCCCGCGCGGTGGCGGAGCGAACGTGGGACTGGCGCACGTTGGCGACCACGCTGAGCGAGGGACTCGCTCCCTTTGACCACTACGAGGCACCGGTCAGTGCCTAATCTACACAGGGAACATTTTCGTCAGGAGCATCGGTGACTCAGCACACACACGCAATCGGCCTCGATGTCGGTGGGACGAAAATCGCCGCCGTTTTGGTGAACGAGTCTGGTGTGGTGCTCGATGAGGAGCGCGTCGCCACCCCGCACGTCGAGGGCAGCGCGCCCGGTGTCGCCATCGCTGACGTACTCGCGGACACCGTTACCGCACTCTGTAGTCGCCACGACCTCGACGTAGTCGAAACCCCTGTCGGCATTGGACTGCCCGGATTGGTGCGCCGTGACGGCTCGTTGGCCTTCGCCCCCAACCTTCAGACCGCCTCGGGGGCCAACTTTCCGGCTCTCTTGCTCGAACGGTGTGGTTCGCGACACGTCCACATGGAAAACGACGGGAACGCCGCCGCCGTGGCGGAGCACGCCTGGGGTGCCGGTCAGGGCCGCCGCGACTTCGCCATGATCACGCTCGGCACCGGTATTGGCGGCGGGCTTATCGCTAATGGTGAACTCATCCGCGGCCGTAACGGTTTCGGTGGTGAGGTCGGCCACATGATCGTCGAAGCCCGTGGCATTCGCTGCAACTGTGGCAAGCAGGGCTGCTGGGAGCGCTACGCCTCAGGGTCTGGTCTGGGACTCCTCACGACGCGCGCCGCGAACGAAGGACGTTTGCCCGAGCTCGTGCTCGCCTGTGGCGGACCGGACCGCGTGCGGGCCGAAGACGTCACCACCGCCGCGGCCGAGGGTTCCGCGGAGGCCAAGGCCGTACTCGGCGAACTGGCCTGGTGGATTGCGCTCGGACTCTCGAACTTGGTCGAACTCTTTGACATCGGGACCTTCGTCATCAGTGGTGGTCTCGCCAGTGCGGCGGGGGAGTTGTTGCCGGTGGCGACAGCTGAAATGGCCTCGATGATCATGGCCGCCGAGACGTACCAGAGCCTCGAGGTCGTGCCCTCTACGCTCGGTGCCCACACCGGCGCGCTCGGAGCGGCCCTCGTCGCGATGCAGCGCAGCGCGTGAAGCTCGGGGTCGTCCTTCCCACCTTTCGTCGTTCGACCGACGACGCCCTCGAGGTCGCGCAGCGTTGCGCCACACTCGGCATCGACGGTGTCTTCGCCTACGACCACCTTTGGCCCCTCGGCAGTCCTGAACGCCCCTCTTTCGCGCCCTTTCCCGTGCTGGCGCGCGTGGGGCGGTTATTGCCGACTCTGAAGGTTGGCACTTTGGTGGCGCGGGTCGGGATGATGTCGTCGGGTCAGATAGCCGAGCGTTTCATTCGGCTGAATGAGATCACCCCGGGCAACGTCGTCGCCGGTATCGGGACGGGTGACAGCGCCAGTCGTGACGAACTCGACGCCTACGGCCTCCCGTTCTTGGCGCCCGAGGTCCGTCGAGACCAGATTCGTGAGGTCGCGGCTTTTCTGGAGGGCTCGATGCCACTGTTTCTCGGTGGTACCTCTTCTCCCATTCGCGCCCTCGCCGCCGAACTCGGCGCTGAGGTGAACTGCTGGAACATGACGATTGAGGAAACGGCCGCCGTGGCGACGACCTGCCGCGTCAACTGGGCCGGACCGGTGCCCTTCGCCGAGGGTGACGACTCACCACGGTTGATGCATGAGCACCTCGACGCCATGGCCGCCATTGGCGTCTCGTGGGTGATCTACACCCCGGGGGCAAATCTTGAGCACCTGGCGCAATGGGCCCGTGGGGCGATGCGGTAGCGTTTGTTATGGAATTTCGTCGCATCAACGGACTGCCCCCCTACGTTTTTGCCCACATCAACGGACTAAAAGCTGCCGCCCGCTCGCAGGGCCGCGACGTGGTCGACTTCGGATTCGGCAACCCGGACTTGCCCAGTCCCGACATCGCGGTGGAAAAGCTCGCCGAGGCGGCCCACAACCCCAAGAACCACCGCTACAGCGCCTCCCGTGGCTTGCCCAACCTGAGACTGGCCATGGCGACCCGCTATAAGAAGGTCTTCAACGTTGACCTCGACCCCGACACCGAGGTCGTAACGACCATTGGCGCCAAGGAGGGTCTTACCCACCTGATGTGGGTGTTGCTCGGTCCAGGTGACACAGCGATCGTGCCGAGTCCGTCGTACCCAATCCACTTGGCCGGCCCCGGCTTCGCCGGCGCCACCGTCATCACGGTGCCGATGGTCGACCCGGGTTCGTCGAGCAACGACCCCGGCGACGACTTCTTCGCTGGTCTGCTCGACGCCTGGCACCGCGCGCCGGTTAAGCCCCGGGTCATCATCTGTTCCTTCCCGCACAACCCCACCAGTGCCAGCGTGGACCTGGCCTTCATGCAGCGCCTCGTCGACTTCGCCCTCGAGCGCGGGGTCATTGTCGTCCACGACTTCGCGTATGCCGACCTCGGCTTCGACGGGTACCAGCCACCCTCGATTCTCCAGGTGCCTAGGGCCAAGGAGTGCTGCGTTGAGCTCTACACCTTGACCAAATCCTTTTCGATGGCCGGTTGGCGCGTTGGCTTCATGGTCGGCAACGCCGAAGTCGTGGCCGCCCTCACCAAGCTGAAGTCCTACCTCGACTACGGCACCTTCCAGCCCGTCCAGATTGCCGCAATTGTGGCCATGAACGAGGCCTCGGACTACCCCGACCAGCTGCGCGAGATCTACCAGGTGCGCCGCGACGTTCTCATCGAGGGCCTCAACCGGATTGGCTGGGAAGTGGCCGCCCCGAAGGGCTCGATGTTTATCTGGGCCCCCATCCCCGAGCCCTACCGGGCCGAGGGGTTCGCTTCCCTCGACTTCGCCAAGCACCTCATCACCGAGGCCGAGGTGGCGACCAGCCCCGGCGTGGGCTTTGGTGAAGGGGGCGACGGTCATGTCCGCTTCGCCCTGATTGAGAACGAACTCCGGACTCGCCAGGCCATTCACAACCTGAAGCGGGCGTTGCCACTGCTGTCGTCGTGAGTGGCCGTATCGGTCTCATAGGCGGACTGTCGTGGATGGCGACCGCCGAGTACTACCGATACGCCAACCAGCTCTACCAAGGCCCCGAAGCCTGGTCCCAGCCACCCATGGTGATTGAGTCCGTCGACTTCGCCGCCTTTGTGCCGCTGCAGCAGGCCAACGACTGGGGCGCCACCGGTGCCCTCCTCGTTGAGGCTGCCCTGCGCCTCGAAGGGGCCGGCGCCACCGTGTTGGCCATCGGCGCCAACACCATGCACAAAAACTACGACGTCGTTGCCGATGCGGTGTCGATCCCCGTACTTGATGTCCGGGTGTGTGTTGCAGACGAGGTCAAGGCCAAGCGGGGGAGTGCGCTGGCACTCCTCGGTACGAAGTATGTCCTGACCCAGGACTTTTATGTCGACGCCCTGCGGGCGCAGGGCCTCGACGTGGTCCTGCCCGATGACGCCGAGACCGAGGAACTCCAGCGCCTCATCTACGATGAGCTGACGCGGGGGATAGTGCGAGAAGAGTCAAAAGCGTGGCTCGAGTCAATTATTGCTCGGTTGGTCGATCGGGGAGCCAACGCGGTGGGACTGTGCTGTACCGAACTCGGTCTCTTGATTGAGGAGACGGACGCACCAGTGCCGGTCATTGACTCGACGAAGGCCCACGTTCGCGCGTTGCTGGCGACCCTTTCGTAGCGAGTACTCGCGTCAGGACTACCGCTCGACCATGTCAATCATGAGGGTGATGGCCGGACTGGCATTTCGGACCACCAACGTAGTCTCGGGGTGTTCACGCTGCCACACACGAAAGAGCTCATCGGCGAACCCCTGCCCCAGGAAATCGACCCTGGCGAAATCGAGTTCCACGACCTCAAATCCTTCGAGTCGAGCGCCAATGAGCCTCGCTTCAGTTCTTGAAACGAACAGACCCTCCCGAAAGAGATCGACCTTCAACGAGGTGCGATTGAGTCGACTGGTGATCGGGTCCGAAACCGAGGCCGCTACTCGATTGAGGTCGTTGTCGGTGTCGAAGGGGATGTCGCATCGAACGACCGTTCCGGTCCTGGGAGCGGACAGACTCGCAATGGCTTGGTCGTTAATGCCATTGTCGACAATCCACGAATAGTCATTCGCCGTCAAGGTGAACCGTTCGACTAAACGGGAGGTGAAAAAAATCCCCAGTCCACTGTGGCGGTCGGGTGCCGTTGTCTGTTTTCCCTTGCTCAGCATGCCAATGGCTTGAAAGTTGTTCTCTAGTTCGAAGGACTCCCGGATACTCGCGAAGGCGCCAATGCCGTCATCACGAACTTCAAAAGCGACGTCGGTCTCGGTAGTGAACCAGCGAATCACAATCGTCGAACCCTTCGAATGATCGAGCGCATTATTGACCATCTCGGTAAACGAGAAGCTAAGTACACGAAAGACGTTTTTCTCGAGGGCATCGGGGGCCAGCGTTTGAAGGGCAATCTTCTCGAGCCCCCAGATCTCATCCTCACTGGTGGAGGCGATTGGGTAGGTCGAGGTTCGACGGGTGGCGAGTTCGTATCGGGTGGAGCGACGATTCCCCGTCGCAACGAGTAGTCCGTCGTCCACCATGCTTCGCAAATGGCTGTGCGCTCCTTGCCGCGTGATGCCAAGAATCTCAGCGAGTAAGGGTGATGTTGTAAACCCCTGTGCGGCGATGACGTTGAGGATCTGGATTTGAAGGTTCATACGTGGTCTCATCGGTCGCTCCTCCCACCAAGTCTTTACTATTTGACTCAAATTACTAAATTTCCGTATTTGAGTAAAATAGTAAAGAGAAATGTCGTCATGCGGGGCGAGCAACGGAGGCCGGGAGCCGAGCATCGAGTTCGAGGATTCTCGAGCGATCTGGTCTTGCTCGCGCGTTCGGGTGGGCAGCTGTGAGACACGTCCAATGGCTCAGGCTCATGTGAAAAAATTAACGAGTCCAATTTCCGTACAAATAGCGGACTCTCGACCGGTGGTGTTTTGGTGCGAAAGAATTCACTTTCGGATAGTTGACACGGTGTAATTACAGTGCTGTAATAACACAGCATCTTGCGACGGGTAGTGGCCCCACCACTACATGTAGTGGGTAGGGCCGCCGAGCGAGTAACCTCGTCTTCCCAACCGCTTCGCCTCACGAGTCGCATGCGTTGCACCACACACACCGGAAATGAGAGATTGAAATGGCTATCGCACCACAGCGTCTAGGAATTGGACTCCGTCGCTACTTCACCACCGATGGACGTCACCCCTACGACGAGATCGTCTGGGACCGCCGCGACGCGCGTCTGACGAACTTCCGCGACGGATCGGTTGCCTTCGAGCAGCTCGACGTCGAGGTTCCCGCTTCCTGGTCCGTTAACGCGACCAACATCCTCGCCCAGAAGTACTTCCGAGGCACCCTCGGTACGCCCGAGCGTGAGACCAGCCTCAAGCAGGTCGTGGACCGCATCGTCGACACCATCACCAACTGGGGTATCGAGCGCGACTACTTCGCCGACATCGAGGAAGCCGACGCCTTCTCCGCTGAGCTGAAGCACCTCCTGGTGACCCAGAAGGCCGCCTTCAACTCACCCGTGTGGTTCAACATCGGTGTCAAGGGCGTTCCCCAGCAGGGCAGTGCCTGCTTCATCCTCGCGGTCCAGGACTCGATGCGTTCGATCCTCAACTGGTACACCGAAGAGGGCATCATCTTCAAGGGCGGCTCCGGTGCCGGTGTGAACCTCTCGAAGATCCGTTCGAGCGCCGAACTCCTCGAGGGTGGCGGCACCGCCTCGGGACCCGTCTCCTTCATGCGTGGTGCTGACGCCTCGGCCGGCACCATCAAGTCCGGTGGTAAGACGCGCCGCGCGGCCAAGATGGTCATCCTCGACGCCGACCACCCCGACGTTGAAGAGTTCATTTGGTGCAAGGCCAACGAAGAGAAGAAGGCCCGCGTCCTGCGCGACGCCGGCTTCGACATGGACCTCGACGGTAAGGACATCACGTCGATTCAGTACCAGAACGCCAACAACTCGGTGCGCATCTCGGACGACTTCATGCACGCCGTGATCGCCGACGGTGACTGGAACCTCATGAGCCGCGACGGCGAGACAGTTGTGCGCACCGTCAAGGCCAAGGACCTCTGGCGCCAGATTGCCCGTGCCGCCTGGGAGTGCGCCGACCCCGGCCTCCAGTTCGACACCACCATCAACAACTGGCACACCAGTTCGAACACCGACCGCATCAACGGTTCGAACCCCTGCTCGGAGTACATGCACATCGACAACTCGGCCTGCAACCTGGCCAGTTTGAACCTGATGAAGTACCTCCTCTCGGACGGCCGCTTCGACGTTGAGGCCTTCAAGCACTCGGTCGAGGTTCTCTTCACCGCGCAGGAGATCATCGTCGGCGCCGCGGACTACCCAACCGAGCAGATTGGTGAGAACAGCCGCAAGTTCCGTCAGTTGGGCATTGGCTACGCCAACCTCGGCGCCCTCCTTATGGCGTCGGGCATGGCCTACGACTCGGACCAGGGTCGCGCCTTGGCCGCCTCCATCTCGGCTCTGATGACCGGACACGCCTACGCCACCTCGGCCCGCACCGCCGGTCGCATGGGTGCCCACGACGGCTTCGCCGAGAACGCTGAGCCCATGCTCAACGTGCTGCGCAAGCACCGTGCCGCTTCCTACGAAATTGCCAACGTCGAGGACAAGTTCTTCGACGTGCTCTTCGCCGCCCAGGGCGCCTGGGACGAGGCCGTCGAGCTCGGTGAGAAGTACGGCACCCGCAACGCCCAGGCCTCGGTGCTCGCACCGACCGGCACCATTGGTCTGTTGATGGACTGTGACACCACCGGTGTCGAGCCCGACCTCGGTCTGGTCAAGTTCAAGAAGCTGGTCGGTGGTGGCAACATGTCCATCGTCAACCAGACCGTGCCTCGCGCCCTGCGCAAGCTCGGCTACTCGGACGCTGAAGTCGACGCCATTGTCGCCTACATCGACGTGAACAAGTCGATCGTCGGCGCCCCCGAACTTCGTCCCGAGCACCTGCCAGTGTTCGCCTGCTCCATGGGTGACAACACCATCCACTACCTCGGTCACGTCAAGATGATGGGTGCCATTCAGCCCTTCATCTCGGGTGCTATCTCGAAGACCGTGAACATGCCTGAAGACGCCACCATCGAGGACGTCGAGAACCTGCACATGGACGCGTGGAAGCTCGGCATCAAGGCCGTCGCCATCTACCGTGACAACTGCAAGGTCGGCCAGCCCCTCTCGACCGCGAAGAAGGACGGCAAGGACGGCGAGTCAACCAGCTCGATCGTCGCGACCGACTCGGTCGCCGCGGAGCTCAAGACCCGTATCGCGGAGCTCGAGAAGGCCCTCGAGGCCGCCTCGAACGTGCCCGCAGTGCAGGAGTCGGTCGTCGTGGGTGCCGTTCGTGAGCGCCTGCCCCGTCGCCGTGTCTCGACCACCTTCTCCTTCCGCGTGGCGGACTGCGAGGGCTACGTGACCGTCGGTGAGTACGAGGATGGCCGTCCCGGCGAAGTCTTCGTGAAGGTGTCGAAGCAGGGTTCGACGTTGGCGGGCATCATGGACGCCTTCTCGATCTCCATCAGCCTCGGCCTCCAGCACGGCGTGCCGCTGTCGACCTACGTGCGCAAGTACGTGAACATGAAGTTCGAACCCTCGGGCATGACCGATGACGCGGACCTGCGCATCGCCACCTCGATCGTCGACTACATCTTCCGTCGCTTGGCGCTCGACTACTTGCCTCCCCGTGAGCGCGAGGAGCTCGGCGTGCTTTCTACCTCGGAGCGCATCCAGCCCACCCTGCCCGAAGTTGCCGAGCAGGCCACGCCCACGGTCGGTATGACGGTCCAGCCCACGCTGATTGACCTGACGCCCAAGCCCACGGACGCACCCATCCAGCGCACCGAACAGCGTGACGCCCCGATGTGCTACCAGTGCGGTAACTCGATGCAGCGTGCCGGTTCGTGCTACGTCTGCTCGAGCTGTGGCGCGACCAGCGGTTGCAGCTGATCACCTCGCATCAACTGACATTCGCCCCGGTGACTTCGGTCACCGGGGCGAATGCTTTAACGGGGTAGTGGGTAATCGCGCCCCATTGCTCGGCGACGAAGCTTGGCGCACCGCGTGCGGACGCGACTCGGCCGATTCCCGCTGGAGGGTTCGCCCAGCGCCACCAGAAGCGAAAGCCGGAAATTCTGGGCGTTCACCGCTAAAACTGGTTTTCGCCACGCCTCTACCGTTGCCGCCTGTCAGTCCGAGAAAAGTTTTCGGGAAGAAAAATCGAATTCCTTGCTCTTGAAGGTGTCGTGCCCTACAGTTCTCATGTTGCGTACATTGTTTGCAAATGAGAGACGAAAGGGAAAGCGAGGGCACTATGACCGGTCAATTGCAGCGCGTGTCTACCCGCTCCTGTCTGCGCTCGACCTTGCTGTCACTCATGGCCATGGTGGCGACGGTCCTCATCGGTTTTTCATCAGTCGCTTCCGCAGCCGGTGCTGCGCCGGGCGCACCTACTGGCCTGACTGGAACAGTGCTTAACGCCTCCATGGGTGTCTCGTGGGTGGCACCGACCGGCGGTGCGGTCAGTGCCGCTTCGTATCGAGCCCAGATTGTTGGAGGCCCGAACTACTGCGCCACCACCACGACCTCGTGCGTTATCTACGGTCTCACCAATGGTCAGGCCTACTCCTTCACGGTGATCGCCTACAGCGCCACTGGTGTGGCCGGACCAGTCGCCACCTCGTCGACCACGACAACACCGGCCTATCTCCCAACGCCTCCCCAACACGTGCAGGCTTCCTCCTTTGAGGAATCCCAGTCCACCGTGCGCTGGGTAGCCCCTTCGAACACCAACGGCGCCCCCATCTCTGGGTATGTCGTCACGGCTGCACCCGGTGGGGCGACGTGCGTCACGTCTACCACCTCATGCGTGGTGACCGGGTTGACCGATGGCACCGCCTATACCTTCACTGTTACTGCGACCAACGCAGCCGGCAGCTCATCGGCAACGTCGAATGCCGCCCTCGTGGGCGTGGTGGCCAGTGCCCCCTCGTCGGTGAATGCCACATTGGCGAGTGACACCAGCGCCACCGTGTCGTGGACCGCTTCGCCCGCCACCGGCCTCTCGAGTCCCATGTACACGGCGACGGCAAGTCCTGGTGGCGCCCATTGCTCAACCACGGCCCTGTCGTGTGTCGTCAGCGGACTCTCCACCGGCGTTTCGTACACCTTTTCGGTAACGGCAACGAACGAAGCCGGCACCTCCGCCCCCTCGGCCTCGTCACCGCCGGCCATTCCCGCTGCCGTGCCTGGCCCCGTGCAATCGGTGGTGGCGCAGTCGTTTCAGGCGCAGTCGTCGACCATCTCCTGGCTGACCCCCACCTTCGATGGCGGCAGCGCTATCACGGGCTACACGGCGACCGCCTCACCTGGGGGGAGTCAGTGCAACACGACGGCGAACTCCTGCGTTCTTACTGGTCTCACCGACGGCGATCAGTACGTCGTCTCGGTGGTCGCCACCAACGACGTCGGCAACTCGACGGTCGCAACAACGAACGTGACGGTGGGCAGCGTGGCGGCCGCTCCGACCTCGGTTACTGCGACATCCAATCAATCGGGCGCGTCGGACGTCTCGTGGTCGGCCGCCACCACGACCGGTCTCCCCGTACTGGGCTACCTGGTCACGGCCAGTCCGGGGGGCGCCCACTGCGCCACCACCACGGCGCTGGCGTGCACGGTGTCGGGGCTCACTAATGGTGTCGACTACACCTTCACGGTGGCTGCCTACTCACTCGCAGGCACGAGCTTGGCCTCGGCACCGTCACCCATCGCGACGCCTGCCACCGCCCCGAATGCGCCGCAGATGGTCGAAGCCTCGTCCTTCGGTGCCGGGCAGTCTCTCGTGAGCTGGACGGCACCCGCCAGCGACGGCGGCAGTCCTATCGCGGGGTACGTGGTGAGCGCCGACCCCGGGGGAGCAACTTGCATGACCACCACCACCTCGTGCGTCGTGTCGGGTCTCACCAACGGTCAGTCGTACACGTTTGCCGTGACGGCCACCAATGCCGCCGGCTCCTCCTCGGCGAGCTCGAACGCCGCTCTTCCCGGCAGTATTCCCTCAGCACCCAGTGGCGTGGCGGCCACCCCGTTTGAGGATCGCAGTTCAATGGTGTCGTGGACGGCCTCGACGACTGACGGTATTCCCGTGGATTACTACACCGTCATGGCTGCTCCCGGTGGGGCACACTGTCGCACCACCGGCACTTCGTGCCTGGTGAGTGGGCTCACCAACGGCGTCACCTACACCTTTACCGTGACAGCCACTAACAAGGCCGGCACGTCGGCGCCGGGCCCCGAGGTCATCCCCGCCTCCATCGTCGCCAACCAGCACTGGGCGAACGCGCCCCGGGCCGTGACCTCCGATGGCGCCAACGTCTGGGTGGCGGCGCAGTCGAACGTCTGCGTCACGGAGTTCTCCGTGGCCACCGGACTACAGGAAGCGTCCGTCTGTCCGAGTGGGAGCACCGGGTTTGTCGGTATTGCCAAGGGCCCGCACGTCGCGGTCGGTGGTAACTACGTGTGGGTGGACGACTACTACAGCCAAAAGATCTGGCAGATTGACACCGCCACCAATCAGGTGGTCGGCGAGGTGACGACCGGCATCGGCCCATATGGTGTCGCGGCCGATGCGCAGTACGCGTGGGTGGCGAACTCGGGCAGTGGCACCGTCAGTAAGGTCGACGCAACCACCCACCAGGTGCTCGCCACGATTCCCGTCGGCGTGGCCCCGGTGGCCGTAGCCGACCGCAACGGCATGGTCTGGGTCGTGAACGCCGGTTCCAATACCGTCTCCGAACTTTCGAGCGCGGACACCACGGTGATGGCGACCTACCCCACGGGCAACGGCCCGTCAGCCATCTCGGTTGATGATCAGCACGTGTGGATCACCAACCAGGGTGACAACACCGTGACGGAGCTCGACGCCACCACCGGCAACCTCGTTGCCACTCTTCCCGTGGGGAACTCGCCGCAGGGGGTGAGTTCGGACGGTGTCGATGTCTGGGTCTCGAACTTCAACGACGGTACGGTGACCGAGATTGACTGCGCCTCGCACATGGTGGTGGCCACCCTCGCGGCGCAAGCGGGCGCCTTCGGCATCTACGCCGATGGCACCAATGTCTGGGTGGCGAACTACTTCGCCAATTCCGTCACGCAGATCAATGTGGGTACCGGTACCGCGAGTCCGGTCGGCGTCAATATCGCCACGCCGGCGACGGCGCCCGGCGCTCCCCAGCAGGTGAGTGCCACGCCCTACGTCGAGGGGCAGTCCACTGTGAGCTGGACGACCCCCGTTGACACGGGTGGCGCACCGATTACGAGTTATGTCGTCACGGCCGCGCCCGGTGGGCTGACCTGCTCGGCGTCGACCACGACCAGCTGCACCGTGACGGGCCTGACGGATGGGGTCTCCTACACTTTTACCGTGACGGCGACCAATGCTGCCGGTTCCTCGTCGGCCACGTCATCGCTCACCCCTGTCGGGGCTGCACCCGACGCCCCCACTGACGTCGTCACTGGCGCGACCACTGACACCTCGGTCCTCGTGTCGTTCACTCCCTCGGCGAATTCCTACGGTTTTGCCGTGTCGAGCTACACCGTGAGTGCGTCGAGCGGAGCCCACTGCGCCACCACCGCAACGAGTTGTGTCGTCTCGGGTCTCAGTGCTGGCGGTACCTACACCTTCACCGTTACGGCCACGAATGCCACTGGCACGAGCAGTACGTCACTGCCGTCAGCCGCCGTGACTACGCGTCACGCCTAGCGTTCACCTGTCGCCGCGATCAGCGGCGTCAAGTCACTCACCGAACTCCTAACTCCTCCTCTTCTCCCAATGACCCCTTCATCAGTCGTGGGCAAAATCTTTTTCTAAAAATGAAAAGATTTTCTTTTTGGTCCCCGCCCCTTGCTATAGTCATGGCGTCGTGCTAGGCGCGACGCCGACTTCGTCTCACCACTGACGACGTTAAAACGATTGCCACACGCCTGTGTGGCGACCATTTCTACGTTTGAAGGGTTTTAGATGCGTCATCTGATCACCGTAAGCCGCGTCCTCTACCGTTGGCGTCGCATCTCCCTCGGCGTGGTCGCCGTCCTCTTCGGACTCGGGGTCAGTTTGGCGTCGCAGTCGGGTCAAGCACCCGCCTCGGCCCTGACGCACAGCGCCACTACCCACCAGGCAGCCCCGCGCTCCGGCACTACGCCGGTTGGTGCGCCGACCAACATCCGTTCGACTCCGGGTAACGCCACGGCAACCCTCATTTGGTCACCGCCGATTGGCACACCAACGAGTGCCATTACCGGCTACCACATCACCTCCTCACCGGCGGGCTTCGACTGCACCACCTCGACGACGACCTGTTCCTTCTCGGGACTGAGCAACGGTACGCGCTACACCTTCGCTATCAAGGCAGAGACGGACGGTGGCGAAGGGCGTGAAGGGGACTGCTACGTAACGCCCGCCACGATTCCTGGGGCGCCGACGAATCTGGTCGCCACCGGCGGGAACGCCCAGGCCACACTCACGTGGTCCGCCCCAGTGTCCAACGGTGGGGCCGCCATCACCACCTACACGGTGACCTCATCACCAACGGGCGCCGCCTGCACCACCGCGGCCCTTACCTGTCACTTCACCGGGCTCACAAACGGCACCATCTACACCTTGTCGGTGACGGCGAGGAACTCGGTGGGCGCCGGACCGGCCGCCACCGCCACGGTGACCCCGGCAACAACCCCCGGAGCCCCCTTGAACGTTACCGCTACGGGTGGCAACGCCACGGCCACCGTCTTGTGGTCACCACCCATTAGCTCGGGCGGATCGGCCATCACTGGCTACACCGTCACCTCGTTGCCGGCTGGCTTCACGTGCACCGTCACGACGACCTCGTGCACCTTCTCCGGCCTCACCAACGGCACGCGCTACACCTTCTCGGTGGTGGCGACGAACAGCGTCGGGAACGGCCCCGCCGGAACAGCGTCAGTCACCCCCGCAACGATTCCCGGTGCCCCGACGTTGTTGAACGTGACCGGCGGTAACGCCCAGGCCACACTCACGTGGTCGGCCCCAGTGTCTAACGGCGGGGCGGCCATTACCACCTACACCGTGACCTCGACGCCCGTGGGCGCGAGCTGCTCAACGGCCGCGCTCACCTGTCACTTCACTGGGCTCACCAACGGCACCACGTACACCTTGTCGGTGACGGCGAGGAACTCGGTGGGCGCCGGGCCAGCCGCCACGACGCAGGTAACTCCGGCAACCACCCCCGGGGCCCCCTTGAACGTCACCGCCACCGGCGGCAACGCGACGGCCACCGTTTTGTGGTCTCCACCCATCAGCACGGGCGGTTCGGTCATCACCGGCTACTCCGTGACGTCATCGCCCGCCGGCTTCACCTGCACGGTCACCACAACTTCGTGCACCTTCTCCGGACTCACGAATGGCACGCGCTACGCCTTCTCGGTGGTCGCGACCAACGCGGTTGGCGATGGCCCCGCGGGTTCGGCGTCGGTGACCCCAGCCACCCTGCCAACCGCTCCCACCAACGTCAGCGCCCTCGGCGGCAACGCCACCGCGACGCTGACGTGGTCCGCTCCGACGTCCGATGGTGGCGCGGCCCTGACGGGATACACCGTCACTGCCGTCCCCGCGGGCCCTTCCTGCACGACGTTACCCACCACTACGTCGTGCACCTTCTCCGGTCTCACCAACGGAACGTCCTACACGTTCTCGGTGGCGGCCATCAACCGTGTCGGCACTGGTCCCACCGCCAGTGACACCACGACACCGGCAACCGTGCCCGGGGCACCAACGCTGGTGACCGCGACTGCGGGGAACCAGACAGCCACCGTGCTGTGGTCACCACCACTGTCGAATGGCGGCGCCGTTATCACCGGCTACGTGGTGACGTCGGCCCCCACTGGCTTCACCTGCGCGGTGAGCACCACCTCGTGCACCTTCTCGGGACTGACGAATGGCACGACCTACACCTTCACAGTGACCGCGACTAACCGCGTCGGTACGGGTAACGGGACGAGTGCCACGGCGACACCAGCAACAGTGCCGGACGCACCGACGAACGTTGCGGCAACCTCAAACAACGACAGCAGTTCGACGATTACCTGGTCGGCCCCGAACAGTAACGGCGGCGCGGTAGTGACGAGCTACACCGTGGCGATCGCCCCAAGTGGGTCGGTGCCCGCCAACTGCGTCGCTACCACGGCACTTACCTGCACGGTGGTCGGTCTTACTAACGGCACGACGTACACCTTCACCGTTACCGCGGCGAACCGCGTGGGCTCGGGTGCGGGCGCGAGTGCTACCGGCACACCAGGAACCGTGCCCTCGGCACCACTTGCTCCGTTCGCCACCTCCTACAACGACAGTTCGTCGGTGGTGACGTGGCTGGCGCCGGTGAACAATGGTGGGTACGCCGCTCTGACCTACCAGGTGACGGTGTCGCCACTCGTGACCTCGCCAGCCGGTCTGGCGTCGCTCGGCACCTGCGCGGCCGTGACGACGACGTCGTGTACCTTTGCCGGTCTGACCAACGGGACCAGCTACACCTTCACCATCGCGGCTTCCAATGTTGTTGGCGTCGGTCCGAGTGCGTCGGCCACGGCGCTGCCCGCCACCGTGCCCTCGGCACCACTGAACGTGACCGGCATCGGGGCGAACGCCTCGGCCATTCTGCACTGGACGGCACCCGCCAGTACCGGTGGTTCACCAATCACCGGGTACACCGTGACGTCGTCGCCACTCGGTCTGACCTGCACCAGCGCCACCACCACTTGCACGGTGACGGGACTCACCAATGAGCAGAACTACACCTTCTCGGTGACGGCGACCAATGCCGCCGGCACGGGTCCCGCCTCGGTCGCCTCGCTCCCGGTCAACGTCTCCGCGACACCGATTACCGTCTCGATCGCGTACTACACGGCCGGCCTGAATCAGGGCGGTTATCAGGGCACGTTTAATCTGACGAACGCCCCCGCCCCACAGGGGAACCCCTACGGCACGAAGGCCATGCCCTGGACTTTCACCTTCGTGCTCCCGACGGGTTCAACATTGTCGAGCATTCAGGGCGCCACCGCCACGACAATTCCCACCACGGACGGCACACTGGTCACTGTGACAGCCCAGAGTGCCTTCCCGGTGATTCCCGTGGGCGGGAATGCGCAGGTCAACATCTACGTGGCCGGTTCGAACGCGCCAACGGCGTGTAACTACCACGGCCTCGTTTGCCTCACCTCACCCGACGCCCCGACCAATCTGCAGGGAGTCGGCGCCAACACGTCAGCCCTGCTGACCTGGACGGCTCCGACCAATGCCGCTGGTGGCACCATCGCTCGGTACATTGTGACGGCCGTTGGCGGAGCCCAAAATTGCATCTCGACGACGACCTCGTGCACGTTGGGTGGACTCAACAACGGACAGAGCTACACCTTTACGGTGGTGGCGGTGAACTCCAACGGGGCCTATTCGTCCCCGTCGCTCGTCTCGAACGTGATCACTGCGGCCACTACGCCCCAGCAGGCCCAGCAGGTGTCCGCCACGGCAGTCAGTGCGACGTCGGCCTCGGTCCGCTGGGTCGCCCCTTCCTACAACGGGGGAGTGCCGATCACGAGCTACATCGTGACGGCGAGCAACGGCGCCCAAGTGACCAGCACTACAACCTCGGCACAGTTCACGGGCCTGACGCCGGGTGCTTCGTACACCTTCACGGTCGTGGCGGTGAGTGCCGCCGGCGCCAGTCAGTCTTCGGGTCAGAGCACTACGATCCGTACGCCACTGGCCTAACACGCCCCGACTTCCGATGAAACCCTCGCCCTTCGGGGCGAGGGTTTCGTTTTGTTTAACACCTGTTCCAGAACTGAAACTGCGTTCAAACATAGAAAATTCTTTTTCTTGCGCACAATGAACGCAAAATGTACGCTGTTCAGGAAGCAAAAAACTTCACAGTAACACCGAAGCTGCCAGTGACTGGCTGGCAGTGACGGTGGTGAAGTCGCAAGTCGCGATTGGCCGTCTCCCTCGGCCGATCCAACCTCTCCGTGGGGGTAGTGGTGCTCCCACGGGGTTTCGACACCACCGCACCAGGCCCGCTCGTATGAGCGGGCCTGGTGCGTTAAGTAACGCCAGCGCCAGAAGATTCTTCAGCAAGAAAATAGTTTTTCGTACACTGTGTGCATCTTTTTGCCTACGATGCAGGACATGCACCTCGGTGCACTCTGCGTGTTCACCACTCGCGCAGAGTCAATCGGCAGTTCTTCGAGCAGTACCAAACGTGGTGGTCAACATGAACTCTGTATCCGTAACTCGTCGCCGGTCGCTCCGGCCGACGCTCGCGAGCGCACTCTTGGCAGCAACGTTGCCAATGGTTGGCGTGCTCGCCACCGCCACGTCGGCTTCGGCCCTGACGACGACCACTATTTCGGTCGGCGGCAACCCGGGCCCGATCGCCTCCAATGGTTCGTACGTGTGGCTCGCCAAGGGTGGAACCTTAACGCAGCTCAACGCCTCGACGGGTGCCGTGCTTCAGAGCGGCGTCGCTGGAGGCGGCTCGGTCGACCAACTCGCCATTGATGCGACGTCCCTCTGGGTCGACAATCAGGGGGCCTCAACGATTACCCAACTGAACGTCGCGACCGGTGCGATTGTACGCACCATTGCCGGCGTGAGTGCGCACGAGATGGTCTCCGACGGCACCTCCCTCTGGGTCGCGCCCTACTGCTCGGGCACCATTAAGAAGATTGACATCGCTACGCAGCAAATCACGACACTTACGGTGCCGGGTTGTGAGGTTTCGCTGGCCGTCGACGCCACCCACGTCTGGGTGAGTGCCCTCAACGTCAACAACGCACAGTTCGGACCAGGTCAGGTCTCCGAAGTCAGCAAGGCCACCGGTGCCGTTCTCAAGACGTTCACCGTCGGTCCCTGGGACCACGGTATTGCCTCCGACGGTACGACCGTATGGGTGTCGCAGGGCAACAATACGTTGAGTGAAATCAACGCCGTCACGGGAACATTGATCAGTTCCACGCTTCCCGGCAGCCCGACGCAGAGCTTCGCGGGCAACGTCAACACGATGGTCGATGATGGCGCCCACTTCTGGGTCCTCGACTACACCGAGGCGGTGTCAGAGTTCTCGGCGTCCACCGGCGCCTTCGTCGCCGATATTCCGGTTGGGGGCAATCCGCAAAAGATTGCGCTCGACACCAAGCACCTCTGGGTAAGTAACGCTAACGACGGTACGGTATCGGAGATTTCGCTGCCCGCCCCGGCGACGGCCTCCAGTACGCCAACCATTTCGAACGTGCCCCAGTCGGCCGCCTACGGCGGCTCCTTCACCCCGGTGGTCGCCACCAACGGTGACGGCACGAAGAGTGTGACCTCCTCCACTTCGAGTGTGTGCACCGTTACCGCTGGGGTCGTGCATTTTGTTGGTGTCGGTAGTTGTTCACTCACCGCCGCCGTTGATCAGGGTGCGACCCACCAGGCCGCGACCGGCAACGCTCAGAGTTTCACGGTGTCGAAGGCGACACTCACCGTCACGGCCGCGAATGCCTCGTTCAACTACCACGGCGTCGTTCCCGCTCTCTCCTACACGTTGAGTGGTTTTGTCTCTCCGAGCGACGGCACCAATGGCTCGACCACGGGCTCCGCCGTCAGCGCGGTCCCGACCTGCCGTACTCTGGCCACGAGTTCGTCAAATGCGGGAAGTTATCCCTCGATCTGTAGTGGCGGCACTTCAACGCTCTATACCTTCGCCTACGTCAACGGCTCCGTCACGGTGAACCAGTTGGCCTCGAGCACACCGGTGATTACCAACGTGCTCACGGGGAACGAAGACACGATTGACAATCAGTTCTATCCCGCCGTTTCGACGACCGGTGACGGTGTCACCTCCGTCACCTCAACGACACCACTGGTCTGTAACGTCGACCCTCTCGCCGACATCGTCGTCTACGCCGCTATCGGCACCTGCACCCTCGTGCCGCAGGTCGCCGCCGGGATCAACTACGCCGCTAACACCAATGGCACGCCCTACAGCTTCACCGTGGTCGATGCCGCCACGAGTGGTACCGTCACCTACGCCGAGCGGGACTGGTGGAACGGCGGCTACAACGCCTCGCTCACTATTTCGAACCCCACCGGCGCCAACATTGGTTCACCCTCGGCACCGTGGAGTCTCACCTTCGCCCTTCCCGCTGGTACGTCCATCGCCTCCTTCTCCGGCGCCTCGTACACCGTGGCGGCAGCAGCTGCGCCATCGACTGATCAAGTCGTCACGGTCACTGGTCTCAACAGCGACGCCATCATTCCCGCCAACGGGTCGGTGACGGTCTCCTTCACGACCAACGGCACCGGGGCCATCAGCAACTGTTCGATGGGTGGCGTGGCCTGCAGTACCTCACCCGACGCGGTGGTGCTCGGTGGCGTGACGCAGGGTGACGGCTCCGCCATCATCAAGTGGACGGTGCCCGGCTCGGTTGGCGCCGGTGCCGCTTCCTACATTGTTTCGACGGTTAACTCGTGGCAGACCTGCACGACCACGACCCACTACTGCACGATGACGGGCCTGACGAATGGTACGCCGTACAGTTTCGTTGTCCGTGCCGTCGACGCCAATGGCGTCTCGAGCTCTGTCTCCGCCGTCAGTAACGCGGTCACTCCCGTCGGTACGCCCTCGACCATGAATACACCTTCGGTCAGCCTCTCCGGCACTACCGCCACTCTGCACTGGACGGCACCGTCCGACCTCGGGGGAGCGGCATTGGCGGGGTACACCGTTACCTCCAATGCCACCTTGCCCGGCGCATGTGTCAACACGCTGAACCTGAGCTGCACCGTAACTGGCCTCACCAACGGCACCACCTACACCTTCCGAGTGGCCGCTACGAACGTCGGTAGCCCTAATTCGGCCGGCTCAGCCGCTGCCGTGCCATTGACTGGTGCCGCGTCACCGGCGTCAATGGCGGTTACGCCGTTCGGCGCTCCTGATGTTGCCACGGCCGTGACGGCCTCGGCCACGTCGAGCCAGCACGTGACTGTTTCTTGGACTGCACCAGTGTCGCTCGGTGGATCTTCCTTGAAGGGCTACAAGGTCACGGCCGCGCCCGGTGGTCAGACGTGCTGGGTCACCACGACCTCGTGCGTCTTTGCTGACTTGACCAACGGGACCGCCTACACCTTTACCGTCAAGACCATCTCCTCGGCGGGGTACTCGAGCGTGTCGGCGGCCTCATCGGCGGCCACCCCGAGCACCGTCCAGAACGCACCTCGCTGGGTTCACGCTGTCGCCGGCCACGAATCGGCCGTCGTGTCCTGGTTGGCACCACTGCCCGGTGGCGGATCGCCACTGACGGGGTACTTGGTGACGGCATCCAACGGGGGAGGCACCTGCACACCCGTGCCGGCCACCGCCACCAGTTGCACATTCACTGGCTTAACCGACAACACCGCCTACACCTTCAGTGTGGTGGCCATCAACGCCAACGGAAACTCGGCCGCTGCCGTTAGTGCCAAGTCGACCACCCCGCAGTCGGCCACCCTCAGCAGTGCGCTCAGCATTGGTTTCACTAAGGCCTTTAGTTGGCCCGGCGCCTACCAGGGCTACTACACCGTGAAGAATAAGACGAGCCACGTCATCGGCGGCGACAACCTGCCGTGGTCGTTCTCCTTCACGCTGCCGTCGGGTACGACGCTGTCGAATCTCTGGGGAGGGCCCTATTCGGTCTCGGTGGCCGGTGGCGTCACCACCGTGACGGTTGTGGCCCCGCAGTACGCACCGAGTATCGCCGCGGGCAAATTCACCACCGTGTCGTTCATTGTCGCTGGTTCGGCCTCGCCGTCGAACTGCCTGGCTGGGGGCAGTGCTTGCACGCCCTAGGCCACTGATCTCTGTGGGGGTAGTGGTGCTCCCACAGGGTTTCGATACCACCGCACAACGCCCGCTCCTTGGAGCGGGCGTTGTGCGTTTTTCGGCACCTCATGACCGTGGTCGCCGAGGTGCAGCCGATAGCCTTAGAGCATGAAATCGCGCTTCGCACTCGTCGTTTTACTTGTTTCTCTTTTCTTAAATGCACTGCCCTTCATCATGATGGGCGTCGCCAAGTTGGACGGAAAAACTGGTTCCTACATCGCCACGTACAGCTGGTATTTGCTCGTCACGATTCCAACGGGCATTCTCTTGACCATCGTGGCTGTCGTGGTCGAGGTCGGCGTCCGCGTGCGCCGCGCCGCCAAGAAGCGCTGACGCGCCGTTGCAACAAACGGATGGCATCGGGACGCACTTTTAGTTGACGGGACGATGGTATTTTGCGTACACTGTTCTCATGTCCATCAAGTCACAGAAGATTGAAGCGCAGATCCCTCAGGACCGCGCCGAACGCCTCATTTACGCCGCCGCACTCGCGGGTGTCTCGCTCTCGACCTTCATGGTCGACGCCGCCGCAGCCGCCGCGGAGCGGGTCATCGCGGAGTCGCACCACACGTTGGTGAGTGACGAGAACTTCCGGTCGTTGCTTGGTGGCCTCGACGCCCCCACGCCACCCTTCGCCGCTCTGCAGCGCGCCGCGAAGAGCGTCGCGGTCGCACAGGGCCTCCCCGTTTCTGAGAAGAGGAATGATGTGGGTAACTGAGCGTCTCAGCGCGGCCCACGACCTCGAGAAGTTCTCGTGCGGTAAGCCTCTTTTTGACGAGTGGCTTCGCCACGCCGCCCTCGCCCTCGACGAGTCTGACCAGGCTCGCACCTTCGTCTGGACCGACCAGGGCAAGGTCATCGCGTTCTACACGCTCGTGCCCCACGAGATTCGTCGGGACAGCCGCACGGGACGAGGCACCTCCAGTGGTGCCGTTGCCGCCCCAGCACTCTTTTTGTCCTCCATGGCGCTCGATCAGCGCCTCCAGGGCAAGGGCCTCGGCGGCCGTCTCCTCGTCGACGCGATTGCCCGAAGCATTGTTGCCCTCGAGAAGGCGGAGGCCGGGGTCATCGTGGCTGACGCCATTGATGCCGACGCTCGCGCCTTCTACCAGCACTTTGGTTTCACACCGCTGACCGACGCGCCCTTTCGGCTCGCGATGCGCGCTCGTGATGCGCGGAGCAACTTGACGCTGTGAGTATGCATAAAAAAATGGCCCCCGCTTTCGTGGGGGCCATTTTTAGTCAACTCAGATAATCAGCGACAGCGGGTTTTCGAGCAGGCGCGTCAGCGTCTGCAGGAACTGGGCGGCTAGCGCACCGTCAATGATGCGGTGGTCGGCCGACAGCGTGAACTTCATGCGGTGGTGGACGACAACCTCGTCGCCAACCACGACGGCTTCCTTCTTGGTCCCGCCGACGGCCAAAATGGCACCCTCTGGTGGGTTGATGATGGCGGTGAACTCTTCGACACCGAACATGCCGAGGTTCGAGATGGTGAACGTACCGCC
>Ga0208741_10000387_pt1 | contig 22006 bp, 24 predicted proteins | sample CryBogCBE03Jun09_FD_184576 | JGI IMG/M metagenome (GOLD analysis project Ga0208741, IMG submission 184576) | Freshwater microbial communities from Crystal Bog, Wisconsin, USA - CBE03Jun09 (SPAdes) | ecosystem: Environmental > Aquatic > Freshwater > Lake | place: Crystal Bog, Wisconsin, USA...
TTCCAGTACCGTTAATAAGGGTATCCTCAATATCGTTACCAGCCTGGGTAGCCATAAGACGTGCAATGTGATCCTCTAGATCTGGACCCTCAATATTGTCTTCAAGAGACTCTGCTGAAAGTTCCCAATCAAGACGGAGCTTGCGAGTTGTTAGAGATACCTTGTTAAATGTTGCGTTTTGTGCTGAGAAAGTTGTTGAATTAGCATTTGTATAGCTATCTCCGCTTGCAACGAAATTACGAGGATTATCTTCTTGTGCAACTGTCATGATACGTTGTCCAACTGCAACACGATCAATTTCGGTTGTGTTTGAACGCATACGGATTGTACGAGCTGCCTTAGCAAGAATCGTTGCATCCCACATGTAATCCAAGAAGCGATTAGCTTGATCTGGATATAGAAGACCGTTACCTGAAAGGGTAGCTGAATCTGTAGATGCATTGACTGCTGAAGAACCTAGGTCCGTAGTATCAATTACTTTTTGTAGAAGTTCATTACTCATTTATTATTTCACCACCTTATATTTTTTATAGATTTTTTTTATATGCTAGAAGCACTGAGGAAAGCACCTTGCCATATACTTTGTTTTGGTTTTGTTTGACCCATTGGAGCTTCCACCCCAACGGACTTCTGAACTGCAGTAGCTGATTCAAAGCCCTTGAGTTGATGATCTACATACTCAATTTTGCCTGACATATCAGTTACTGACTTACTTAGTGCCTCATACTTTGTAACAAGATCTTCGTTTGACTTTTGCATATCCTCATATGCTTTTGACAAACGAGCCATTTCAGCTCTTGTCTCGTTAACAATGTTGTACATGTCTTGAACTGTTGCTGCGTGTGTAGCATAGTTCTCATTAGACTTTGCAATAGACTCACCAAAGAAGGTCTTGAGGTCAGAGACCATCTTCGTCAAATCAAGTGTATCTTCAACTTCAGAAATTGATACAGCCTTTTCAATGCTGGTATCTTCTGCGGTTTCTGCTACAGCTGAAACTTCTTCGGCTGGAGTCTCTACATCAACTGACTTCTCAATTGTTGTATTTGTATCTTCTGCCATTTTGTTACCTCCTTTGTTGAGCGAAATCTCTTCACTCTTTTTAAGTCCGTCTTCAAACGTGACTTTTTTCTTGCTATTTTGATCAGGATAAAGATTTATTGTAGCATTGCTATCAATTACATTACCTGCCAAACCTGGAGCTGCTGACTCCGTTGCTTCATGTGATGATGTTGGAGCATCATCTTTCTTAAAATAAGAATCAATTACTTTTTCAATTGCTTCAAACTTTTCAATATCTGATTGCTCTACCCAACCAATATTTGTCATTTGTGCATCACATACAACACAGTCTTTTGTTGTTGATGTTGAAGTTGAGGCAATTTCATCTGTCTTGCACCAAAAAACATTTTCTAGTGTGACGTCTGCAACCATGCCTTTTACAAATGTGCTTCCATCTGTATTTTTTTCAATAGAAAAAAAGTTTGCAAGTTGATTTGCTGGTGAGTCAACCAATGAGAGTTCATGAAGATCATAGTCATGAATAACACGACGATCTTTTCCAGACCCGTCATCTGATTTTTCCATCTTTGCATCATTGATGTTTCCACCAATTGAAAATCCTGAATAAGTTCCATCAAGAACTTTTTCCCATGCATCTTGTGCACCCTTTGAAATATAAGCTGTTACATAAATACCGTTATATTTTTTGTTTGTTTCTGGATCAAAAAAATTGTCTTCTTTAAATTTAATCATTTTGCCAACTGCTGAAGGTCCGTGCATTTCACGAATATTGCCCCTAAATCTTTCAAAGGCTTTTTTGTTTGCTTCAGCTGTGACGATATCGCCGTGGCGATCAACATTATCTAGTGATGCGAAACCCGATACGGTTCTCTTTTCCTTATTAATCTTAGAAATAGGAAAGGCAAGAGCCATTGAAGATTCGCTGTTTGACCAATAAGTTTTTTGAATGTCCATATGTAAATAAATAATAGCAATATTTATGAATAACTCATAATTTAATTAATATTATTTGTATCATTTCTAGGGATTATCTTGACGTTTTGATATGTCTGTTGTGGTTCTGGAGCCTTTATCTCCCCGCCCGTTGGTATTGAAACTGGTGGTAGTTGAGGTGGAATTTCATTGCTTTTATCATCAATATTATTTACATAGGGGGTCTCAATATGAGATTGTGGCATAACGTTTGGCGAGGCGGTAGAGTTATGGGATGCCAGACCTCCAGTTATAAAGCCCATAATAGGGTATAGGAGTCCTGTAACAGTCTTCTGAAATCCTGTTGCTGCCCACATTCCATATGAACTAATAAGGGCTATTCCAAGCTGTTTAGCCTCACTCACGTTAAATTTAAAATGATGTTTTAAGCTCATAGTGCACCTTTTAAGTTATCATAAACAATTTGTGGAACTGCTCCACCTTTAACAATAATTCCTAATGTTTGGTCAAATTTAACTAATGCGGCCTGTGTTTGTACATTCATTGTTCCTGTTGCATATTTTGCCAAAAGTATTTTTTTCTTAACCAAAGCTGATTGTATTGTTAATACGGCATCATTTGTTTGTCCTAATTTAAATGAATTTTGTGATGATGGAAATGGTGGTGCAACAAATAATGTTTGTGGTTTATTGCTAGAAGCATTTTGTGTGTTTGGTGCTGTGTGAAGCATTCCAGTAGCTCCCGCCACTGCTGCACCTGTTGCTGCTACACCCGCTGTTGCTTTTTTGCCTGTTAAAACACTTGTTGTTGGTTTTACTGGTACTGGATATTTAGGTCTTACAATTGCCATTACATAAAGGTATGGACGATGTTCTCTATAACATCCTCCACCATTTGCTGCTTCTTTTGTATTTTTATCTGTAGTATTAAAACCAATTGTTGTTAATCCGTCTGGTGATGCTGCTTCTACAATTTCTACATGCTCAGCGACTCCTGAACCCCAACTAAAAAAAACAATGTCTCCAGGTTGTGCCTGATACTTATTTACAACTAAACCTTGTCGTTGAAACCAAGTTAATCCTGCTGGACAATATGCAAAACCTTTTGGAGTTTGTGCTGCAACTAAATGTGATAAACCAACTCGTGAAAAACACCAACTAATTCCCATTGCACAATAAGCTGCATTTGGAACACCATACCAAATTCCATATGGGTTTTCATTCATTGGTCCTTCAATAAAACCTATTTGGCTACGAGCAACATTTAAAACATCAAGGGCTGTTGCCATTTATTATGCCTGTTGTCTTCCCTCACCTTTTGGTGCACGACCCGTACCCATTTTATCAGGCGCATTTAATGTACGATCTTGATCTCTTGTTTTATTACCACTTGCATCAGATGCTGCATCTTGTGCAACTTTTGGATTAATGATGAGAACTGCATCTCCTCCTGTTAAAGGAGCCATGCCACGACGTGCACGAACTTCATTAGGGGTAATAACTTGATCCTTAAGATAACGATCATCAATTCGTGATTGTGTTTCTTCATCTGTAAGGGCAAGCTCATTAAACCTTAATACAAAAGCATCTGTAAATTCTTTAATAATAAGATTAATCTTAAATTCAAGTTCTTCTTGACGTGGACGACATACTTGCTCTTTAAACGTTTTATCAGCGTCTTTGGCGTTTGCTAAAGAAACGTTTGCAGGCATTCCGAGTTTTGATACTGGTACACGGTGAGAAAGAAGAATACGATCTCTATTTTCTACAGCATAATTTCTAAATGAAGAATCTTGAATTCCCGCTTCAATTGGCTCCATGTTAAATTCAACACGACCTTGCTCTCCATCTGATGGAAGAGGGATATAAAGAGTTCTATGATTTCTTCCCTTAAGACCTGTTTGAAAAAACTCAAGAAGCTTTCGTTCTGAATCAGCAGTAAGTTTTGCACCTTTTACAGTAATGATGTAACGTGGAACAGCTTTATTTTCAAAATAATCTAAATTAAAACGCTGTGCAAATTCATCACCAGCGACTGCGTTTTTAGCAGACAAAACATCTGGCACACCATAATAGGTATTTGAAGGTGTAAATACTTTAAAATGAATTACTTCATTTGGTTGTGGGTCTGTACCAATTTGATCTGGAGTTTCTGTATCTCCAAAATTTCTAAAAAATGTATAACGATTGTAAACAACTTGTACAAAACCATCACGGTGACGGCGGATACGCATAGTTGTTGTAGGAATATGTCCAATATAACCAATTTTGCCTGTGGCTGTACGACCAATTTCCATATAAGCATTTCCTGTTGATTCAAGATCAATAAAAATCTTTTTCATTGTCTCTGTAAATGAATCATCAGAGTTAAGAGACTCTAAGTACTCTCTAAGTTGTTCTTTCATGGTTTCAATTTTTGAACGTAGTTTGTCAAGCTTTTTTGAATTGTCCATTGACTCTTCAATTTTTAATGTAGTGGCCCATGTGTTTTCAAATTTGTATCCCAAGCCAATTACGTTTGCAGATTTGGCATTTACTGCAGAGTGATGATAAGGAGATACATCATAAAGTTGTGCTAAATAAAGAACATTGTATGGAGGTTGAACAATTTGAAAAAGAGAATATCCTGTAAGGTCAAGTGGATCAAGTTTCTTAGACTTTGCATCTCCCTGCCCAGTAAATGACTTTTGCATTCTATCAACCTTACGGCGAAAGTTTGCACCAAGTCCTTCTGCTTTGCGAATGTTTTCCCATGTTGAATTAAAAGGGTCATCAAAATCATGTTCTACTGTATGGGCGGGTGCATCAAGTTTTACTGTAATTCCACCCTCATCATCATCAATACTGTCGTCAATAGTTAAATTAGCCAATTTTCATGTCCCTCATTTCTTTAATATAGTCAAGCATTGCAGGCATATCTTGTTCATCTGGAACAAGTCCTAATTCCATTCTTTGTTTTTGTATTTCAAGTTCTTCATCATCTACTGGTCTATGCCCCGCAAAAAATACTGGATGACCATCTCCAAGTCCGTAAGATTTTGCAACATCTTTAAGCTTTTTAATTTGGCGAATATCGCCTTTCATTGACTGAATACTTAAATACGCACCCTCTTCATCCATAACTAAAGTCTCGTCTGGCATCATCCAGGCATAGAGGCCCCAGTTTACTTCGTCAATTGGTGTTACTTTCATCTTACCCATATGCCAATAATACCACGTAAACCCTAAAAAGTGTTACATGTGAATGCTATTTTATTGAATAAATTCATGATAAACAATTGATTGACCATTATTTACCTGAGAATTTGTACCAGAGTATTCCTGTAATGGTCCAACCAACGTTGATGTATCTTTTATAGTACCTGTTTGAACGGCTATAAAGGACGTATACCGATCTTTAACCTGAGTTGATGTTAATGTGCTTGGATATATGGTTATATAGCCGTATGAGGCCTCTGAAGGGGTTTTAGACCCATCATTTGATCCGTTTATGATAATATCTGTAGATTTTGTTGATGGATATACCAGAACAATATGATAAACCTCACCATTTGTTAATGTAATTGGAGATACATTTCTGCTTTTTCCATTGACATAAAGAGTTGATCCAGAAACATTATTTTGTAATACATTGCTTCCATCTATATATAAATCTACGGATCCAGTATCTAGCACCGCCGAGCCTGTTCCATCATATTCCATCCAAAACTCTATTGTTTGATATGTAGAGCTAGTTACCTGAGAAATATTGGCATAACCTGGATTAGAACCTGGATCTTGTGCTGAAAACTTAATTCCTAAATTTTTAGATCTTGTAAGAATATTTGAGTTATCACTCCTAATCATATAGGTTGTATTTGTTGCAGGAGCAATTTGAAATAAACCTGAATCTGAAAGTTCATTAACAGAAGAATAAACTTTGATATTTAAACTATCAATTCTTGGCTGATATCCTGTAGATGTATCTGGTGAATAAAGAGTTACTCTAATTAAACAATATGCTGAATTGCTTGAAGCAAAATTTGATAAAAAGTATGGCAAAGTTTTTCCATTATTTACTTGATAATATGTTACGCCATTATCATAAGAAACTTCAACAATTGAATATCTTCCAACGGATGAAGAATCGTATGCTCCTGAGTCCCATGAGATTTCAGCACCTTTAAAATCTGAATATGAAAAAACTGAAAATGGATAAATCCAAGTTCCAGTTGCTGATGCTGCGGAAGTTGTTTTTGCTAAAGAGATTCCTGTTCCATCTGTAACAATATTAGACAATGTACCTAAACTGTAAAGAGAGCTACTTGTAAATTGTTGAGAAAAAATTGTTTGTCCCGTTGAATTATCAAATGAAAAATGTGATACATTTGTTTGATTTGAATAAATATCTGGGCTTGAATCTCTTTGAGCCCAAAACAGATGATTTCTAATTTCATTGATTGATAGCTTTTTATCATAAAATGCCAAGCCATTTATTGTAAATGTGACTCCTGAGCTTGCTGGCCCAACACTGAAGCGTGTGTAATTATCTGTATAGTAATTATATGAGTTAGGGATTGTAATAGATTCATCAGTCATACCATTAACAATTATATTTAATGTTTGATCTTTTACTACTGCAAAAACATGTAGTGGTTTATCCCATGAAGATATCTGTTTTTTTGTTATTACAGAATAATTATTTGCAAAATAAACTTTAAAATAAATAAAATCTTCTTTTGCATAAATTTGCATCCTTGGCTGAAATGAAGATCCTGGAGGTACATCTGCATGTAAATCAAAAATATTAGATTGTACATTTGTTGGATTTTGCATTAATAGCCAAAACTCTATACCAAAAGTTTGTTGTTCATACCCTTTTTGAAAAGCATTATATAGATTAAGAATATTTATGCCAATATTTGAATTAATCTTACATCCAGAAGTATATGTATCGTTACTTGAATAAGAAACCAGCGTTGTTACATCGTCAAAATTTGGAGAACCCAATATAAATGCTCCGTGGTTTCCAAAATTTGATTCATCAGTTATGGCTATAGATCCTATTTCTTGTAAATATGTTGATTCATTATCTAGGTAGCTTTGATAAGTTGGATATTGTAATAAAAGGGTAGCATAGGTTCTTAATGAAGACCCGCCACTTAAAGGCCAAAAAGATATTGGATCATCTCTTAAAACTGCTTGTTTGTATGACATTTATGCCCCCATTAATTTTGGATCTATTTCTACAAGATCCCAGGAGATTTTAGATTCATTCCAACTATATGTTTTGCCATCTTGAGGATATTCTATTGATGGTTCCCAATGATTAATTTTATTTAGTGTCCAAGAAGGATAAGGTTGGGGGGATATAAAAATATTTTTATCAGCATCATAATACCAACCAATTCCTACAGATGCTGCATTGATTTGCATTAATAATTCATCAGAAGGATTATTTAATAAATCAAAGATTGGCATATCTTGAATTAAATAACATGTTTCTTTAGATATACTTTCTGCAATTTCTAATGAATCTGCAATTATTGTATTTATGCAAATATTATCTTTTACTACTGCAAATTTTAAGGTAGCCATCTTATCATCACCAATCCAGGTAATCCTGCACTTCCAGAAGATGCATTGTACCAACCACTTGTATAATTTGCTGATCCTTGTGACCAAGCACCTGAACCTCCGTCACCAATTCCTGCTACATTGCTAAATTGTGTGCTTGCAATTGGTGCATATCCACCACCACTACCACCTGGTTGAGTATAAGCAGTATTTGGACAGTTTCCACCATAACCATAACCAAGATTTATACCATTTGTCCAATTATTAAGTACTGCGCTGCCTCCAAGATATCCAGCGCTACCGCCTGCAGATGTGTATCCTGCTGGAGAACCACCATAAGCAATACCAGCGCCACCACTTGCTGCGCCTCCATTTGATAATGAAAAAAATGTTCCATTACCATTTGTTCCACCTGGTGGACCTTGATTAGCTCCTGGCTGTCCGCCATTTACTGTGGTTGTGCCAAAAGAAGAAGATCCCCCTGCTGCTGGAGCGTATTGAAATGATGGTCCAGCACCTAAATTTGTTCCCTGTTGACCACCAGAGCCAACAGTAACTGAATATGATCCAACTTGTAATAATTGTCCATTATTTTGAGCAAATCCTCCAGCACCGCCTCCTGATCCGCCACCATAACCACCACCTACTTGAGTAGTATTATATGATTGATCCATTAATCCCCAACCGCCTCCGCCGCCTCCGCCTACTACAAAAATATCAACAAGCTTTTTTCCAGAATTTATTGTAAAGTTTCCAGCACCAGTCCATTTTAAAATATTATATCCACCATAAGAAGATAAAGTTCCTCCTGTTTGTGTAAATGAAAAAGGGACTATATTAGAATATCCCCAGCCTCTTGAAGAACCCGCGCCAAAAGTTGTAATTATAGGCATATTAGTAGCCTGTCTGACTTGCCAAGACCTTATAGGTTGCAGAAGCTGTTTTTACAATTGTAATATTATATGCATCTATGCCTGAAACTATTCCTGAAGTTGGTGCTGTTGCTCCTAACCATAATGGTGTTTGAGAAGTGCCATCAATTGAAATTCCTGTTAAATAATATGAAGTAGATCCAGTTGTATTTAAAAATACAACTGTAATTGATTGATTGTTAGATAAAATAGAATTAAGTTGTGTTCCACCTGAACTACCTGTAATATTTAATGTAAAGTTTGCAGTAGCTGCAGAAGTATAATACATTACAGATCCAGAATTAGTGTATAAATTTACAGTTCCCGTTGCTGCTGCTGCAACAACATTTATATTTTCAATAAGAGATGTTACTGTTGAACCATTAAATGAATTTGGAGTAATTCCTTGTAAACCTTGTAAGCCTTGTACTCCCTGTAGTCCTTGAAGACCTTGTATGCCTTGTATACCCTGTATACCTTGAACACCTTGTAGTTGTGCATAACCAAATCCTTGTAGACCTTGTGCACCCTGCAGACCTTGTATCCCTAATCCTGTTAAACCTTGAATACCTTGGGATTGATTAAATCCACCACCTTGTAAACCTTGAAGGCCTTGAGAACCTTGTATGCCTTGTAGTCCTTGAATACCTTGTGCGCCGTTAGAACCAACAAAACCGCCAGTTCCTTGTAATCCTTGAATACCTTGTGCTTGATTAAATCCGCCACCTTGCAGACCTTGTAATCCTTGAGTTCCTTGTGTACCTTGTACGCCTTGTAATTGTGCGTAACCAAAACCTTGTAAACCTTGTAAGCCTTGATTTCCTTGAGTTCCTTGAATACCTTGTCCTGCAAAAGCGCCAGAAAGTCCTTGAGTTCCTTGTAATCCCTGTATGCCTTGTGCACCAGAGTTTCCTTGTATTGTTCCAACTGATTGCCAGTACGTGCCATTCCAAGACCAAGTATGACCATTGTAAGAGTATTGTTGGTTTAGGGCGGGGGAAGCTGGAAATGATATTGCCATAATACTCCTAATTATACTATTAATTCAATTACTAGCATACTGCTAATATTAAATTAAATAATAAAAAACTTGATTAGGCTTGTGCTTCTGTCCAAGAAACACGTCCTAGTACTGATTGAGCAGTTGTACCTACATTTGTTACAACAATTGTAAGAGTATCTGGACCATCTGGATATACTTGTGTATTTGAATATCCTGATCCACCTGCTAGAACTGAGTTTCCTAAATCACGAACTTGAGAAATATCAATTGTTCCTGTTGAGTTTGTAAAGAATCCACCTGTTACTTCACCACCCTGAACAATATATGCCCCACCCGCATAGTCTGCAATTTGTGCAAGAGATGAGTTTGGAGTATTTATAAAGTTTTTAACTGCATTTGTCCAAGCAGTATTTGATGTTGAAGTTGGATTAAATGGTGTTCCATTAAGATATGCTTGTACAAGCACGTTACCAGTTGTTGTTCCCAACAATGAGATATCTAGTGCTTTTGTTTGCAACTGCATCTTATTAAGAAGTTCACGAGCACCAAATGCTCCTGTAAATCCATTATCTACAGAAGGTGCGATACGTATTGAAAGTAAAGCTTTTGAAGCTCCGCCAGTCACGGTGTAGTTTCCTGTAGCCTGTAGTATAAGGTTATTTGACAATGTTAGGGTTGTTGTTGTAGTTGTTGCCAATACAGAGTTTGTGATGTATGTTCCAGCTGGGATACCAGTACCAGTAATTAGTGCTCCAGTAGCAATGCTTGTTCCAGCTGTTACTGTAACAACCAATGTGTTTTGTCCTGATGCTCCACCAGAAGCATAAACATATGTTAGCGGTGTTGTAGTTCCAAGTGTTGTTGGTGTTGTTTGTCCATATGTAAACAAGAGTGATTTATCATCATCAAAACGACCATCCATAATAACCGAGGTACCCCAGTGTGAAATTGATGGACCAAATGTTGGAAATGCTTGTTCTACAACTGTTGGTGCTGTTGATGAATATGTAAATGCATTTGCTCCTGTAGTTACTGTAGTTCCAGAAGTAGATCCTGGTGTTCCAGTTGTTGTTCCAATTGCTGGGAACCATATAGTAGGGTTAGCTGTTGTAGGAGAAGCTGATAATACCAAAACAGTTGATCCTGCGATATATTCAATTTTTGTTCCGTCTGGAAGTGCTGAGCTAATAGCTCTCATTCCAACTTGTAGTCCTGCAGTAGAACCTACAGTTGCAATATTAGATCCTACAGCTAAAGTTGTTGTCACTGCTGTAGCTCCTGCTTGACCACGAGTAACACCAGTTAATGTGTTAGAAGTTAAACCTGTATAGTTAACATATTCCCAGTTTGAACCATTTCTAATTACTGCTGTTCCTGGATATGTTTGGAATGTTCCAGTTCCTGAAACTGTTCCTGTGTTATTAATTGAAAGTGTAATTGTAAGCGTTGAAGTATTGATTGCAGAAACTACTGCACCTGGTGCAATACCTGTTCCTGATGCAAACATTCCAAGTGCAATTCCAGCTGTTGAGCCTACGGTTATAGTATTTGTTGATGATACTCCACTTGTTAATGATTGTGTTACTGATACTGGTGTATAAAAACCATATGTGTTTGCTACGTTAATAGTTGTATCAGATGTACCTATAGTTGCTGTTGTTTGCGTTGTTGCTGGAAGAGTTACAGATTCATAACGTCCCGCCAAGTTACCTGAACGCATATAAGCTGTAGCATTTTGATTATTATTTGCTTGCTTATGAACATAAATAATGTTTCCTTTAGGTCCACGGAATCCCCAACGAACTGCGCCTGCTCCATACCATGAATAATCAATGTAGAACATTTGCATTTTTGTAAGATCAATATTATAACTAGAAGGTCCAGTACCGTCACACTTATCAATATTCCATTGTGATTGTGGAATTTTTGTATCAATTGTTTTTGAAACTACTACATTTGTGGCAGTAAGTCCACGATATGCTGGTTGAATTGTAAGTGATGTATCAGAAGCAATGTCTGTTACACGATAAGATTGTCCACGAATTGCAATAAAATCTCCTGGAACTAATTGCTTTGTAAATGATGTTGGATAGTTTGTGTTTGTTTGAGAAATAGTATTTGATCCCAAAGTAACAGTAACACGTCCAGATGTTTGGAAAATAGAAGAGCGACGAACTGCATAAAGTGTAGTTCCGTCATGTTCAAAGAAAACACCATTTTGTTGATCAAAAAGACCTAGACGATTTGATGCACCATTCCAGCTTGAAACTGATGCATAGTATTGTCCAGATGCTGTTGTAATTGATGGAGTTGTTAATGGAACATATGTAAATGTATTTAATCCAGTTACTGATGCAACTGCAAAGGTACCATTATATCCCGCTTCATTTGCACCATAAAGAGTAATTTGATACCCAGGTTGTAGTCCATGAGGCTCTTTGGTTTGAACAGTTACAAATGGGCTTGAATATGTAAGAGAATCAATTCCATATGTAGGCTTAAGAATTGTTCCTGAAGAAATTTGAATACCTTTACCTGATTGATAACGGAAATAACGGCGTGTTTGACGAACTTGTGCAACGTTATTTGATGTTGCATTTGTAGAGAAAAATACTCCACCATCAAAAGCACGATGTTTTACTTGTGCTTGAGAGCGAGCATAAATTGCTGCACTAAATGTTATTGATGTTGTAGACAATGCTGCAGTAAGGTTTTGCGACAAAGTAACAACAGTTCCTTGAATATTTGATATTGTTGTTCCTGTTGGAACTCCTGCTGCTGAAGCTAACATTCCAACAACAAGGTTTGTTGCTGATGCGACAGTTATAATATTAGAAGAAGAAACTCCTGTAGCGGTTGTTGCTGTTTGACTAACTGCTATTGTTCCTGTTGGAACATTTGTTGCATAAAATGTAAATACTGTTGGAGATGTTACTCCCACTACCGACCAGTTACCATTTGGAGCATTTGTAGTAGCTGTTGTACCAACAAGTGCAATTTCATTTCCAACATGCAACCCGTGTGGATTTGTTGTTGTAACTGTAACTAAATTTGATGAATTTGTAATTGATGATGCTGTTACTGCTACTCCAGAGTAATTTGTGCCTATAGCTACTAATGTTTTATTTGTATCAAAAATTGTTTGGGACGCCCAGCCAGTTGGAGTTGATCCTTTTGCTGTATATGTAAATGCTGTTTCTGAAGAACGTGATTCAACAACATAGTTTCCTACTGCTGAAGGAGAAAATGTATCAATAACATAAATGGGTGTTCCAACTGCAGGGGATACTCCAGCTGTTACAGTACCTGTACCAGATGAAGCTGTATTTGCAGCAGTTGAGTTAGCAATAACAAATGTTGTTGTAGAAGGTATTGATAAAATAATTGCTGGAATACCAGAAGTTGTATTGTAGTTAGTTGTGAAACCCGTAATTGTTACAAGTTGTCCTACTGCAAAGTTGTGTGCTGCAGATGTTGTATATACTGCTGTTGTACCATTACCAATTGCTGATGTTGCTGATGCTGTTGTGGTTGTTAATGAGACTGTAATTGTTTTAGATCCCGCTGCTCCAGTTTGTACATCTGCAACTGTCAATGCATTAAAATTAAATTGATAAGAAAATGGCTTATTATTAATTAATCCTAAATTTTCCCATTTTGATACTTGTGGACCATATTCAAAGTCAGTATCAATAAGTGCTTGTGGAGAAGATGTTCTTAATTTTCCAACTGGGTCTGTTAATTCTGCTGCTGGTTCAAATTTTTCTGCATATTCATCAATTGTAATTTGCAACTTATCTGTTGCTGACATTGTAGAAGTATTATAATTAAGAATTACTACAGTATTTTCTGCAATTGCTGCTTGACCGCCTGAAACATATGTTGCTATAACTGTTGAAGCAACAGTAAATGTAGTTGAAGTTGCTGCAGTAATTGTTCCTGAAATATTAAATGATGCTGGTGTAATACCAGAGATTGTTACAGTTTGTCCAACTGTAAAAGAGTTGCTTGCGGTGAATGTTATTGCAGATCCAGATCCTGTTGCTGAAGTAATACTAGCTGATAGTTGATTTTCACCATACACTGTATATGTAGATGCAAGGAGCGATGCATCAGAAAAATTGTAAATGACTTTATTTTTAGTAACGTTAGTAATTAATATTAGGCGTTCTTGGTCAACAATTCTTGGAATTACCACCGTCTTTAATGATGGATTAAATGTATAACCTGTTTCAAGTAGAATCTTTCTTGCCATATTAATACGCTCCTAGTAAAATGTCCATTGCTTTAAATGGATAAGTATTTGTACTGCTTTGTGTTGAAGGTCCCGCCTCAATCTTTGCGAAAAAAGATGAACCTGCTGGTGGTGGAGATGCAAATGAAACATATCCATCTGAATCTAACGTAAAGCCATCATAACTGAACGGGGTTCCCCAAACAACTTCTGGAAAGCTTACATTTTGAATTATACCATTTAAGCTTAATAAAAGCGTAAAAGGGTTAGTCAATGTTGGTGTTGCTAGAATGTTAGATGGTGGATTTGAAATAGACTGATTAGTTTGAGATTGTATGATCCCGCCGTTTGTTGGATAAAATCTTGATTCTGCTCCATCAAATTGATATTGAAGATTGTCTAGGGGTACTATGTCAGCATAATTAGTTCCAATTGATCCTACGGACTGCCAAGCAGTTCCATTCCATGACCAAGTGCGACCAGCATATGAATATTGCTGATTAAGGGAGGGGTTGGAAGGAAATGCTATTGCCATATATTATCCCTGTGTTCCTTCTGTAAATAAATGCTCGTCATAAATAGTAGCTTCTGCAATAGTGGCGGGAGGTACATAATTACCATTCTCATCTTTAGTCCACATTGGCTTTACGTCTTTATTAACAATATCTCCAGTTACATCTGAAGCATATACTGTTGAATTAACTCTTAAAACTTTATTTCCAAACATCTCTTCTACAAAATAAATAAGAGGGGCATCTACCCATTCCCCATCAATATATTTTTTAGCTAAAACTGTGTGTGGGTCAATACTGTCATCTAAAGGAGTAGAATTTCCTACAAAATTGCTTGAATTAACAAAGGCAAAAGCCACTCCGTCTTTAAATTGAATCCAATTTGTCATTTTTTCTCCTTAATTATATTCCACAACTTGCCATACACATGCTCCAGTTGCGGTTAATGTTGTTGCATTAGTTAAGTATACCCCATATTCGTTTGAAACAATAGATGTTGCTCCTGCGGAAACAGTTCTTGTTCCTACATAATTTGGCATTGTTCCACCACTATCTGAACCACCGCCACCTCCTGCATTCATACTTCCTCCAGAAGCAGTTAATGTTCCGCTTAAAGTTCCAGTTGCACCAATTGAACCACCTGAACCATTTGAATAAGAGTGAACAAAAGATTTTGATGTATTTACAGATGATATTGTTATTGCTCCTGCAGAACCTGTTGTCCCAGATTGTATTGATTTAATTCCAGACGAAACTGAAGGATATGCTGAAATTGCCATTAGTTATACTCTATTACTTCCCATTTACATGCACCCGTTGCAGTTAATGTTGTTGAGTTTGTTAAATAAACGCCATATTCAGAAGCAGTTAAAGAAGTTGATCCAGCACTGATTGATATTGTTCCTACATAATTTGGCCAACTTCCATTTGTTGCAGCATTTCCTCCTGGACCATGACCAGTATTTCCTCCAGATGGCGATAATGTTCCAGAAGTATTTCCAGTTGCCGCTACTGTTCCAGCTGATCCTGTTGAATAAGATTTTACAAAAGTATTTGATGTATTTACAGAAGTAATGGTTATTGCTCCTGCAGAAGAAGCTGTTCCTCTTTGAATAGATTTAATTGGAGAAGATATTTGAGGATAAAAATTGCTTCCCATTAATTATATTCCACCACTTCGTAATAGCAAGCACCGTCTACGGTTAAAGTTGTTGAATTTGTTAAATATGCCCCGTATTTTGCAACAGTTAAGTTAGTTGTTCCGCCAGAAAAAGATCTTGTGCCACTATATGTACCCCAGTTTCCTGCTCCAGTTAAATTACCAGAACCTCCAGAAACGTTATAACTGGCTGGAGACAATGTTCCAGCTTCATTTGAATTTATCCCAGCAGATCCTGAAGCGCCATTAGAAAAAGAACGAACAAAAGTTTTTGAAGTATCAACAGAAGTAATTGTTACTGTTCCCGATGAAGAAGCATTCCCTCTTTGAATAGATTTAATTGGAGAAGAAGAAGCTGGATAAAAATTTGAACCCATTAGTTGTACTCCACAACTTGCCAATAACAAGAACCACTTACGGTAATTGTTGTTGCATTAGTTAATATTACACCATATGCAGATGAAATAATTGATGTTGTTCCTGCTGATAAAGTTTGCGATCCAGAGTAGTTTGGAAAAGTTGCTCCAGACCAACCGCTTCCTGATTGAGCTGTACAAGTACCACCTGCTGGGCTAAGTGTTCCAGAAAAGCTACCAGTAACTCCAGCAGATCCTGCTGAACCATTAGAAAAAGAATAAACAAAAGTTTTTGCAGTATTTACAGAAGTAATAGTTACTGAGCCAGAAGAGGAAGAATTTCCTCTTTGAATAGATTTAATAATTGAAGTAGTTGCTGGATAAACAGATGTACCCATTTTAGGATATCTCAACACCACTTATATGAATTGCTAAAGCTGAGCTTGTTGATGCCCATCCAACGATTGTTTGTGTTCCCGTCCCGCCTAAAACTTGCTTTAAATCAAAAAAAGCAACGCTGTTGGCTCCTACTGTAACTGCTGTAGCAATTGCTACCTGAGTGCCAGTAGCGTCTGGAATTGTTAAATTAAATGATGCTGCAGAAGCAGTACTATTACTAACTACAATATTAGTAATTGTTGTAGTTGTTGATGAATTTGGAACTGTATATAAAACAGTTGTATTTGTTGTTGTTAAAACTGTACGTGCTAAAAGTTTTGTTATTACTGCCATTTTTTCTCCTATTAATTAGAGTTAATTTACTTATATAAAGATTATAGCACTTGCTAAATTGCATCCATAATTTTTAGTATAAGAACATCATCTGCCCATCGTATACCTGGTGATTGTGTTGAATCTACAACAAGTGTTTGAAATTTTGTACCAACTGGAAGTCTGGTTGTTGATTGAAAACCATTACCTACTATTAAATCACCTGTATTAGTAATAAGTGCATTAAAGTTGCCCAAAGGTCCTTGAACTCCTTGTAATCCCTGCACTCCTTGTACGCCTTGAATTCCTTGCGCTTGATTAAATCCGCCACCTTGCAAACCTTGAGTTCCTTGAAGTTGTGCATAACCAAATCCTTGAACACCTTGTGTGCCTTGTGGACCTTGAATACCTTGGATGCTTAAACCTTGAAGGCCTTGTAATCCTTGTGTACCTTGTACACCTTGAAGTTGTGCATAACCAAGTCCTTGTATTCCTTGAGTACCTTGAATACCCATAAGATTATCGTAAGACTCAAACCACTCTGTTCCATCCCAAACATAAGTGCGTCCATCATTTGTGTTTATCCAACCAGATCCTATTGCTGGATAAGTTGGTGGTGTTGTACCTATTGAATATAGATTTGCACTTCCTTGAATACCTTGAATACCTTGTGCAGTTGGTGTTCCTACAGATTGCCAAACAGCACCAGTCCATTGCCAAGTACGGTTGGAATATGTGTACTGTTGATTAAGGGCGGGACTGGAAGGAAATGATATAGCCATAGTATTCTTATTATACTTCCTTTACTAATATATTCATATATTTAATTATACTGATTGAATGTTTTTTAAACTTCCTGGAACTAAATCCCATAAACAAGTTTCTTCATTAAATGTCCATTCACCTTCATTTGGTTTTGGAGGAATAAAAGCATCACGAATTTTATCATATGTATATCCAGGTTGTGGATAGTTTTTTCTAAAAGGAACCCCGCCGTCTGGCTTTCCATCTTCTCCATAATGTATTCCACCATAAGTATTATAACTTCCTTTTAACCAAGTCCCGCCAATATTATCTATTAGCCATTGATATCCTTGATCTCCAGCTGGGTCATTATTATCTCCAACTGTTACACGTAAAACAATATTATTTTCATCTATTTCAGCCCAATGTGCCATTATCCACCTACTATTGAACGAGGATACTTAATTACAAATATTCCACTTCCGCCCGAACGTGTTGATGCTGTGCCAGATCCTCCGCCACCGCCACCTCCACCGCCAGTATTTGGCAAGCCATTATTTCCGCCACCAAACCCACCGCTGGTACCGCCACCACCGCCACCACCGCCGTTACCGCCGTTACCGCCAGCCATGCTGCCGTCTGAACCACCGCCACCACCACCGCCGTAATAAGTAGATGTACCATTTGCTCCAAAAGAAAGAACGCCACCGCCTCCAGCGCCAGCACCTGAGCCACCGCCACCAGCATTTGCACTTCCTCCACCACCACCAGCACCGCCACCGCCTCCAGCGCCATAATAAAGTGTATAGAGTCCTGTTCCTGGATTGTAATAACCTCCGTTATATCCTCCACCACCATAACCATTTCCAGAAGTTCCTCCAGAACCAGCACCAACTCCATTTCCTCCATTATTTGGTAAAGTTATTGATAAACCTGTAACAGATGTAGAAGAACTGCCTCCACCTGAAATAAGTACTGAATATGAGCCAATTGCTGATAATAAAGTTCCTTGAGTTACTCCTCCACCACCGCCACCGCCAGAAGGTACGGTACTGCTGGTTGAACCGCCACCGCTAACTGCTACATAAGTTAATGAAATGGGGGCATTTGTAATAGATAAAGTTCCATTAGCAGTAAAAGATCTATAATAATATGTTGCATCTGATGTTAATGTTCCACCAGAAATTACTGGTAAATGATTTTTTGTTGATGAAGAAATTGAGCCACCAATAATTGGCATTTAAATAATGTCCCCAAGAATTAACCAGACATCTGTATTAATTTTCAAAGCATCTGCTGCAGAATATTGTGTTCTCAATTTTGGAGTAGTAGAAGTTGCTCCTGTAGATTGAATATAAGTTGTTGCTGAATTTACTGCTTGAATAGTAAATGTTCCAGCTGACATTGCTGACATATGTACAACTGATCCTATTGGAAGTGATGCAGTTGCATTTGTTGGAACAGAAATATATTGTGTTCCTAAACCTGAAACTAAAATTAACTTATCTTGATCAGATGTAGTAATTGTATAATTGCTAGATTGTAAATTTATAGTTGAAACTGTAGTGTTTGTTCCTTGAATTCCCTGCACTCCCTGAATACCTTGGATGCTTAGTCCTTGTAAACCTTGAATGCCTTGTACTCCTTGTAGCCCTTGAACACCTTGAATACCTTGAACGCCTTGATTGGCAATTGCTCCTTGTAAACCTTGAATTCCTTGTAAACCTTGAATTCCTTGTGTACCTTGTACGCCTTGTGACTGGTTAAATCCGCCACCTTGCAAACCTTGAAAACCTTGTACGCCTATTAAACCTTGTAGTCCTTGAATACCCTGAATACCTTGAACACCTTGACTGGCAATTGATCCTTGTATACCTTGAACGCCTTGAAAACCTGCACCTGTTATTCCTTGTATACCTTGTGATTGATTAAATCCGCCACCCTGTAAACCTTGTGCTCCTTGTATACCTGTTAAACCAATAGAGCCTTGAGGACCTATAAGGTTGTCATATGGTTCAAACCATTCTGTTCCATCCCAAATATATGTGCGTCCATCATTTGTATTTATCCAACCAGATCCAAGTACAGGAGAAGATGGTTGTGTTGAAGATATTAAATATGAATTTGTATTTCCTTGAATACCTTGTAAACCAATACCAATTGAACCTTGTACGCCTTGAGTTCCTTGAGGACCTTGTATGCCTGCACCAATTGCGCCTTGTACACCTTGTGCTTGATTAAATCCACCACCTTGCAAACCTTGAAGGCCTTGTGCACCTTGCACACCTGCACCTGTTGTACCTTGTACACCTTGTGATTGATTAAATCCGCCACCTTGCAAACCTTGTAATCCTTGTGCTCCTTGAACACCTGTAGAACCTACAGATCCTGAAGTACCTTGTAAACCTATTAAATTATCATATGGTTCAAACCATTCTGTGCCATTCCAAATAAGTAATTTTCCGTTATTTGAATCAAGCCATGCTTCTCCTACAAATGGAGATGTTGGTGCAGTTGTAGAAATAATGTAAGCACCATTATAACCAACAAGTCCTTGAACACCTTGTGTTCCTAATTTTCCTTGAACACCTTGTGTTCCTTGAAAACCTTGTGTGCCTTGTACACCTATTAAACCTTGTGTACCACTTCCACCTTGTAAACCAATAGATCCTTGAATACCTTGAGGTCCTCTATTTGTTGTAAGGTAATTATCAATTTCAGAAGCCAATGCATAAATATCCCTAGGGACGTCGGGAGTATCAGTATATTGTGGGTAATTGAAACCCTTGGTAGTTTGCAGGCTCATATGGTATAAGTATACCAAAATAACTACAAAATGCGTGTATTAAAGTTTTTGTAAATTGTATTCTATAGAGGATCTGTATGTTAAAGTAATGTCTTGTGTAAGTAGCTTTTCAAATATTTGTTTGGAGTCTTCTTTTCTTCCCAGCCACCAGCCCGAAACACCTTTTTCAAACTCAATACAATATAAACCATAATATTCAACATCAATTGGAAGTGTTTCTAGGCGGGAATTATGAGTAAGTCCTACTTCCGCCCATGTATAACATTCCTGCCAATCTTGTTTTCTTTCATAATATCTAGATAGCAAGAAATAAGCTTCTGGTCTATTTGGCAAATATTGTATTGCTTGTAACAAGCAATGTTTTGTAGTATGTTCTCTTTCACGTTGTGAATCAAAACAAAGAGACATTCTTAAAAGTGATGCATATACAACAAGTGGATCTATATCATGTCCATATTCTGCAGCTCTTAAATAAAATGATATTGCAGATGCAGATTGACCCATTTCTTCATATTTTTTAGCAATCTCAAAATTAAGTTTTGGATTAAACATGTCATGAGAAGCATCTTCAACTAACTTTTCAATTGTTGGCATGTTGAATAATCTCCTCTATCATTTCTGTAACTAATTTATTTGGAACACGTAATACAAATGCTGCATTATCTTGAAATCCAAATGATATTAACAAATCATTATTATGTACTGCTGCACCAGCAGCAAATTCTATTCTTGCATCTAAGAATGAAAAATGTTCTGGGGATACTCCAATTAAATTATATTCTTTATCCCATACACATAATCTATGACGATATACTCCATCTTTTTGATTAAGATAATTAAAAAATAGATTTACTTCGTGTGTAATAGATAGATAGTAATTACCAAAAGGAATTAATTGTGACCCGCCCCGTTGATCTGCAAGCATTGGAATGCCTGTTTCTTTAATTGAAACTTGATCACAACGAGCGGGAAGATCTGGATAAGTCCTTACAATTTCAGTAGGAGAAGTCCACTTAACAAAATGATAAGGTTTATCAATAATAGGATACCAGTTCTTTTCACAATATGATTCATCAGTTCCTGGAGCTGGAATTCTAATACGGGATACTTCTTTTGCTGTCCAATTCTTTTTATCTAATTCAATCTTAGATAATTCCATACGACCTTCGCCGTTAGGTTTTGTATCTCTGCGAACGCCAATATTATAATAGTCCCCGTCCCATTGAACTAAACGACAATCTTCTTGTCCGATAAACTCCCACACGGGCGGGATGTCAAGAGTACTAGTATCAACTAAACAACTATTCATTACATTTAAATTATCATCTAAACGCATAAAATAATTAGTAGTTCTAAGTGTTAGATCTTTTTCTGGATGTAGATATGATAATGGTCCCCAAATTGACGGGAACTTTTGAGTATTCTCAGAATGATAAAGAGTATAATTTGTATGTCTTAAATTTACTAGTATTTCTCCATCATCATCTATAAATATTGATGGGTTCATTAATCCCGTCCCAGATGTCAATATTTTTTCAATGACCAATGGTGCTAATTTTCCACCATATTGGACGGATTTTTGAACAAGATTCATCTATTGATTATACCCTACTGTTATATGTTTTGTCTATTATATTTATAATTAATCTATTTGTGTTTGATTAGATAAATTAAAAGTTCCGCCACATTCACAATTTAAAACAACTTGATCTTGTGTTTCAATTCTTTGTTCTATATATAATCTACTACATGCACTGCAATTGTATTCATAACGATAATTCATATTTTCTCCTTTAGTAATATAAATAAACTACTCCAGCGCCACCAGTGCCACCAGTACCAGAGTTATTAGCGCCACCGCCACCGCCTCCGCCGTTACCACCTGCGCCACCATTATTAGCAGAACCATTAGAGCCAGCAGCAATATATCCTGCGCCACCGCCTCCTGCACCAAATAAATTACCTACTCCAGTTGAACCAGTTCCACCATTACCGCCATTACCAGTTCCACCAGCACCTCCAGTATTTGTTCCTGTTGGACTTGCTCCTGAATTGTAAG
>Ga0208741_10000391_pt1 | contig 21826 bp, 22 predicted proteins | sample CryBogCBE03Jun09_FD_184576 | JGI IMG/M metagenome (GOLD analysis project Ga0208741, IMG submission 184576) | Freshwater microbial communities from Crystal Bog, Wisconsin, USA - CBE03Jun09 (SPAdes) | ecosystem: Environmental > Aquatic > Freshwater > Lake | place: Crystal Bog, Wisconsin, USA...
ACAAGGTGCTTGGTTAAAATAATTAAGCCAGTAAACTGATGGCTACCATTATTGCAGTTAATTAAAGGGCAAATTAACTGCTTTAAAGGCTGGCCCCTTAAACAAGGGCCAGCCTAATTTATTTGCCAAACCCCTGTATTATAAAATAATATTTTGTAGCAACTCGCTTTTATCGGGGTGGTCAGTATTATAATGTAGGCCCCGGCTCTCTTTTCTAAACTCAGCACCCTTTACAATTAAATAACCAATAGTTATCAAATTTCTTAGTTCGCACAACTGGGGCGAAACCTTGGTGCTTTCATACAAAGCTTCCGTTTCTTCATGCAACAGGTCAAGCCTGCGGCTTGCCCGTTCCAACCGCACATCGTTACGCACAATGCCCACATAATCACTCATTATTTGCTGCAGCTCTTTTTGGCTTTGGGTAATCAGTATCATTTCTTTGGGGTCACTGGTACCTTTGGCATTCCAATCGGGTATGGCCGCCAACTTTTTTTCCCATGCGGCATAACCGCTTTCAAGTTCTTGGTATTTATTAACACTGTCTACAAAAGCACGGTGGCCAAAAACCATTGCCTCCAGTAGGCTGTTGCTTGCCAGGCGGTTGGCACCATGCAAACCAGTGCTGGCGCATTCACCACAAGCGTACAGGTTTTGGATGGATGTTCGGCCAACTATATCGGTTTTAATACCCCCGCAGCTATAGTGGGCGGCTGGTGCCACGGGTATCATGTGCTCCATCACGTCAATACCAATGCTTAAACATTTTTGGTAAATATTAGGAAAGTGGTGAATAAATTGTTCTTTACCCATATGGCGGCAATCAAGAAAAACGTTTTCGGTACCGGCGCGTTTCATCTCATTGTCAATGGCGCGGGCTACAATATCACGAGGGGCTAAGTCTCGTCTTGCATCGTAGCGTTGCATAAAGGCTTCCCCGTCTTTGTTGCGCAGTATACCACCATCGCCCCTTACAGCTTCGGTTATTAAAAACGATGGAGACTCGCCGGGTTCGTACAACGCCGTGGGATGAAACTGTATAAACTCCATGTTCTCAATCCGTCCTTTGGCGCGGTAAACCATAGCCACCCCATCGCCAGAGGCTATCTTAGGGTTGGTGGTGGTTCGGTATGCTTGTCCATTGCCGCCTGTGGCAATAACAGTAATAGGGGCAAGCAGTTTTTCAATTTTATTTGTTTTAAGGTTAAGCACGTAAACACCGTAACAGGTTATATCGGGTGTTACCTTGGTAACTAGGTAGCCCATATGGTGCTGGGTAATAATGTCTACTACAAACCAGTGCTTAATTAGCTCAATGTTTTTGTGGCGGCCTAATTCGGCCAGCAGTGCACGTTCAATTTCCTGCCCCGTAACATCCTTATGGTGCAAGATACGGTTTTCACTATGGCCGCCTTCTTTACCCAAGCTGTATTCGCCAACTTCATTTTTGTCAAACTGTGCGCCGTAACCAATAATTTCCTGTATTCTTTCAGGGCCTTCCTTCACCACCACTTCCACCGCCTGCCTGTTGCAAAGGCCGTCGCCAGCAATAAGCGTGTCATCAATGTGTTTTTCAAAACTGTCTTTCAGCTCATCCCAAACACCTGCAATGCCACCTTGTGCGTACTTAGTATTGGTTTCATCGGCGGTTACCTTGGTTATGATTGTTACCTTCTTATTGGGAAAATGCCTGGCTGTTTTAATAGCGTAAGTTAAGCCGGCCACACCACTGCCAATGACCAAAAAGTCTGTATGCATATGCAAAAATTTTACAAATGTACATACAAATATGGGTAAGCAATAGGCACAAAGGGTTCGTTGGCACTAACTAATATGACAGTACCAAGGTGCAAAAATAACTGGGGCGGAAAACACTATTTGCCTTTCACAATGCTACCAGCCTTACAAAAAGCATGGAAGGTGTGCAACAATTTAAATAGTAAACTTCGCTAGGGGTATCCTCTTGGGGCTTTGTACTATAACAGGAATATTATTGCATTTGGTGTTAGGATACCTTTAAGCCAATTTTATGGGGATTGAATTTTAGCAATTCGGCGTTGTCATTCGAAAGCTGGCTTACTTTGGCCTCCAGCTCCAGAATTTTAGAATGGTTCTTTAGCATTTCATTTTCCAACTTCAGGATGGTTTTTTTTTGTTTGGCCCCTATAGAATAGCGTACCAGCAGCCCAGCAGCAAAACTGCCAACACTAGTAATAAGAAGCGTTACAAAGGAGTATGCATTATCGAACAATACTAGCAAGTTATGGCTCATAGCCTTGGTGTTTACAATAAAAAATGCGTGTAGTAGGTAATACGGTAATACTTTGTTAAAGGATTATTAAAGATGGCTAAATATTTTTTTTGAAACAACATTTTATCGGCAAACTGTACACTTTATCGGCCAACGGATGCTACACTGCTATTCAATAGTTCCTTAGCTCTTTTTTGGCCATCAAGTAATTTCGCTATCCAATGGCCTTTAGGACTATGTTTTTTACTTCTGTAATCGGTATCCTTTCCTGCAACATGCTATCGCGGTAGCGTACAGTTACAGTGTTATCTTCCTTAGTTTGGTTATCAACCGTTACACAAAATGGCGTGCCAATGGCATCCTGGCGGCGGTAACGCTTACCAATTTGGTCTTTTTCCTCGTAAAAGCAACGGAAAGCGGGTTTGCACTCGTCCATTATGGTACGGGCAATCTCTGGCAGGCCGTCTTTTTTGGTTAGTGGCAATACTGCCAGCTTAATGGGGGCCAAGGCAGGCGGTATGTGCATTACTGTGCGGGTATCGGTACTACCATCTTCCTTGGTAAGCACTTCCTCATCATAGGCATGGCTAAGTATTAGCAGGAACATCCTGTCTAAGCCTATAGAGGTTTCAATAACATAGGGCACATAATTGCCGTAAGGCTTTCCGGTTTCCTCATTAATATCATTGTCAAAATACTGCAGCTTTTTACTGCTATATTTTTGGTGTTGGCTTAGGTCAAAATCGGTCCGGCTGTGTATACCCTCCACTTCCTTAAACCCAATGGGGAATTCGTATTCAATGTCAACAGCGGCATCCGCGTAATGGGCAAGCTTGGCATGGTCGTGAAAACGGTATTTGTCAGCAGGTAAGCCTAGGCTAAGGTGCCAGGCAAGCCTTGTTTGTTTCCAGTACTCATACCACTCCTTTTGGGTGCCGGGGCGTATAAAAAACTGCATCTCCATCTGTTCGAACTCCCGCATACGGAAGATAAACTGCCTGGCCACAATCTCATTCCTGAACGCTTTACCTGTTTGGGCTATGCCAAAAGGCACTTTCATACGGGCCGTTTTCTGCACATTTAAAAAGTTTACGAAAATACCCTGGGCAGTTTCTGGCCGCAGGTAAATGGTTTCGGCCTCGTCGGAAACCGAGCCTATTTGTGTAGAGAACATCAGGTTAAACTGGCGGATGTCCGTCCAATTTACCGTGCCGCTTATTTGGCAGGCAATTTTGTTATTTTCAATCAAGCTTTTCAGCCCGGCAAAGTCATCTTTGGCCAATAGTGCGTCCATCAATTGTAGCAGTTCCTCGGCCTTGGCCCCATTGCCAGCTTCTTTTAATCTGTCAGCAAAGCCTTCAATCAAATGATCCACCCGGTAGCGTTTTTTGCTATCCTTATTGTCAATCATTGGGTCGCTAAAGTTGTCAACATGGCCGCTGGCCTTCCAGGTGGTGGGGTGCATAAATATGGCCGCGTCAATGCCCACAATGTTTTCATGCAATTGGGTCATGCTTTTCCACCAATAGTCGCGAATATTCTTTTTCAGCTCGCTACCGTATGGGCCATAGTCGTACACGGCACTTAGGCCGTCGTATATTTCACTGCTTGCAAACACATAACCGTATTCTTTTGCGTGCGAAATAATCGCCTGAAACCTGTTTTCCTGTATGCTCATAAGGCCGCAAAGATAATAGATAGCTTTAAATAAGTGTACTGATTACGCCTGCAAACCTTTCCGCTACTTTTTTAGCGGCTCATTTAATATCGCAACCCAGTGATTTTACCTAAAGCAGGTATCGGCAGATGCCCCATGTATACCGAAACTGCTATTGTTCAGTAAACTGGTGTATCCTATTGTAGGCCATAATAAACAATGCGCCAAGGTTTTTGTAAGGCGGTATATAGTCGTCAAAAAGCTCTTTGTTTATTTTATCCTGGGCAAGTGTGTTCCATAGGGTTAGCCAGTTTAGGTCCTTGCCCTGCCGCAACATTTCCAGTGCTTCTTTAATTAGCGGGCCATTTACGGTTTTGCTGCCGGTTTGTTTGCTGGCAACAATATGGGCCACAGGGCAGGCGCTAAGCACCTTTTTTTGGCTTTGGTACCCCCCGCAGCTGCCAAGCAATACAATTTTGTTTGACGGTTGTAGTTTTTCCAATGTTTCATTTAAGTAATAGCTGTGGCCACGGTGTATCAGTATGGTTGGCCGCAGGTCTAGGCTATCCAAATACTCAATCATGGCGGCACGTGCTGCAGCATCCAGGCTCTTTTTTTCGTCAAGAGGCTTATTAGAAAAAATGACCATTTTGGTGCCCTTGGTAGATGTTATTTTAACCCATTGTGCCGAGTCGGTTATCTTCCAGTTGCTATTGGTAAAATCGCCCCTAAACTGGTCGTAATTTTCCTTACCGTCCTTATCCCCATAAAAAAACTGTTCCACAATAATACTGTCGCCTGCATTTTTTAAGTCGGCCAAGGGCATGTAAAAAACGGGCGGGATACCCAATAAGCTAGATACATTAACGTGGTTGGCGGTATCCATCGACAGAAACAAGGTATTTAATATGTTGTAAATGTCTATCGCCCTTCTGTTTTCAGCCGCTTTGGCTTTTTGCAGATTATATTGTACTTGGTTTAATATTAGTTTTCGTACAGCTTTGTCGTTAATACTGCCAAATGAGTTTGCCACATCCACCGCATCTTCCAAGCTGGCTGCCTTATCCAACCCATTTACAAATGCTTTCATCAATATTTCGGCATTGCTCTTATACATCCGCCGTAAAAAATCGTCGAGCTTGTTAAAATTGGCGGCAATTTTTATCCATTTTTTAAAGTGGTCAAAACTAACCCGCATCAACAGGCTGTCGCTTCTGCTAATGCGGGTGAATATTTTAGGATACACCCCTTTCACATAGCTAGAAGTGTATATCTCTTCTTCCGTAAGTATGGGAAGGTAGTACAACTCTTCAGGCGTAAGCTTATCAATAATTTTAAACCTCACTTCATCTGGGGCCTCGTGCAGTTCATTAATTACATTAACATAAACCTCCTTTGCCTTAAACGTCATCCTCGACGCCAGCGACTCCATACCAATAGGGGTATCCCGTTGCCTAATTCTCTCTGCATAATCTACTGCGGTTCGCACCATTAATTTGTAATACCTCATGCTATCGTTAACAGCAGAGTCTACCTGCTCAAAACTTAGCTTACCGTGGTACATTTCATCTAAAAAAGGGAAGAACTGCCTGCCCGTTGGCATTAATCCAAGCTTGCTAATTATTTTTACCAAGGGGTCGTTGGTGGCCAATATGCGCTCTGCAATAGGCTCGTTGGAGCCAACATAGGTATAAATGGTTTCTGGGTCAAGCCGCGCCAATAGTATTATCAGGCTGTCAACCCCTGGCAGGCCTGGGTGCTTAAGTAAGGTTGGCAATATTTGTTTGGGGTGTTGCTTGCAGTACAAGTACAATAAATAGGCCTGCGCCTCCTGCAGCCCCGGATTTTTTGAAAACGAGTAGTTGTCAGTTATTATCAACCCGTTTTCGTAGGGGAATAGTTTTACCGTTGGCAAAATACTTGTGTTATCCAGCTCGTTGCGCATGCATTTGGCAAATGCATTTACAAGGCCTGGCAATAATTCGGCTTTTAGGCCATTGTTTGTAACACCCGTATAATATGCCCCCAACAAATCGTTTATTCCCCGTAAAAACTTAATTTTATCATTGTTAGCCATCGTAGGGTCGTCTTCAATAGCCTTTTGAAGCGAATCTATTTTAACGGTGGCTGCAAATTCTATAGTACCTTTAACAGTGCCTAGGGTAAGTATTTTTTTTTGGGTATCATCTATTTTATCGTGGAAGTAGCTTCGGTTATTGGTTGCGCTTTGGGCCTGCGCCACCAACGGCAGCATGAAGCATAGCAGCACCCTGGTGATGTAAAATATTTTCATGGTTAACAATATTAGCCATTTTTTGCAGCACAAAAAGCAAAAATTTTGCAATGCCCCCCACTTACCGCTTAACAATAATATAATGCTGTTAATAGCATATAACGCGCTCGTAAAATTATTTTTGTGTAAATATATTGTTAATGGAAACAAAGGCTAAAAAGGTATTGGTAGCAGACGATGAGAACGACATACTGGAAATAATACAGTACAACCTTACCCGGGAAGGATACGAGGTATTTACAGCCAAAGACGGAAATGAAGCATTGGATAAGGCGAGGCAAATACACCCCGACCTGATAATACTTGATATCATGATGCCGTATAAAACCGGCGTTGAAGTTTGCCGCATTTTGCGTGCGAACGAAGCCTTTGACAACGTGCTGATTATTTTTTTAACGGCTTTAAGCGACGAAGCCTCCCAAGTAAAAGGTCTTGAATCGGGCGCTGACGACTATATCAGTAAGCCCATAAGCCCCAAGGTATTGGTAAGCAGGGTAAACGCGGTTTTTAGGCGCTTGCATAAAGAAGCCGGTAAAACCATAGAGCTTGGCAATATTTCTATTGACCCAGAAAAGTTTCTTGTTTCTATCAACAGCAACGAGGTAATGTTGGCAAAAAAGGAATTTGAATTGCTTTACCTACTGGCATCGCGGCCGGGGCGTGTATTTTTACGCAATGAAATACTGAGCCAGGTTTGGGGCAATGACGTTATTGTTGGTGACCGCACTATAGACGTACACATTAGGAAAATTAGGCAAAAACTGGGTGTTGATTGTATTACCACCGTTAAAGGGGTTGGGTATAAATTTGAGCTGTAAATGGGTAGCTTTTCCATGTTCTATAGCCTATGGAAAAGCCCTGGCTTTTCACTTTCTACCATCACCCACCAATAGAGCTGTAAATGTTGATAATTAGAAATGTTGTATTTTTCCATGGGCTATGGCCATGGAAAATGGACTAAAACGCTGATGTTTAATACAAAAAATCTTTCGCCGGCGCATCTTTCTGCATTAACCTCGCTAATGCTGGCCATTCCCGTGGCCGTTTATTACATGGTATTACAGGGTAGCTGGGCAATTGCCTTGGTAGTTTTGCTAGCAGTTTTTCTGTTTGGCTACGTATTGATTTTGTATGTTTTTGAGGCTTTTATTAACCGTAAAATTAAACTCATCTACAAATTTATATACCAAACAAAGGCAAGCAAGAGGGAAGAAATGTACTATAAATACATATTGCCCCAAAAAACAATTGATGAGGTAAGGCTAGATGTAGAAAAATGGGCAGAGCAACGAAAAGCCCAAATTGAGGTGCTGGAAAGTAACGAAGCCTACCGTAAACAGTTTTTACAAAACCTATCCCACGAATTCAAAACCCCCATATTTGCTATTCAAGGTTATGTAGACACATTACTAAATGGTGCCATTGACGACCCTAACGTGAGCAAGAAGTTTTTGCAAAATGCGGCCAAAAACGTAGAACGAATGGTGAATTTGGTGAATGACCTTGACGCCATTACCAAATTAGAAAGCGGCGAGCAGCCCCTATACAAGCAAAACTTTGTGGTGCAGGACTTAATTAAGGAGGTTTTTGAAACACTATCTATTAAAACCAATAGCCGCAATATAAAATGCAGCATCAAGAAAGGCTGCGAGCAGCCTGTGACAGTATTTGCTGACAAAGAAAAAATACTACAGGTATTGGTAAACCTGGTGGAGAATGCCACAAAATATGGCCGGCAGGATGGCACTATAACGGCCAGCGTGTACAAAACCGACGAAAACCATGTGCTTGTGGAAATTAGCGATGACGGTATTGGCATTGCCGAAGAGCACCTCGGCCGTATTTTTGAACGTTTTTACCGCACCGACAGCGGAAGAAGCCGCAACGTAGGCGGAAGTGGATTAGGCCTTTCCATTTGCAAACATATTATTGAGGCCCATGGGCAAACCATACATGTGCGCAGCAAACCAGATGTTGGCACCACCATAGGCTTTACAGTGGCCTCCCGCAAAGATTAATACCCACACTTACCCTAATGGCTACCCTGTTACAACATTTTTGCCAACCACTACCATTGTTGTGCCAGTAACAACCCCATATTAAGTAAGCGTAACCGCCCTTTTTAAAAGCCATTATGGCTTACAATGGCAACCGAAAATGAGTAAAAAATGCACTAAGCAGGGTATGTTAATAACATTTATGCAAAATTTTTATTGATTATCAACCCATTACAAGGCCTTATGCAAAATAGTTGCCAAAATGCTTGGTATTATAAAGGCGGTTTTGCACCTTTGCACCCCATTTAAAAGCAGCGGGATAGCGCTGCAATCAATTAAAAAAGAATAATAATGAGCAAACTACATTTTACAACCAAACATGCGAACGAGGCTACCGTACAGCGTAATTGGTACGTTGTTGACGGTACTAATCAAACCGTAGGCCGCATCAGTTCAAAAATCGCTGCTGTTCTGCGTGGCAAGAACAAAGCGTACTACACACCGCACGTTGACTGCGGCGACTACATTATTGTTATCAACTGTGAAAAAATGGTTTTCACTGGTAACAAATTTGAAGACAAGCAGTACATCAACTACTCCGGCTACCCCGGTGGTAAAAAGGAAGAATCTGCCATCTCCCTTATCAAACGCCGCCCCGAAGCGGTTATTGAAAGGGCTGTAAAAGGCATGTTACCTAAAAACCGCCTTGGCCGTAAAATGTTCGGCAAGTTATTTGTGTATGCCGGTGACAAACACCCACATATTGCACAACAACCTAAAGAACTAAAGTTCTAATCCACAAACTTCAAATTACAAATTCCGAATAAATGGAAAAGCAAAAAAATTCCGTTGGACGCAGAAAAGAAGCTGTAACCCGCATATTCATCAGCAAGGGCGATGGCAAAATAATTGTGAACAACAAAGATTACAAAACATACTTTCCCTTGGTTTATTTGCAAAACCAAGTAGAAGCCCCTTTGAAAACCGTTGATGCCATTGGCAAATACGATATTAAAATAAACGCAACTGGTGGTGGCGTTAAGGGCCAGGCCGAAGCAGCAAAATTGGGTATTGCCCGTGTGCTGCTGGAGATTAACCCAGAGTTTCGCCCCATCTTGAAAGAAGCAGGCCATTTAACCCGCGACCCACGCAGTGTTGAACGGAAGAAATTCGGTCACAAGAAAGCCCGTAGAAGCTACCAGTTCAGCAAGCGTTAATTTACAAGTCCATGGTCCATGGCTCATAGTCCATGGATACGCCGGTTTTACTATGGGCGATGGACTATTGACAATGGACTCATATTTAAATATTTATAACTAAAATAAAAAATGGAACCAAACACTTCGTTACAACAACAATTACTTGATGCAGGGGTACATTTTGGCCACCTGCGTAAGAAGTGGAATCCGAAAATGCTGCCTTACATCTTTGCAGAAAAGAAAGGCATTCACATTATTGACCTGAACAAAACGGTTGACCACCTGCAGGAAACTGCTGCCGCATTGAAGCAAATTGCTAAAAGCGGTAAGAAAATAATGTTTGTGGCCACCAAAAAACAGGCAAAGGAAATTGTGAGCGACTGCGCCAAAAAAGTAAACATGCCTTATGCCACCGAACGTTGGCTGGGTGGTATGCTTACCAACTTTAACACCGTACGCAAAAGCGTTAAAAAAATGCAGAGCATTGAAAAAATGCTAAGCGACGGCAGTGCAGAAAGCCTTACCAAAAAAGAACGCCTTACACTTACCCGCGATAAGGATAAAATGGAAAAAGTGCTTGGCGGTATAGCCCAGTTGGGCCGCCTGCCAGCAGCACTGTTTCTGGTAGACATAGGCCATGAGCATATCGCTTTAAGCGAAGCCAAGCGCCTTGGCATCACTACATTCGGTATGGTAGATACCAACTGCGACCCTAATAAGGTTGACTTTGCAATACCTGCCAATGACGATGCAACAAAATCAATCGCCATTATTACCAACTATATCACAGCAGCCATTGCAGAAGGTTTGGCCGAACGCCTTGCCGCTAAAGATGACGAAACTGAAGAAGTTGACAATGAAAACGAGCGCAAAGCTGCCCGTTTACAAGCCGAAGCTGAAGCTGAAGGCGGCCGTGGCGGACGCCGCGGTGCTGGCCCAGGTGCCGGTGGCCCAGGTGGTGCAGGCGGTGCTGGTGCTCCCAAACGCCGTGTACCCGGTGGCGCAAGCCGCAGGCCCTCTGGCGGTGGTGCCGGTGGTGGTTCTGGCCCAGGCGGTGGAAGAAGGTAATTTTACTTCTATATAATAATTGGGCCAATGCATCATTATTAAGAAGTGATCGTTGGCCTTTTTATTGGCAACATAACCACAGCGTTACACAGAGGGTTTTTCACAGAGTTTCACGGAGTTTTCGGTATTATACAATAAAAGAGTTCCTCTGTGCAACTCTGTGAAAAAAACTCCCGTAACTCTGTGGTTAAAGTATCGCATAGTTCTTTAAATAATCATTTGATAACACGGCGGCACCATTGCATTGTGCAAATTGCAACCGTAAAAATTTTAAAAATAATTCTGGCCATGTGGCCAGAAACAAAGGAGCGTTTTTTATGTCAACAACAACTGCCCCAATTACAGCAGCAGAAATTAATAAGCTGCGCCAGGTTACAGGTGCTGGCATGATGGATTGCCGCAAAGCCTTAACCGAAACAAACGGTGATTTTGAAGGCGCCATCGATTGGTTGCGCAAACAAGGCCAGAAAGTAGCCGCCAAACGCAGCGACCGTGACGCGAAAGAAGGCGTGGTTATAGCCCAAACAAGTGCCGATAAAAAAACAGGTTTTATTGTATGCATTAGCGCTGAAACCGACTTCGTAAGCAAAAATGCAGAGTTTGTTGCCTTTGCACAAAGCATTGCCGACGCTGCTGTTGCCAACGACGTTAAAAATGCCGAAGAACTGGCCGCTGTTACTGTTAACGGTGCCAAAGTTTCTGACCTTATCAACGACAAATTAGCCTCTATTGGCGAAAAAATAGGCATCAGCCGTTTTGAGCGCGTAGAAGCAGCCTATGTTGCTGCCTACATTCATGGTGCATACCGCCTAGGTGTATTGGTTGGCTTAAACCAAGAAGCAGAGGAAGCCGGTAAAGACGTGGCTATGCAAATTGCAGCCATGAACCCACTTGCGGTTGACCCTGCAGCGGTACCTGCAGAAACAGTTGCCCGTGAAAAGGCCATTGTAATTGATACCATGAAGCAAGACCCCAAAATGGCCGGTAAAACCGACGAGATGCTGGGTAAAATTGCAGAAGGTAAGCTGAATGCATTTTTTAAAGAGCAAACTTTGTTGGCCCAGCCATTTGTAAAAGACAGCGGTAAAACTGTAGCCGAATACGTGAAAAGCGTATCCCCAACACTGGTGGTTACCGAATTTAAACGCGTGGCTTTAGGGTAATGTTAGCATTGAATGTTTTTGAATATGCCCTGCCGGAAACGGTGGGGCTTTTTATTTTCCGGTATATCCCTAGGCTATATTTCCCCGTAAAAAAGCAAATTGCTGTGGTTATGCAAAATTATTTAGATTAGCACAGTAATAGCAACCATGCTTGCATTACCTAAAACAACAACTATGTTAAAGAAAAAATGGCTAAGAAATACTTTGGTGGTAATACTATTGCTGGCGGTGGTTTATTTGTTGGGCCCGCACCCAGCCACCCCCGTTTATAGCAAGGCAATGCCCGCCGTACCGGCTGATACCGCCGCGTTGCGCCAATATATACAGCAGCAGGAAAGTATGCATACTATTAAACCAAACAACCAAGCCAGAATTGTTTGGTATGACGACTCCTTGAAAAACAAAACCGACTATTCCATCGTTTACCTGCACGGCTTTTCAGCCAGCCAGGAAGAAGGCGCACCAATACATACCAATATTGCCAAAGAGTTTGGCTGCAACTTGTATTTGGCCAGATTGGCAGAACATGGCATTGACACAACCGACCCCATGATGAACCTTACCCCCGATAAATACTGGGAAAGCAGCAAGCAGGCACTTGCCATTGGCAGGCAGCTGGGCAAAAAGGTTATATTAATGGGTACCAGCACTGGCGGCACCAATGCTTTACAATTGGCAGCAGCCTACCCTGATCAAGTGGCTGCAGTGGTGCTGCTGTCCCCCAATATTGCCATTTTTGATAAAAGCGCCTGGATACTCAACAAACCTTGGGGCTTACAGATAGCCCGCATGGTGGTAGGTGGCAAGTATATGGTATCGGCCGATACGATGCCCCCTAACAAACAATACTGGTACACCAAATACCCCATTGAGGCAGCTGTGCAGTTGCAGGAGTTGGTTGGTACAGCCATGACCAAGGAGACCTTTGAAAAGGTACAACAGCCGCTGCTGTTGTTGTACTATTACAAGGATGAAATACACCACGACAGCACCGTTAGTGTGCCTGCCATGCTTACCATGTTTGACCAACTGGGCACACCCAAAGATAAAAAGGTAAAAGAAGCCATACCCAACGCAGGTACGCATGTAATAGGCAGTTACATAAGAAGCAAAGATTTGCTAAGCGTGCAAACGGCCATTGAAAAGTTTATGAATGGTACGCTTAATTTGCCCAAAACAGCCAATACCGGTATTACAAAGGTTACTACTGAATAGGTTGCAGCCGGTGGAAGTGGTTTAATGTTAAGGCCTCAAAATACTTGGCCAACACTAATAACCAACCAGTTCGGCTAACGAAAACACATTTTTTTGGCGTATGCCTTTTTCTGTTTGTTGCAGGGTGCAACATTCATTTACAGGGTCATGCTCAAAAAACAACACGTAGTCATTCTCTGCCGCCTCCTGTAAAAATGCTTTTTTTTCTTGCAGCGTGGTTAGCGGAAACATATCATACGCCATAACATAGGGTAAAGGTATGTGGCCGGTGCTGGGCAGCAGGTCTGCCATGTATACAATGGTTCTGCCGTTGTGGGTTATCTGCGGCAGCATCATGCTGTTGGTATGGCCGCTTACAAAGCGCAGCGATATACTGTCGCTGAACCTTGCGGTACCGAGCCTGCCCGTGTTGTCAACTCCGGTTGAAGGGGTTTCTATAAACTGTAATTGGCCGCTTTGTTGCATAGGTAAAATATTCTCCTTTAAAAAAGAGGCCTTCTCCCGGTCGTTGGGCTGGGTAGCCCATTGCCAATGCAGCTGATTGCTCCAATACACAGCATTTTTAAAAGCAGGTAACAGTGTATCTTCTTTCCGCTCAATAGCACCGCCGCAATGGTCAAAATGCAGGTGGGTTAATATCACATCTGTAATATCATCCTTACAAAAGCCTTTGGCGGTCAATGATTTTTCTAGTGTGTCGTTACCATGCAGGTAGTAATGGCCAAAAAATTTGGCATCCTGTTTATTGCCGATGCCGGTATCAATTAATATAAGCTTATCGCCGTCTTCCACCAAAAGCAGGCGCATGGCCCAGGTACAAAGGTTGTTGGCATCCGCAGGGTTAAGCTTGTGCCAAATACTTTTGGGTACCACGCCAAACATAGCCCCACCGTCTAATTTAAACAGTTCGGTATTAATGGTATGCAGTGTCATGTCAAGTACAGTTAGATTGCCACAGTAATTTATATAATACTTTTACCATGCTGCCCACTACGCTGGCAAGCCAACGGCATGCTTGCCTTTATTAGGTTTAACAAACAGCAGCAAAATAAACCCAATGATAAAATACGCCATCAAGGCCAACACAGAATTTCGCATGCCGCCAAATACTTGCGCCACATAGCCGAATGATAGGGTGCCTATCACTGTGCCAACCTTGTCGCATACATCATAAAAACTAAAATACGATGCGGTATCGGTTGTTTCGGGCAATAGTTTTGAAAATGTAGAACGCGACATAGACTGTATGCCGCCCATAACCATACCCACCGTAAACGCCAGAAAATAAAACTGTGTGGGCGTTTGTGTATAATAAGCCCCAAAGCAAATGCCTATCCATACCAATACCAGTGCTGCCAACGCAAAAATATTACTGGTTGCTTTTGATAATATTGAAAAAAGATATGCGCCCAATATTGCAACAAGCTGGATGATAAGAATTGTAATAATCAGCTGGGCCGATTTCATTTTTATTTCATCGGCCGCAAAATAGGTTGCCATATACATGACAGACTGCACCCCCATGTTGTAAAAAAAGAATGCTACCAGGTATTTTTTAAGCACCGCGTGGCTTTGTAACTGGTGCCAAACCTTTTTAAGCTCATAAAAACCATTGGTAATAATATTGTGTTCCGGACGACTCACTGCCGGTCTTGATTGGGGCATCCGCTTGAACGTAATCTGTGCAAAACCGGCCCACCATATACCAACTGCTACAAATGAAATTCTGGCAGGCAACGAGCCGAGGCCCCAGCCTAGCTGCTCGTTTAAGGTTACAAAAACAAGGCAGGCCACCATTAGTATTACGCTGCCAATATACCCCTGTGCGAAACCCTTTGCGCTAACCTTGTCTTGGTCCTGCTCTGCAGCTATCTCTGGCAAAAAGGCGTTATAAAACACGATGCTGCCGCAATAACCAATGGAGGAAATAATCGACAGCAAAAGCCCAAAACCTATATTTTCTTTGGTAAAAAAGAACATGCCCACACATGCCGCCGAACCCAGATAACAAAAAAACTTCATGAAAGCAATTTTGTTGCCCTTGTAGTCGGCAATGGACGATAGCACCGGTGAAAGAACTGCAATGATTAGGAATGATAAGGCTATGGCATACGATGCAAGCGGAATTTTGGCGAACGCCCTGCCAAAAACAATCACTTGTGGCGGGGCAACCGCTGCATAATAGGCCGGGAAAATGGTGGACGTAACAACCAGGTTGTACGCACTATTAGCCCAGTCGTACATAGCCCAGCCATTAATTACTTTTTTTGAGGCAGTTTGCATATGCTACTATTAAACAAACAAATTACCAATAAAAATAAAAAGCCCCGTAATAATTTTTACGGGGCCGCGCTGTATAGTTAAAATTAAATTCTATGCCACAACTTTGGTAAATATCAGTACCAGCATCAAAGCCCCAAGTGCTATCCTGTACCAGCCAAAAGCTTTAAAGCCATGCTTTTGCAGATAATTTATTAAAAATTTTACCGCTATAAGTGCCACAACAAACGAAACTATGCCCCCTATAATAATGGCGATCAAATTATCGTGGTTAAACAAGGTATGTAGGTTTTCGCCGTTTAATATTTCACCAAATTTAATGTGTACACCTTCTGCCTGTTCTTTGGTTATGCCATGTTGCACCAAGTAGTTTTCGCGGCAGGCATCCCAAAAACTTTTGATTGATGCTGCCAGCATGGTAGGCACAGCCAAGAAAAATGAGAATTCGGCGGCCAGGCTGCGGGTTAGCTTTTGGCTCATACCCCCTATGATGGTGGCTGCGCTTCTGCTGAGGCCAGGCAGTAGTATAGAAAGCACCTGAAAAAAGCCTATCACCAACGCTTTGGGGTAGCTTATTTTTTCCTCTTCGTTAATGTTGTTTTTTGTAAAAAGGCTGTCGATAAACAACAGTATTATACCGCCGCCCAACATTACGCAAGCAATAAATGTAAGGTTGCTGAGGGAGGCATCGATGTGCTTTTTTAGCCATGCCCCAAATACCAAGGCAGGTATAACCGCAACTACTAGCTTTAGGTAAAAGCTGATATGTTTAAAATTAATAAACCGTTTCCAATACACCACCACTACCGATAGTATTGCGGCAAGCTGTATAACAACCTCGAACATATTGGAGAATGGCGTTTCCGTTACCCCCAGTAACGGGTTGGTAAATTTTAAATGTGCCGTGCTGGAAATGGGCAAAAACTCTGTAATGCCTTCTACAATGGAAAGGATAATGGCTTGGATAATACTCATGGTATTAGCTGGTTTTGGTTATTGATAAGTACCGTGATAAGCTGTTGCAATGTTAACACATTTACCCGTGGAAAAGGAATGTTTTTAAGCACGGAAAAATGGTTGTCGTTGGTGATAATATAATCCGCATTGGCAGCAATGGCGCAATCCACAAACTTATTGTCATCCGGGTCTGCGGCAATAAGGTTCCATCTAAATTCGGGCTTAACAAATTCAATGCCTTCGAGGCTTAACAATTCCCTTATTTCCACATTTACGGAAATGGACGGGTATCGTTGTTTCATCAGCTCCTCATATTCAAAAAGAATCTCATTGCTTATTATAATTGTGAGGCTTCCTGATTTAATTTGGTTGTATATAAAGGCGTATTTTGAATATGCGGGAATAATTACCAGCCACACATTTGTATCAATCACTAACCTCATTGGGCTTATTGGTTGGGGTCGTTTAGCCAATTATCAAAGTCATCCTGCGTATAACCCATTTGTTCAGAAGCTAGTGTTACCTTATTTTGAAGCCTCTCCCAAAAATAATCGCTCAATAGTTTTTTTATCTCTCTTAACTCATCATCGCTCAAGTTCATTGAATATATTTTCAATAGCTCATGCTGCAATGGTGTAAATTTTGTTGCGGGTGGCATTATTTCCGTCATAGCCTATTAAATTTGTTCCTTAAAATTACAATTACCCAACCAGCCAAACAAATGCTACTTTCCGGGGTCGTGTGCCCATTCGCTAAATTCCCCGTCGGTGGTGCCAATTTCTGCCAATAGCAATTCTTCTTGCTGCGTGTACTTTTCGCTAAAATATTTACGGATCATCAGTTTAATTTCCAGCATGTCTTCCTCTGGCATGTAGTTGCCGTACAAACCGGTTAGCTCCTTTAACAACGGTGTATATAAACCCGTATGGGTAACTTCTGCCATAAACGCATTTTAAATTTAAAAATATAAAAAAAGCGGTGCATAGCACCGCCGCATGTATATTTAATAAATTAGTAACCTTTTTATGCCTGTACTTAGGCCTTGGCAGAGGGCTTTTTAAGTAGCGCATATACCTCAACCAACAGGCCGGCCACAATTAATATTGGTGCAACGGTAATGCGCGTTTTGCTGTATACCAAATTAGTGTCAAAAGTGTTGGGGTCTTGGTTTTTACCGCCGCTCAGCAGTACCATGCCTATAATAATAATTACCGCACCAACCAGCATCCATAGGTAATTGTCTTTCTGAAACAAAGAAGCCAGTTGTTTAATCTCTTTTTTCTTTGCCGTAACGGTTGCTTTATCCGCAGAAACATTCACTGCCATAAAATAAAAATTGAGGTTGCAATATAGGTGTTTTATTATTAACCAAGCAAATTATTACGAAACTTTCGTAGCAACGGTGCATGGTTTATAGTTATTTTGGCAAAAACCATCTTAGCAACTACTTGTGGATGGCTTTGCAAGTACTACAGGGGTCTAAATGCTGCGACGCTCTATTGCGGGTTTCCGTTTGGCGTAGTAAAGTTGCCGGTACTTGCGTTTAAAAAAAGCTGCACCCAGTAATTCAACGCCTTTTGCCTACGCCAATGTTTTAACCATCCAAATATCACAGCCAAAATGGCCCGAATTGCCCAGCGGCCCTTGCAAATGGGTAAAGCCACACCGCTCGTACAAACCCACCGCTGTTTTAAGCTCGGGCATACTTTCTAGGTACATCCCTGTATAACCCAACAGTTTGGCCGTTTCAAAGCATTTTTCCATCAACGCCTTTCCTATCCCTTTGCCACGCGCTTGCGGAAGCAGGTATATTTTAACCAGCTCGCAATAACCTACAGGCAAGGCATCGGTGGGGTAAACCCCGGCACCGCCGATGATATTTCCGGCCTCCTCTACCACAAAATATGCCGACTGTTGCACCCGGAAGAGTGCGTGCAAGTCATCTGTGGTGGGGTCAAAATATACCGTACCGGGCTTGTTTGCGTTAAACTCAGCCAAAACGCTGCGAATGATGGTTGCAAGCTTTGCGTTATCACCTGGTTGTATTTCCCTTATCGTAACATTTTCGTTCATCAGCTTACAATTAACACTGGTATGGAAAGTTTGTGCCTAACCTTATCTACTGTGGCACCATATAAATAGTCTTTAAACCCTGTATGCCGGTGGGCACCTACTACCAACAGCCCGGCCCCTGCCTCCTTGGTAATACGCACAATCTCCTTAACGCGGCGGTTGTATCCCACAGCGGTGGCCACTTGGTAGCCCAAGGCCTGTAACTCCATAGCGTACTGCTTTAAGCGTACAGTGTCTTCCCTCGTTTCCAAGTCGTCGGCCGATTCGCCCAAATACCCTGCCGACACCGTTTCAACCACATGCAATAATACATAAGCAGCTTCATGTTTGCCTTGTGCAAGGGCGTAGGCAATAATCTTTTCATCCAACTTGCTAAAATCTAGGGCCACTGCTATAATGCTCGTTTCGGGTATGCGCAGGTTTTCCAAAGGCTTTTCCACGCTGTGCAGGTTAAGCAAACGGGCTTTTTCCCTGCGTTGCATAATAAACGGCAGCCCCGTCATCATAACAAAAAGCCACGCAAAAATAAGGGCGGCTGCCCATATAAGGGCTTTAACGGCCCAATGCCCATGCCCGTTTAAAACAGGCAATACAGCGTCTACAACCACCCGCACATTTAAATATATCAGCACGGCAGCTACTGCCCAGGCCAATAGCTTTACGGGCAGTTTTATGGCGAAAGGGCCCATGGTTTTTTTATCGCTCACAAAGTGTATCAGCGGTATTACTGCAAAGCCCAACTGCATACTCAGTACCACTTGGCTAAGCACCAATAAGGCATCCAGCTGCTTATCTCCAAACACCAATATAGTAATTACGGCGGGGGCAATGGCCAGCAGGCGGGTTAAAAGCCGCCTTGCCCAAGGGTTTATGCGTAAGCTAAGGTAGCCTTCCATCACAATTTGCCCGGCTAATGTGCCCGTTATGGTGCTGCTTTGGCCGGCTGCGATTAGTGCCACGGCAAAAAGAAACGGTGCCAGCTTGCCCAGCATAGGCAACAGGTTGTATGCATCTTCAATTTTGGCCACATCTGTACGGCCGGTGGCAAAAAATGCGGAGGCCGCCAATATAAGTATTGCCGCGTTTACCAAAAATGCTAGGTTAAGGGCAACGGTGCTGTCAATTAAATTATATTTCAACGCCTGCTTTATACCATCGTGGTCCATTTTAATTTTACGGGTTTGCACCAGGGCCGAGTGCAGGTACAGGTTATGCGGCATAACAGTTGCACCAATAATGCCTACGGCAATGTACAACGCCTCGCTATTCATTTTGGTGGGAATAAAGCCCTTTACAACCTCCCCCAAATGCGGCTTTGCCAAAATCAACTCAATTAAAAAGGATGTGCTAATGGTGGCTATTAAGGCAATAATAAAAGCCTCTATTTTACGTATGCCATAGCGTTGTAGAATAAGCAGTATAAAGGTATCCAGCACGGTTAGCAATACCCCATATAGCACCGGCAGCCCGGTTAGCAGATAGATGCCTATGGCCATACCCAGTACCTCGGCAAGGTCGCAGGCGGCAATGGCCAGCTCGGCCAGTATGTACAGGCAAAAATTTACCAACGGCGGGTACACTTCCCGGTTGGCCTGTGCAAGGTCGCGTTTGCGCACAATACCTAGCCTGGTGCTCAGGCTTTGCAGCAGTAACGCCATAAGATTGCTCATCAGCAACACCCAAATAAGGCTGTAGCCAAACTTGGCACCGCCTTGCAAATCTGTTGCCCAGTTGCCAGGGTCCATGTAACCAACGCTTACCAAGTAAGCAGGCCCCGCAAAAGAAAGCCACTTGCGCCAGCCCTTTTTATGCCCGGTCGCATCCACCGTGCCGTGTACTTCCCCTAGTGAGTATTCTGTCGTTTTTTGGTCCATAATCTCCGTTTTTGCCAATGCCCGTGTATGGCTTACCGTTTTACGGTATGGTTAGTTACCTATTTTTTGCCCAAAAGGGTTTGCGGTCTTTGTTTTAACCATAACACCCTATAATTTTTTAACAAACAAAACCTTGGCCAGTTGCTCGCTAATATTCAGGGGCTGCAGGTCTTTTATGTTTACCTCCACTGAGTTATCAAAACTAAACTTAGCCTTTACCTCCAGCCGGGTGCCTATGTTAATATGTTTGTGGCCCAGTAACTCCAGCAATTCGTTGCTTTGGTTACCTACTGAGGTTAGCTGTGCTGGTTGGCCAATAGGTAAATCGGCCAAGCGAACCTGTTCAACACTGCTCATATGGCCATCGCAGTCAGGTATTGGGTCGCCGTGGGGGTCAAATTTTGGGAAATCTAAAAACTGGTCCAGCTTGTCAATTAATTTTTTACTGCCCACGTGTTCCAATTCCTCTGCCACTTCGTGTACTTCATCCCACCCAAATGCCAGCTTTTCTACTAAAAAGCATTCCCACAGGCGGTGTCGCCTAATAATTTCCAAAGCAATTTTGCTGCCGGCCGGGCTTAGGCAAAATACCTTGTAGGGTTCGTACACCAGTAATCCTTTAGCCTTAAGCTTTTTAAGCATATCCGTTACCGAAGCAGGCGTAGTTACCAGTTTGGCTGAAAGCTCGTTGGTGGTTACGCCGCCGCTGGCCTGCTGCAGGTGGTATACCGCTTTGATATAGTTTTCCTCTGTGATGGAGAAATTAGACTGCACTAAAATTAATTTTAGGTAAATCTAAAAAAAATCTTTGTCATTATATTGCCGAATAATATATTTTTATCCAAATAATGGCTATGCCAAGGTTTTGGTTACTCAGTTTCCTTTTGTTAATGCTTTTATCGTGCCACCAAAAATCGGTGTCTTTGTCTGGGGATGGCCCGGTTAGCGAAAAGGAATTCTCCGATGCGTTTCCCTTGCTTACCCTGCCGTACTACGCGGCTGACACCAATGTGCAAAAGATAGCTGACACAAGTACCATAAGCCGTGCTGTATTTACGCAGTTTATGCCAGACACCTCTTTCCAGAAATTTATCAACAAAGATGTGGATGCGCTGCAAGTAAACCCTGTGGGCCGCATTGAAAAAGAAGATGGTAAATATTTTTTGGCTACAATCACCCAAAAAAAGCGGGTGACCTTGGTGGCGTTTTTATTGGACAAAAAGAAAAAATACTTGGCTGCCTTGCAGCTTGTGACCAATAAGCATAACGACGACTACACCCACAGTGTGTTGATTAACAGGGAGCCCACATTTACCATAAGCCGCGAAAAAAAGGTAAGCGAAGGCATTGTACACTATACGCGAAATGGTTATGCCTACAACAATGGCACAGGCACTTTTATAAAAGTAGTGGACGACAGCAATGAAGACCCCAAAAAATTGGATGTTATTATTAACCCCATTGACACTTTTGCCCGCAAAAACAAGTTTAGCGGGGATTATGCCGAGGATAAAAAGAATTTTATTTCCCTTAGGGACGGAAAGAACCCGTCTTCGTACATTTTCTTCGTGCACTTTGAAAAGGAGGAAGGCAATTGCACCGGTGAACTAAAGGGCGACATGGATATGCGTAGTGCCAACACAGGTTATTACCAAGAAAGTGGCGACCCCTGCGTGATTGATTTTACGTTTGAAGGCAATGAAATTACCCTAAAGGAGCAGGGCAATTGTGGCAACCACCGCGGCATTACATGCTATTTTGATGACACTTTCCGCAAGAAAAAAGAAGCCAAACAAAAA
>Ga0208741_10000392_pt1 | contig 21728 bp, 16 predicted proteins | sample CryBogCBE03Jun09_FD_184576 | JGI IMG/M metagenome (GOLD analysis project Ga0208741, IMG submission 184576) | Freshwater microbial communities from Crystal Bog, Wisconsin, USA - CBE03Jun09 (SPAdes) | ecosystem: Environmental > Aquatic > Freshwater > Lake | place: Crystal Bog, Wisconsin, USA...
GTTGGCAGGTGTTGCAGCTTTTTTAGGTGGTATGAAAGCTGTCGGTGGTTTTGGCAAGGGTAGACTCGGCAAGGCATTATCTGAAAAAGCAAAACCAACAGTAGAGGAAGAAATAAACGAAAATAAAAAACCAAAAACTGAAACAGAAGAAGCTTATAGAAAAACTAAAGATAAAATAGAGCAAAAAGAACTTGAGTTTGATGAAAAAAATGAACAAGTTAATGAACAGCTCGAAAAACTTAATGAAGATCTTGTAGCAAAAAGACAAGAAGTTGCAAAAGCTGAACAGGCAAAGATCGATGCTAGTGATAATAATTACAAGGCTGATCAAGCACGTCAAGCCGCTCTTGCTGAAGCTGAAGAAAAATCAATAAAAGCAAAAGAAACACAAGCTGAGGTAGATATTCAAGCTGCTGAAGACGCGAAAACTACTGCTGAAGATGCTACTGCTAAAGCTACAGAAGCTAACGTACGTTATCAGGAGTTGTCTACGAAATATAATGACCTGTATCAAGAGAGATTTGATATTGAAAGTAAAATAAAAACCCTTGAAGCGGATCAGTTAAAAGCTATTGATGAGCATAATACTGAAATCAAAAATATAAAAGAAGGCAAACCTACTGAGCCACTTGGTAGCAAAACAAAAGCAGCGCTCCCAGAAGAAGCAGCTACGGCAGCTGATATTGGAAAGTCAGCTGAGGCAGCAGCTGGAGCTGCTGAAAATGCCGCTAAGGCTGCTGAAGCTGTTGCTAAGATTAGTAAAGTTGCTAAGGTTGGTGGTGCTGTAGCTGTTGTTGCAGGTGCAGGATACGAAGCTTATGAAGGTTCGAAAGAGTTTAAACAAATTGAGGCTGATCTAAAGGAAAAAAAGATTACTGAAGACGAAGCAAGAAAAAGAAAAGAGGATGTTGTTGGCGGTCGAACAGGTAAATTTGCTGCTAGTACGGGTGGTGCATTAGCTGGCGGTGTAGCAGCAGGTGAGGTTGGCGCAGCGTTAGGTCTTCTCACAGGACCTGCTGCAGTTGTTGTTAGTCCGTTATTAGCTCTTGGTTTCGGTATAGCAGGTTCAATAGCTGGTGAAAAAGCAGTTAAAGCATTTAAGCTTGATGAAATGGCAGGTAAGGTAGGTAAAAAAGTATCCGAAGGTATTGGAGAAATGGTCAATAAATCCAAGGAAGCAACAAAGGATTCAGACCCCGCTAACCTTGGCTATATGGGTAATACCGTCAAGAGCGAGAAAGATTTTCAGCCATCCTCTACAGATAACAAAACGCCTGATAGCACGTCACCGTCTACTATACAAAGCGATACAACAAAACAGCCAGGACCAGTAGCGCCTATAGCACAAGCAGCGCCAATAGTGCCAACAGAGCCACCTGATCAATACAAACAAATCTTTACAAATCCGCCGGTCGATACAACAACAGCTGACGGGCTTAGCGATATGAGTGACTCTCTAGATGAACATTCCAAACTACTAAAAGGATTAATTGAGTATCAAAAACAAACTGCAACAAATACCAAAGATCTAATACAAGCTTTTCTAAAATCGCAAAATAATAACAGCAATGTAAATGTTAATAATTTTAGTAATTCGACAAACATTGTTTCAAATCCTGTAACGAGCTCGCTCTTTAGACAAGCAGTTCTTCAACGATAAACGTAATTAAATAATTATATGCCAAATTTCCTCTGGGGGTTCATAAATAATAACGCCGGTACATCGGATGTATCGCCAAACGCAGTTTCGTTACCTGTGATTCAACCAGCTGGATCCATAGCCAATAACTTTGGTAACGGTAGTGCGTCGACAGGTACGCGTTTAGTTAATGTTGTTCGAGATTTCTATTGGACATACTCACCCCCCGGGGACATTGCACGTGCAGAGGTACCTAGAATTGTTTTAACAGAACGTAAACTTCGTACAAACGCTCTCATAAGTCAGTTAAAATATTCCATGGGACAGACCTTTAGTGGTGGTTACCAAGCTATTCAAAATTTAGGACAACTAACCGGTACCTACGGAGCTACAGGTATACAAAATGCTCAGAGCGGTCTAACACAATTTTTAGCTAGCCTGCAGAGCTCAGCTAGTCAAGCAGGTAATAGCATCGCACAAGGCTTAGGTATCAACACTACAGATCAAAACGATCCAAATGGTGGTCGATCAGCTAATTCTTCTGTCTTACAGTCATTATATCAAACTGCAAAAACTACATATGCAAACGTTAGTGATGCCTTGGGAGCTACATTTGCTGATGATAACAACTCAACAGTAAATAGCAGTCCGTGGCTTGCACCTTATAGAAATCTATATCTAACAGATCCCACTAATTGGGTGTACGTGTTACCATATTTTACTAACAATCAAACAAGTCAATCAAATAATTTTGCTGATACGGGTAGTACAGGTGTTATATCAGATTTAATTGGCCAGCCTGTTGCCGCCGCTGCTACAGGTCTTGCCGGTGCCTTAGCATCTATCAATAGCCCAGCACAAATTACATATATTGAAAAAGCAAAATTTTATAATTACCCAACTGAAGGTGAGGAAATAGTTGTTGAGTTTCCATTAATTAATACCGGAAACGTAACATATGATGATGTTGTGCGTAACTGGCAATTCTTGTTCTTACTTGTTTATCAAAATCGTCCAGGTAAAACGAGTCAAAATACTGTTGATCAACCTGTTATATATCAGGTTGAAGTACCAGGTAATAAATTTTTTCCGTTTTGTTACATACAAAGCCTTAATATTGAATTTATGGGCTCAAGACGTGAGATGAATATTACAGTACCATCTAACACTTCTGTTTCATCGGATCTAGGTATAGTGGGTCAAGCTATCGGCTCAACAGTAAGCTCAGTATCGATTCCTGCTGTTATACCTGACGCCTATAAAGTAACAATAACACTCAAGAGTATGATTGCAAATTCAAAAAACTTTATGCAACATATGATCGGACCTCATCAAATAGTTACAACAGGTACTGCGTAGAGTAAAGTTGTGAAATTAAGAGAGTTTCCTAAATATCTACATGGCTGGACAGTCACCATTAATTACAGTTACACAACCCGCTTCAGCGATCGGTCAGTATCAGAATAATATCTCTACTCTACCGAATCTGAATATCTATAGGTATGAAAAGATATTTAAACTCTATCAGACCGGTAATAATCAATATTTCTATAATTTAATTCAGTCCATCTTTTTACCAGATCAGCTTGACAAACGCGCGTTGTTCTATATTACTGTACAGCAACAACAACCCTGGACGACCATTAGTTACAATGTATATAAAACCATCGAACTCTGGTGGTTAATTTTATTAACAAATAAATTGTATAATCCATTTGAATTACCAGCAACCGGAACAGTCTTAGCTGTAATAAAACCACAGTATATACCTGATATCTTAAAGGAAATAAACGCTAAGCTTCAATAATGAGCACTAGTATTACAGATTATAATCACAAGATAAATAATAGTGACTACACTTTTAAAGTCACATTAGTAAGTGTTGCTGGTGATAAGTCAAGAGCGCAGGATATTAAGCCAACTGCAATAAAAGAACTTTTTATTGGTGATTCATTTAAAAATTTTTATCAACAAGGTTATATTGTAATTAATAATTCACAGGATGTTATTGAAAGAGATACACCAGATGATAAACCATTCGATAATGCTTCCTATTATAATAATGCTGGCGTGGTAAATAGCGGTGAAGACGGTGCTACAAGTAACGCCGATGCAGGATTTATATTTCGTGGTGAATCACGAGATATTTTACGTATCGATATTATGCCTAGTCTCAATAGTTCAACTATTGATAGCTTAGGTTCAACTGATGGTAAGAAATATTTTTATTTAGGCTATGATTTTGCAATTTATGATTCTGAAGAAATAGTAGGCGATACACCTGGTCAAAAATATAAAAAACTATATTTTTGGGATTTATATTATCAATTAATGCGCGAAAAGAACGTACCCTTTTCAACTGCTAATGTTGTTGATAAACAAAATTCAACCACAACAAATAGTATAAGCGCCACGTTATCACAAAACGCCGATAACGATGAACGTGCAGTTTCAACAGGTGTTGCTTTAAGAGAGCTATTAAGAGCAGCTTTTCCAGCTAACGACAAGTATCCCATTAGCTTTTCAGTAAACGTGCCAAGTATACAGAACCCTGCGGCATTAACAACACAAGAACAAGATCAGCAAAATATCGACTGGGACTTAGGTAGTACGAATATATTTTTTTCAACACCTGCAAATTTCAAAGCTATAGATAGTTTAAACTATATCTTATCTCGTCATGTATCAGATCCTAGTAGCAACTACGATCAATGTTTTTTACGCCTAACAAGAGATACACGTCAGTTTTCTTTTAAAAGTTTAACTCAGTATTTTAGACAAGCCTATAATCCAACAAATGATACACCTGGAGAATATTATCTTGAAACAATAAAAATCGGCGGAAACACACAACAAGATGGTACCAGTAATGTAGCACCGTATTTTACACCATCGACTGGTGTGTACTTTGAACGTATTGGTACTATAAAGAGCTTTTCATTCGATAATATGGCTGGTATACACTCCCAGCAAAGACTTGCTTCAACATTTGTACATAGTTATGACTATGAGAATAAGCAATTTCAAATTGATATAGAACGAAATGGAATTGCACAAATGATGAAAACATATCAGCAGAACTACGTAAACTATATGAATAGTTCAAATGATGAACAGGCATTTACAAATTTTGCACCCGGTCAGTTAAGATATCTTAATAAAAACGTTAATAATATCTTCTCAGTAACAGAACAAAGCCCTAATCAGCGCCTTGCCTGGGGTCAAAATGAATTTTTATATGCTAGTATCTTTACAAATAATCTTATATCTTTCCGCCTTCCAGGTTCAACACACCGGCAGGCCGGTGCCTTTATTGGTATAGATAGAGATGGAGCAATACCAAGCAGTAAGTTTGACAATAAATTATTAGGTATATATTTTATTATTGAAGCAAAGCATTCATTCGTTGGAAATGAATATTTTAACGATCTTCATTGCATTAAAGTATATAACTTTAAACAACTCGATGACACATATACTAGTGATCAAGCAGACGGTAACTTGATTGGATTAGTATCAAACGGACAATAAACCATGGCAACTTACACTTCATACACAACTAGAAAGCCTGATACAAATGTAATCACTATAGCTCCTAATATAGCAGATATTGATTTAGCTGATACGTACCAGCAATTAGTTGATACGCAAAATACATCACTCGGTAGTACATTAACACCGGATATTATACCTGCAAGTGAGTTACAAGCAGCCATGGATTATCGTAATGCTTTTAAACAGGGTGATACAATAACAGCAGTAAATAATTTCTATAAGCTAATAACATCATATTTTAATCAGCCTGATTTTTCGCTAGATACCGTATTATTCTGGTATTATAAGTTGAAATATAGTAATAAGGAAATTACATCCTATCAATCACAAGCTTCATTTTATAATCAGAATATTTTAACTAATCAAATCTTCGGTGCATCACTATTCGCGGATAATGTCGTAACAAATAACAATACAACAGATAATTATTTTGATATTGTTAGCGATAGTATTGGCTGCATAGCTAATTCCAAATTTATACAACTAGACAGTACTTTACCTTTATTTGATGTCAGTCAACAATATTATGGTACACCCATTCCAATAGCAGCATCAACAGATAGTAAAATTAGCGCCAATACAAGAAACGTAATGTATAATTTAAGTCAAAAGACTACAATGTATATGAAGCGTAACTTACTCAATATTGGATATACTAACCTTACTCTACAGCAAAATCTTGCAGCAGATGCCACCACATCACATGGATTAAATCTTATAAATGACCTACCGACATTTGTTAATATTAACAAAATGCTCGATCAATTTAAATCAGCTCTTGGTGCGGTATTTTCACAGGCTAAAGCCTTTAGTTTTGTACAGTATCTCAATAATATTGGTAATACAACAGCAGTAAATTTACGTGATATATTTCCTGTTGTTACAAGTGATAGAGATTTTATAGTCGTTACCTCTGAACAGGCAGCACAAGCCTCTGTAGCCCAAGCACAACAAGAACAATCTGATGCAAATGCTGCAGCCGCTCTTGCTCAACAACAGCAATCTCTTGCAAATAATAATGTTGCAGCAAATTATGTCACAACTGGATCTGTAACCAATTCAAATCCTAACCCGACAGGCCCGATTGTTAACGGTCAATATCAAGGTACAATACCTGGTGACTCTGTACAATCACAAGCAACTGCATATTCACCACAAGGTGGTGGCTCCGCTATGGAAGGTGGTTATGAAAGCGCGTACCGTGGACCTGATGGGCAAAAAACAGTACAAACATTACAAGATTACGCTACAGGTAATTCAAATTATGTCACAATTGCTGGTGACCCCACATTAAAAGGACAGACATATATTATACCGCAAATATCCTATACAGATCCAAGCGGGAACACCCAAACACTTCATAATGTACCGGCAATGGTTCAAGATACAGGTAGTGCCTTTTCTGGTGCTGGTACAACGCATTTCGATATACCAATTTATAATGACGGTACGAATTCACAGATGACTAAGCAGCCATTTACTACAACTCCTGTGACATTTACATCTGTTACGAAGAGTACATTTAATAGCACGAGAACCGGTACCACGCAGTATATCGCTGGCAACAGCAGCACACCAACACCTGGAGGAGCATAACATATGGCAATATCACCTTTAACACAAGCTACTGGTAATTTAGGATACATCAATAACGTAAATAGCACCTTTACACAGCCCGGTATTTCACCGAATCCTTTTGCTACACTATCACCAGCAGCTCAAGCTCTAGCTACTACGGCTCCACCGAATTTAATAGGTGCAGCGGCTCTACAGAATAAATCACAAGGTCAGTATAGTAATAAGCAATTTATGGCTCCGTTTTCCTACTCACAAAACGTAGAAGGTACGTTTGTAAATGTCGATTATTTAGGTAAAAGAATTGTGACAAATGGTTCAATGCCATACAGAGCTATTATTTCACTCTCAGCTATTGCTCTGCCAATTACATTAATACATGACCCATCAGAAAATAACCCTGAAAGACTTGTAAAAGCCGTACCGTCGAGTTCATTAAGCTTCTCTGGAACACCTGCGCAAAATGCCTCTATTCAGCAACTTGGTACTGGTATAAACGCAGTTACTAATAGTCTTAGAGGTAGAACGACTCAGCTATCGAGTTTAGCGCAGATACCGACAGCACAATTATTTAGTTCCCTTGCAAGCAGTGGACCAGCAGCTCTTGCTGGCCAACTACAAAACGTATTACCATTCTCAACTATTAATCATTCAATTGCAAATCTACCAGGCTTTAATATAATTACAAATGCGCTCGGTCAAATACCAGGTGGTAGTAGTATATCGAGTGCACTTACAAATCCGGTCGCTGCCGCAACAGGTCTGTTAACACAGACACTATCTGATAGCATACAAATACAAGGCGGGTTACCATCTGTGTCACTGGGCTCACTTGGAGATGTGTTTAGTCTAGCCTCAGATATTGCAAGCTCCGGGCCACCTACAAGTATTACCGGTATTATATCTCTAGAAAAACAAATTAAAGGAATTATATGTAACTTCCAATTACCTGTTATTGGTAACATATCATTTGATGCTATTGTTAAATTTAAATTCCCTAAACCAGAGGATGTTCTCAAGCAAATTAAAAAGCAGATTCAAGATATTGAAACAAATATTATTAACCAGCTCAATATTAAGGAGACACTTAAAAAATTATTACCCGACCCGCGTAAAATATATGATGCTGTTATTAAGGAAATTACTACTTGTGATAATAGTCCAAATAGTAAAAACAATGCCAAGAATGGTCAACCAGGTCAGGTCAATACATCAGAATCCTCAAGTGTTACGACAGCCGTCGATGCAAACGGTAACTTTAATGGATTTGCGAACGCTGAAGGAGCTAAGATATTAGCACAAACTTCAGGCCAGACGTATGGTCTCTTTGAAACAAATCCTGGCGGACAAGGTAAAGGTCTATTTGGATCCGGTATAGGGTTTTAACCTAATCTTTTATCCTCGACGATCTCCGCCTCAATAGGCTTAGCTTTATCTGTAAGCATTTTAAAAATCTCTTCTCTTGTTGCAAGTTGTTTATGCTCAATATTGTTTTGTTGAAGCTCTTTCTTTGAAGCTATATCCATTTCCTTAAGCTTAACTGAGGTATTTGATCGCTTATCGGCAATAGTGAGTTGATTAAGAGAATCAATGGCTGAAGAAGCAGCTTTAATCAACCCTGCTAAAGCTTCAACATCTTCAGCATTAGGAGCTGAAATGATAAAATCTTTAACCGTGGATACCATTTCCAAGGCGTCTTGAACAAGAGTAGCCCCGTTTTCTATAGTAAATTTTTCAAGCTCTTCTTTCGTAATAAGGTCACGCTCTTTTTTTACTTCTTTTACCTTTACATTAACCGCTTGAAGCTGATCGAGTAATGTTCCTACTTCATCATTTATTTCTTCATCCATACTGTAGATATACTTATTCAGGGTTGATTTTAATTAAAGGTGTAGTATTATCAGGTATATGGATCCTAATATTCAATATCTCCCTATCTTAAAATTTGAAAAGACACATGAGCTTGCTAAGCTACCTAGCAAGAATCATGAATCAGATACCGGGTATGATGTCTATAGTATAGAAGATGTTACAATACCAGCAAGAGGTAGTGCTATTGTCAACGTTGGACTTAAATTTGCATATATCCCTGAAGGGTATTGGGTAGAACCAAGATCACGCTCTGGTCTTTGGTTTAAACATAAAGTAAGAGCATTTAACGGTACAATCGATTCAGGTTATCGAGGAGATGCTGGTATTTCATTGATTAATGAATCAGATACTGATTACCTGGTTAAACAAGGTGACCGTATAGCGCAATTTGCTATATTTATTAATATTAACATGCCTGTTGAATGGGGTAAAAGTATAGCCTCTGATAGAGGTGAAAAGGGCTTTGGTTCCAGCGGTAAATAAACCCTAGACTAAAACCCTAGTCCAAGATAAATAATCTATGTGATTATATATAGAACAAAATTTATCTTAAAAGATAATAAAATATTCTACTATGTCGGTAAAGATGTAAAAAACAATAAAAAATATCTTGGCTCAGGTAAATTAATTCCTTGGTTTAAACGAAATAGTATTTATATACAAAAAATAATAATTGATACAGCCAGTACAAAAAACGAACTTACATTGAAGGAAAATTATTGGCTTAACCAGCTCGATTGCTGTAATAATCAAAATTATCTTAATATAAACGGATATAGCTCAGGCGGACAAATAATTAAAAATTATGATAAGTGGAAATTATCTTTAAAGTTAGCAGTACCTAAGCGTGTTGAAAGCTATAAGCGTTCGTGCGCTAAAAGAACAAAAGAAGAAAAATTAATTTTATCAAAAAAGTTATCTGAAGCAAACAAGCGATACCAAAAAAATATGACAGTAGATATAAGAAAAGCTAGAAAAATAAAAGAACTTGAAACAAAGTCTAAGAGAACAACTCCTCAGAGGAACCATGAATCTCGTCTTAAGAGTACAGCTTCAAAAAAAACCTGGGAAGTAAGAAAAGCTAATAATAAGGATATGAAAGAATATTCCGAGAAAGTATCGTGTGGAGTTAAGAGATATAAAGCGAGTGAAACAGCCGAATTAAAATTTAAGCGGCAGTATTTATATCAGCAAAGTATGTATAGAAGAACAGGTTTACTAGAGTATAGGGGTATCGTCTTAGATTTACTAAATCAAAATAAAGATTCATACGATATTTACAGGTATATGAAAGAAAACACTTCCTTACATGTTTATCATGTCGGTATTAAAAAATTTATTGAATTTGTCAAATTACGGTATACAATATAAATTTATAATATGAGCTACGACTTTTCTAATCTATGGGTCGAGAAATATCGCCCTCATTCTCTCGATGATCTAGTATGTACACCTTTTATAAAAGATGCTTTAGTTTCATTTAAGAATAAAGAAGAAATCCCCAACCTCCTTTTTATTGGAGCTGCAGGTATTGGTAAGACATCAGTTGCAAAGATTATTGTAAATAATCTTCTTGAGTGTCAATATCTATACATTAATGCATCAGATGAAAATGGTATCGATACAATTAGACATAAAGTAGTAAATTTTGCTCAAACCATGAGTATTGATGGTAAGATTAAGGTTATTATTCTCGATGAGTGTGATGGTCTTTCAATTGATGCACAACGTGCTCTAAGAAATACAATGGAAGAATTTGCAGGTATTACACGCTTTATTCTTACTGCGAATTACAAATATAAGATAATATCAGCTCTTCAAAGTAGATGTCAAGGCTTTGATTTGACGCCGCCTATTGATTTAGCTGTAAAGCGTTGCGCGAGTATCTTAAAGAAAGAAAATATTATTGTACCTGATGATCAGCGAGTAAAACTTGTTGAGTTTATTAAAGGTACATATCCAGATCTACGTAAATGCATTAACGAATTACAAAAATTTTCGTCATCAGGTACACTCGTATTAAGGGACACAAAGAATAATAAAGTCCTTGAACTTATCTTTAATGAAATAAAAAAGAAAAACGTTGAATCACTTCGCAGAGCTTTAATTGAAAGCGAGCAAACATTCAACACCGATTATACACTACTACTCCGAAATTTATTTAACTTTATAGATGAAACGGAAGAAAACGCTGATATAAAACGTTTTTATCTCCTTACAATATCAGAATATCTATATAGAGATGCGTTTGTTGCTGATAAGGAAATTAACTGCTATGCTTGCTTAATTCAGTTATCTGAAATTAAGTTTTAGGAAGATAATTTGCTGTATAAGAACCGGGATCTTTATGACCAACAGCCGGTGAAGCAGGGATCTTAACATTTATGTTTTTGAGTGAAGATTCTGTTGGTGCTAGTTTTTTATTACCTGTATCTGCTGTACGCGTACGAGCCGGTGAATAGAAAGGAACTTCTTCAGCTTCATCTTTTACGACTTCTGGCTTAATTTTAATCTTATTGTCGTATTTATTCCTATCTGGCACTTCTTCTAATCCGGGTACGGTGTCGATTTTTATAATCATACCGACATGGACAATACAAGTCCTGTAAATTCTTCCACCGCCTTCGTCGAGCCCTACCTCAACTGTAAAATCCGGGCCTGTATCATCAGCATTACCCACGCCCATGACAGCAGGGTATTTGTTTATAACATTGGTAACTCTTAGAGTGCGACCGTCCTTTATTAACTCTTCAATATTTTTTCTGAGTTCATCAGATTGTGTACTAATAAAATTATGCTTAATAGCATTTGGTTTAAACGAAACAATATCACCCTGAAGAAAACCACCATGGTTATAACGGGTTAACCAACTTTCATAGAGCTTTAAAAAACGCTTTTTCATGTACTATTATTTATTGTTCAAGGTGTAATAAACCAATCATTGAAACCTTTTTAAATAGATAAATATATACGTGGCATCTATTAAATTAAATTCGTTAATACAGAAACCCACTAAATCAAATGCCGGTTACGTATATAACGACCTACATCTTGATTTTACACCAGTGTTTTATAGTCCGCCGTACGGATCTTACACGCAAAATAACGAACTATTACATCCGCAAGAAATAGTCGATATCGTAGCTGATTATGATCTTGGTGCAATAGCAAATTCTATTAAAAATATTTTTTTAACAATTCCAGGTCAAAAGATTCTTAATCCACTATTTGGATTAAATTTAATGCAGTATGTCTTCGAAGCCTGCACTGAAGATATGGCAAATGTCATTGGTAACGAGATTGTAAAAGGTATTACAACGTTTGAACCGAGAATATCTCTTATTAATATTAATGTTGTAGCACAGCCAGACTCGCAACAATACAGTGTAACTATTACTTTTAGAGTACCTGCTATCGGTACATCTAGCTTCTCCCTGAACGGTGTATTAAGTACTTCAGGATTCATCTATACCTCAATATAATATATGGCATCACCTAATAACAATCAGTTTAACGACTTTAATTTACCAATTAATGGTTACGCGGCATTTGATGCCTTAAGTTTAAAGAATCTTATTATTACAAGATTAAATTCAAGTAATTCGTATACAGATCAACGCTACGAAGGAAGCAATCTATCCTCTATTATTGATATTATTGCCTATGCATATCACGTGTTATTGTTTTATTTAAATCGTACAAGCGCTGAAAGTACACTTACTACAGCGGAGCTATATGAAAATGTTAACAAGATTGTAAAGCTCATTGGTTATAATCCTATTGGTTACCAAACCGCAATACTACCATTTAAAGCTACAGCTACAATTAGCTTTAATTCCGGTACATACACAATCCCGCGCTATTCTTATTTTAATATTGGTAATATTGCGTATTCTTTTAATGCAGACGCTACATTTACATACAGCAACACAACAGATACTTCTATAAACACACTACAAGACAATAGCCTCCTCTATCAAGGCACTTATACAGAGTATCCAACCTACTACGCAACAGGTGCCCCATTCGAGGTACTAACACTTGCAATAGTAAACACAAATAATCAAAATATTATTATCGATCATTTTAATATTGATGTTTATGTAAAAGATAGTGTCGATCCAAACGCTAAATGGATTTTATGGACACCAACCCAATCATTATTTTTAGAAAAATCTAACGCAACGAAATATGAAATACGACTAAATGAAAACGGACGTTATGAAATTAAATTTGGAAATAATGTTACCGGGCAACAGCTCAACCCTAATACACAAGTCGCCGTTTATTATCTGCAATCAAGTGGTACAAAAGGACAAGTTGGGCCTAATACATTAAACAATAGTCAATTGGCATACTATAATACAGCGAGATTCAATAATATTAGTAATGACGTTATACCATCGAATTTAAACATTATCACCTCACAGGAATCTGCAAACATTATTTTTTCTAATATTGACCCATCAACAAATTTTGTTGCTGCAGAAAACACTGATAGTATTAAATTAAACGCACCAAATACTTTTAGAAGCCAATATAGACTTATTACGCCAGATGATTTTACAAATTATATTAATAAAAATTACAGTAATATTATCGCATCAACTCAGGTTGTAAACAACTGGGACTATATTACCGGTAATTTAAAATATTATTATGATATCGGTGTTTCATCACCCAATATACAATCTCGCGCACTATACAATCAAGTTAAGTTTGCCGACTCAACTAATTTCAATAATGTTTATATTTATGCTGTACCAAAACTAACAAAAACATCCTCTGTTTCTACAAGAGTTAGTTATCTCAATAATGCACAAAAGCAGCTCATTATAAATGATCTACAAAACACTAAGCTCACAACAGCTGAGATTATTATTAATGACCCAGTTTACGTTGAAGTATGTCTCGGTGTAAATATATCCGGCGTAGCACTTGTACCTACTCTAGGTGATAGTACAAAGCTTGTTATAACTAGAGATATTACATCAAATACAACAGCTGACTCTATACAAAAACAAGTAACAACTATTTTTCAAAATTATTTCTCTACAACCGCAAATAATCTCGGTCTTCTTATTGATATTAACAGCGGATTAACAAATCAAATACTAGCTATAAACGGTGTAACGAGTGTTAAGACACAGTATACTGATGCTGGCGGTAAGACATATTCAACACCAGGTGTGAGTTTGTTGATATATAATCCTATATATCCATATAACGATATTAATGTTTACACACAGAACGTACCACTACCATATTTCAAATTTCCTTATCTCAAGAACGCTACAAACTTTATCAATAGCATTAGTGTAGTAACACTTTCAATTCAATCATTAATTACTAGTTAATTCTAATGTCTACACCGGGTCTTAATTACACATACATATACTTTGATGTACTTGATTACACCAATAGCAGTGTACTGTCTTCTTATACTCTCAGTAATACACCTCTAACATTTGTACCTGACTTTACAACATCAAACATTCTTTCTGGAGCACAAAATATTTCCAGTAAAACACTACGATGGGAGTTCGGTGATGGTACTTTTTCTACAGAATTAAACCCTACCCATAATTATCAATGGCCTGGTGAATATACTGTTACATTAACGATTTATGATGGAAGCGGTAATGCATATGATAGCACGTTTGCATCTACTGTACAGATTCATGATTTTATTGCTACACAGATTTCGTTTGAGGATTATAAAAGTCTAATATACGATATACCGGTAGGTAAATTAATTGACCCGTTAACAATAAATGCGTATTTTAGCTGGCAGAACTATCAGACGTTAAGTGCAACAGGTTACACGATCAATCTCTATGCATCTGGCGCGCGAGGTGCTTATAATTATGTCGCTGCCGAACAAAATGATAAATGGGCACATCTCAGAAGCTTGAGTCGTTTTTATACATTATCAACAATTAACGGTTTCACAGATTACGTTACTATTGAAAGTATTCAACCCTCCATTAACGCCGTTTACGTTAATATACAAAATAACCAACTACAGTTATGTCAACCAACAGATACAGGTAGTGTATTAGCAGGGGTAACAGGTTCATGTCAATTTTGGTATACAGATGATATACCATCAAATTTACTCACAGAAAGTAGTCCTATTATAATTTTTGCCTCTATTGATAATTCAAAATTCAATGATGCTTTTACACAGAGAACAAACGCGTATAATTATATTAGCTACCCCCCTTACGGATATCAAAATATAGATCCAGCTGTATTTCCGGATATTAAAACAAGATATAATCCCACCGATCATCTTTCCATTACAACTACAGGTATTGACGGTGAGGGTAACCCTGTTGATACAGCTTTTGATATTCCATATATTAGCTGGCAAAACACTGAGGTACCGTATCTAATAAAATTTAAAGACAATCAAAATTTTACAACAAAAAATTACCCTCCTCTCTCATCATCTATAGTACAAGATTCAACTATTACACCTCAACCTTTATATGATGTTCAAACCGGTATTGTATATATAAGCGGCTACGGTGTAGTGCCGTTAAGTAGTACAGTTGTAGTACCAATAACAGATGTTACATTTTATGAAGACTTTGCATTTAATGCACCGCAATCGATAGGTGCCTTTTATAAGGGATATTTTGTATCGAATCAATCAACTGAAAACTGCTATTTAACTGCTTCTGTTAATATAGTAGACCCGCCATTTTATTTAAAAGATGCTCTTGTTAATTGGATTACCATTCCACAATATAGTACCGCAATAAGAATTTTAAAACAAGAAGCATATAATGGATTTAACAATAACCTATCAATATCTTTTAACAGTACAACCCCTTTACAGATAAATGCTAATAATGTGTATGCTGTTACAGTCGCACCATCGGGATCTAACGCTAGTAACGACTATCATGCCTGGTTCGCTGACCCCGTAGGTGATCAACTCTTGCAATACGATGTTTATGGTAACTTATTACAGACACTGCAGCTATCTGCTATGGTTACGCTTGTCAATAACCAAACATCGATAGTACCATATACGTCAACAGTTCTTTCCGCAGCTACACCTAACGATATAGCTCTTGACGGTAATAACAATCTCTGGGTATCGTTATTTGATAGCGGATCAGCAATTAAAATTGACGCTGCAACTGGGTTTGTTACGACAGTAGCTGTACCTGTTCCACTAAGCGGAGTGAATTATTATCCTACATTAAGTTCAGATTACTTAAGTTTAAGTGGATTTGCAGGAGAAAATTTATTACTACCTTCATCTATTGATACTGATTTAGATAATAATGTCTGGATAGCATATACACATCCTGATTATAGTCATCTAATAAAATATCGTGGAGATAACAATTTTACCATTGCTGCAGATACTTTATTAACTATATCCTTTCCAAGCGGTATTTCACCTGAACAAATACAAATAGATAGAAATGGTTATATCTGGGTCACTGCCATTAATCATAATGCTAACGGTGTTGGGTTTAGTAATCGTAACGATTATCTCTATAAATTTGACACAAACGGTAACTTACAGCCTGGTTACCCGTTAAGTGGATTTAAGCAAATTGGTAATATCGCTATCGACGGTAGTCAAAACGCATGGTTAATTCAAGGCGCTGAGACTCTTACTAAAATTGATGGTATATCAGGTATAACAACTGATTATGTTGCCGGCCTTGGCAATAATACAACGGAATATATTTGCAGTATTGGTGGTATAACATGCGACACGTCGAATAATATTTGGGTTATTAATAATTTTGATAATAATCTCTATATATTTGATACTACACTACCAACTACAGGTATTCTTAACCCGAAATATACTCTATCACTCACCTACCCTACAACAGGGCTTCCAGCGATTAGTAGCTATACGACACCTGTTAATGTTGCTAATAATGAGTATGGTTATAGCGATGGACTTAAGGAGTTTCAAGCATATGGTGATTGGAACGGTTATAACTGGTTAAACAAATATGCTGCACCTATTAGCACTGTTAGAACAATTGTAGGTTCATCTAGTTTGTTTAACATCTATCCTAGCCAAGGCCAATTTAATATTGCTAAAATTAATGAGAATTGGGATGCATCAGGTTATTATGATTCTCTACGCTTTCAAGAAACACTTTTGGATAAGCAAGTGTTCTTCGATCAATTTTTAGGGGTTATTGTAGGTAAGCTCGATGCTCAACCTTATGAACTCGGTAAAACAGTATATGAAAAAATAGCAAATTTTGTCGATAATAATGTTGATATTGATAAGGTTAATATCAATGAACTATTATCATTCTGTGACGAATTATCTATTGAGTTTGAGCAATACAATACAACACTACCACCACAGCTCCGTCGGTTGGTTGATTTACTATCCATTAAGCAAAGTATATTATGGGGCACACAAAACAAATATAATATTAATTTTGATCCTCGTGGTACTATATTTACAAATAATACATACGGTATAAATTTAAGTTCTGCTATTGACCCACTTACAGGTTCAATTATAAACGGTACTCCTATTGTAGCGCAAGAAACATTTTCAGGTAATTACAGGCTCATTAATACAAATCTTATTTATGGGTATAATATAGGTGATGTTATACCTCTTTCCTCATATATACCTGATTGGGGATGGGGACTTGTAGCACCTGATATAACAGGTCTACAGATTGCTAATTATTATAATTTCTATATATATAACCCTGCATATAGTAATACTTATTATGATAATATAATAAACTGGAATGATCCATATACAACACTCTTACCAACGAATAGTTCATACTCTAATTGGAGTCAAGATAACGGCATTATACAGAGCTTACTTAGCTATGAATTAACAAAGGGATTACACCTATTTACTTCAGCCGCTAATATTACATACAACAGCTAAATTAGCTAAATATTCGTATGGCCGAGATTGTACAATTTATAGACGAAAGACTTAGTAATTCAATAACCGCTGTAGTACCGGTACTAAATCCGGTTGATAGATTACAACCTCTAACATTTACAGATTGGCTGTCTTATAATACACAACTATTCACTACGACAGGTGAATTCTTAAATAGATATCAATCATATCTTAAAAACTGGTATGCTGCAAAAGGTATGTCTATAGACCAGGCGTCAACAGGCATACAATCATATTATACTAATTTAATAAACGAGATAACAATTAACTACACCTCGGAAGACGAAAGACGATATTTACAGAATATTGATACATCGAATTCACGTGATTTAGCTATTGCCGTTCCGTTTTTCGCTCAAAAAATTAAAGAAATCTGTCTTTATTATAGCAATTTACGTGACGATGTAAAGACGTCTACTGTTCAGTATAACTTAAAAGGCTCAAATGTTGGTATTGAGAATTTATTATACGTCAATATTATCAAAGCTCTGCAGTCACAAAACATTGGCTCGCAGCTTACCACGCTCGGCCTCAGTGTTTCTAGCATTAGCAATAATATTGTAATCGACATTGAAGATCTGTACGATACATATACTGACTATTATGATATTAGTCCAACATTACCTGCTTCAGCTTATAACGTTACAACAGGTACACGAAACGATTATTTTAGTTTAAATCAAAACGATATCGACCCTTACCTCTACCTAAACATTAATCAAAGCATACTTAAGGCGATTTTATCATATCCGTTTTACACACTTGAGTTTGGTACAAATAACTTTACAATCGATCCTCTTGTAAACTCTACTCAAACAAATCTTCTTAAAGACAGTGATTTTATTTCAACAGTTAATGATGGTAATATTTCTAACCTTAATCTACAGTCACAAAGTCAAGAGATAACCAAATATATAGGAGCTGATTTTTATTATATTGCCACAACGAGTACACAAACTGCCTATACATCAGGACTACTTTTTAAAGCAAATAGCGATTTTGCAAATACTCTTAATAAACGATACCCGACAATCGCAGCTGTACCTAGTGAAGAATTTTTAAAAACCGGGAAAGAGATCGGTCTGTTCTTTAAACCAGACAAAATTGGCTTAATTAATTTTACTAATTTTAATTTTTCAGCTACAATTGATCTTACCAAATTACAGCCAAATTCTGTTTATTATTTTCCTGATCCGTCTAAGTACGGCAATATATCGGGTAATACAAAACTAGATTTTCAGTCGCCGTTGACATTTTTTGAAAGTAATTATTTCAATAAAATTGATTATTCAAATCAATATAGATTCGGTGATGTAGCAACAGACCCTTATTATCAAATATTCCGTGCATATCAATCACGTGAACAAACACTAAATCAATCAAATTTTGGTATACAAAAATACACCGATTCACAGGATTTTTTCACAGGTGATCAGGATTCAATTTGGAATAATGTTGATGTTTATCCGATAACACCATATGGTGAGTATCCTATAGCTGAAAGAACAGAAGCCTTATTACCTTTAAATCAAACACTCATTCAGTATAAAAATGATGTTTATGGTAATCAATATGGACTTTATAAGACTGCCGTAAACAAGCAATTTAGCTCTATCTCTAGTATACACATAATTATGGATAAAGTTTTTGATGGATACTTTTTGAATCTTTTAGCTACTGACCCTGATTGGCCTGGAGCTAATAATAACGATATAAACGGATGGGGTGTTGCCGTACAAAACGTACAAACTTCTACATATACTCCAATTGGTTCGACGCTTAGTTATTCAGGTGTTATACTTAATACAAGTATAAATGAAATAGTATCAAACGGTATACCTGTTTATACTTCACAGACCTTACCACCAAACGTCATAATAAGTAACAATACTTTATATCCAGGTAATAAACCAGTTATAAATAGAACGTCATTTATTATAGATAATGGAGCATCATTTAATGACGGTGGTGATCCGTATATATTAGAGTCCTATGATTTTAAAAATGATACTGTATATGGCTTCCAAGCTCAAACCACGTATATATGTTCTATTAGAGACGCTGAAGTTTTTACAAGATTAGATAAATCACTTCTACCCGATGTACCGAGTGATATTAATGTATTTACCCCGATTGATTCAGCTCTATACTACAACACGCTTGCTGACGGTGCACCACAGGCTGACGGACCTTATGGTGTCGCTACATTTGTAGACAAAGCTCATTTTTATACAAATAATATCAATAACAAATTCATTGAAGAAGTATATGATTGTAGTGTTTTCTGGGATTGGAGTATAGACGCAGCGCCGTATACACCAGGAGAAACAATACCGTATACGTATTCATATAACGAAACTACAAATTTTGCTAATACAAGATTACCGAATACTAATACTGTATTAGATAACTCGCTTTCCGGTATTAATATAACAAGAAAACCTTTATACTATACACGTAATATTGAATACGGTAATTTCTATTTTAGAAATGCAAATGATACCTTTGTTGGCCCGGTATCATCAGCGTTAAGTGCTGTATTTACCGACTACTCTTTTGATGTCCAAAACGAAATAGCAAATAATGTTATTAACTTTGATGTGTATTACGATACAATTCAAATTGAAACAGAAAATTATTTAGTATTCAATAAAATTGTATATGATTATAATAGCAATCAAGTATTAGGTACGACGAATTTATACTCTGTAATAGAGCGTGGAGACTGGCCTGAGCTTGAAAAGTTTTCTACTGTCTGGTTTAATGAAATGAATAACACACTTATAGTTGCTAAAACAACATTACACTATGAGTTGAGTGCTACGAATTACAAGGCAATATATCCGACCATCTATACAATCGATTTAGCTAGCGGTATAACAACGCAGGTTTATCCTGTAAAACCTGCTAATGCGATGACGTTTGCAGAGCTAAGCGCGTTCTCACTCTTTGGTAAAAATATCGAGCTTAATATTGTACGTGTTGAAAAACCAACACTCAATTATAGCAAAGATACAGATTTATATACACTAACATATCTCGGTAAAGATACTGCAAATTGTTTCTATATTATAACAACTCGCTTCCAGTTTAATCAAAGTGTAATACGAAACGTATCATGTACTTTACATAAACCCGCTACAGATGTATATAATATAACGTTTGCTAATAAACTACCTAATGGTAGTAGAATAGGTAGTTCGTTTCTTGATACATACACTGTCGCTGGTTCAGCAACAGGTCATATCGATACAAACGATCAAACGACGTTCGTTTGGGGATATGACATTAATGTTTAATTAAGCGTAAGAAGATATTTTAGCCTGTTCAACTCACCGAGCATAGCATCTCTTATATTAAGAAGATCAGTATCATTTATTGCATCTACTTCATCTGTGATATTAATAAGATATCCGATATATTCGTCAATAGCTACAATAAAATTATCATCAAAATTTTCTAATTCAATAATATAATGTGTTGATGCCTTAGCGCGACCATACTTTCCCATAAACACCTCTACAAACTCATCGATTAAATCATTAAAATTCTTATAAGCCTTATCAAACGCTTTGTGTTGTGAAAAGCTTGTTGTTTGCCAGTGAAAGATCCTTATTTGATTCTGAATTTTAAGTAAAGGTGTTATAAGTTTCATTTTTAATATTTATTATACTACACCGAAAGCAGTACATAGAATCGATGTAGTATCAAGTTGTATATTATTTGGATTTATATTAAAAGATTCATAATCACCATACGGGTCTGTTGATGCTGTATTTGAAATAATTGGCTGCTGTTGCTGAGCGGTAATTGATTTATCTGTTTTAGCTAAAATAAGCATTAAAAGCTGGTGTAACACAATATCAGAATTCGCCTCATTGACAAATTCTATAATATCTGACCGTGTAAGTTTGCCTTTTAATACTTCGAAAGGATTAGCATAATGACCAAAGACAAAGTGTGGTAGATACTTGTTAGCAAGTATAGCACAATCTTTAATTACATGAAAAGCAGCGGGTGTCTGAATGATAATTCCTGTTTCTGGTCTTTCAGCAGCTTTTTTCGATGGCCCGTAAAGTTTAGCCTCTTTAATTTGACTATTTTCGAATATTACGTCTATAAATTTCATTTGTTTTTTATATAATTAAGCATAGA
>Ga0208741_10000395_pt1 | contig 21645 bp, 18 predicted proteins | sample CryBogCBE03Jun09_FD_184576 | JGI IMG/M metagenome (GOLD analysis project Ga0208741, IMG submission 184576) | Freshwater microbial communities from Crystal Bog, Wisconsin, USA - CBE03Jun09 (SPAdes) | ecosystem: Environmental > Aquatic > Freshwater > Lake | place: Crystal Bog, Wisconsin, USA...
TGATTCGGTTTCTTCTTTTAGTTTACTAAGTTCTTCCTTAAAAAACTCTTCCCAAATAAATTCTCCTTCGTATATTTCATCTCTATTAATGAGGAAATCATACGTTGCGGTATCTGATCTTAACCACCAAGGATCGAACATAATATTTTCATCATCCCACCAATCTACTTTTTTAGGTAGCAATACTTCTATTTCTGGAGAATCACCAGTTATAGTATATTTTATCTTTTTGCCCAATTCGGTAGATATAGTAATATAATCTATTTCTAGATTATTTTTAACTATACTAACTAACTTTACAAAAACTAAAGATCCTATAACCTGATCACTAATGTTTCCGGGTACCATGAAAATATTATTAATGAACGGAAATTCATCTATTTTATCATAAACAGCTTTATCTATAATAATGCTGTTATGCATCAGTAGATCAAAGAACATTTCCATTTGATCCAATGCGATCTCGTTGAGTATAACATTCTCAACTGTTGCTCGAAATCCAACTTTGATTTTTATATTATTGATTGTTAAAACTTTATCTACATAGCATAAACATTGAACTTTTGTAGACCAAGATTGTGATGGAGTGTCTTTAGTTAATTTTAATAAGTTCATTGATATTATCATCTCCATTTTCAGCAGCTTTTTTAGCTTTTTCTATAGCTCTATTCTGCTGTTCTTCTTTATATGAATCTAATAATAACACCATTTGACTTACAATGCTAGGAGATAATCTCATAGCCTGGAAATATTTTTGAGTAAGTTCTTGTATCTTTTTATCTAGGTCTTGATCTGACATTCCAGATATATTAGGCATAAAAGGATGCATTTTTTACTCAAATGTACCTAGATATTCCATATATACAACTTGGCCACCGTTGCTTGTCCAAAATTCAAAAAACATAGGTTGTGAGGAACTGCTAACATTGATTGATCCTAATGCTCTTGCATTTGGACCTTTCTTGATCTGTCCACTACCTACTAGTCCAAATACTACAGAATAAGGTGATACTGGATCATTTCCAGTTAGCTCCAAAGTTATTTTACCGTAACTACCTGATGTGGGAAAGTTACCTATGCTAAACTGCATTGATCCAGTAACTCTATAAGATTGTACTGGTCCAACAGCATAGTCAATCACTGTTGTTTGATTAACTTCGCCGGCGGCATATACGACATCAGAACAGTTTACAAATCTAGCACGTAGTATATTGTTATTACCAAAATCGTTTGGACCATTCTTAACAGCATTATTAAGTTGTAGTGCTTCTATTTCGCCCTTTGCATATTGGAAGTTGTCATGTATAACTGTGAAGTTATCACGGAAACCTTGGCTATCATTGTCCTTACCTGCTACTGGAAATGTAACATCAATACTATCATATACAATCTGACTAGCCATTTATAACCTCTCTTGCTGCAAACGCGATATATTTATCACCAGTTTGACCTTCAACACTATCAATAATGATTCTGTCTACAGTAAAGTCTACTCTCTTAAAATCATAGTTAGCATTTTTAATATTTAATATTATAGAGTCTGCTTGTCCTGGTAAACAATAGCAAAGTGGTATAGCTTTAGTAAATCCCTGTTCTATTCCACTATTGGATTGCGGAGTTCTCATCCATAATGGTAGATAATCACGTTCTGTATCGCCAACTCCTTGCAAGCTTCTTCTTATATTTGCTGTGCTATTGCCAAAGACTTCTGACTTATTGCTATCGCTAATCCTCTGTCCACCGAAATCTGCACTCATAACCTTATCTTGTTTTTGTATTCTAGGAGCCAAATCTCGACTCATTTCATAGTTATTGTTATCTGTTATGCTAGAATCTATGATATCTCGTCTTCCTTGGTTAACAGAAATTTGATATTTTAAGTTATTAGTAACAAAAGTAGTAGGAACACTGTTTATACTTTTTTCTAAGTTGTCAATGACTTCTAAATAGACTATTTCATATAGAACAGTATTTGTTGCAGGGATTTTAGCTATAGCTTTTTTAACTATACCCATCCTGAATCTCTTTTTACTAGTCCTTCCCAATGCAGCCGCATATACTGAAGCTTCTTTTGTTTCTATTCCAGGATACAATAGCATTTTAAATTCTGTTTGTACACCAAAGTTTATATCACTAGGTCTGAATAACTTATTAACTTCAAATATAGTGCTGTCACTTAGGAAACTTGATAGTTCAACTCTCTTATCTGCTGTTAAGAATGGTTTTACATAGATGTTACTGTATAGTAGATTATTTGGTGTAATGACCAATAGCTTAAATGTTTTAGAAACTGCCGATAAATTAAACTGATCACGAGCTTCTATAGTGAATACATAATCTCTATCAATAGTTGTTACTTTGTTATCTAAAGTTAATGACCCGTTATCAAAACTTGTTAATCCGGGAGACTCAGTTGTAGCATAAAGATTTACTTTTCCCTGCAAAGTACCATCATTTAACAAGGTTAATCCATATGGTATTTTTCCAGATACTAATGAATATATCAATACCGAGTTAGGTACAGTGCTATAAGCTGCGACACTAACTGTACTAATAAAGTTAGCAGCTATAGTTCCTAAATCTCCATCAGTAATAAATCGTATAGTCTTATCTATTTCACCAATAATATCTACTGTAAAGGTTCTATAGCTATCAACTATATCATAGTTGCCTTGTATATCGTAACGAAGTGCTCTTACTGTAAATGTGTATGATATAGTTATAGCAGATTGTGGAGGAACAGATCCGTATATTTCGCCATTTAACTGATCTATTTTCATTCCAGGAGGTAATGCACTGATACTACCGTCATTGTTTTTTGGTTCCAATAGAAACTCAATTGGTCCTTCTAGTGTAGATGGATCAAATATTTCTAATGCAATAGTCACATAGTTATTTGCTCTATGTCGTCCTAAATAGCTTGAAGTTATCCAAATAGGTTTGCGTAGGTATGTATTATCCGCAGTGAATATTCCAGTCCCTACTTGCATTGTAGTATTATCAGCACGTAGATGATCGTCACCTACTAAGAATATCCTAAACTTTCTATCGGTATAGTTAATGCCAGTTGACGCTCTTACAACAAACTCATAATAGCGATTTAGTTTTTTTGGAGTCCTTACAGTATCACTGTAATCATAACCATGATAATCATAAAGGAATGAATCATAACCATTATCTGGTCCAACTCCAAAATCATAAGGATATTGATCATAAAGTGATGTATCATAATACCCACTCTTTAATACTTCAGTTGAAAATAACGGAGCAGTAAATCCATGTAATCTACCATTTAACTCTAATGTCAGTCCTGGAGGTATAACACCTCCCTTTGGTGGTACATAAAAAGTTAACTGATGTCCAGGAGGTACTGCCTCAACGACAACATTAAACTGAAAATCTACTAGACTATTATCTAAAACATATAATGTATTATTTGTTCCAACTTCTAATAACCCTGCAGGAGTTTCCCATAGAGGAGGAGGTGCACCCTCTATAGTAATATAGAATGTTCTATCAGTTATTCCGTCTAGATTAGATGCACGTAGCACAAATCTAAATGCTGTAGTTAATGCTACTATATAAGGAGTTCCAACAATAGAATTACCAGATATTCTTAATCCTTCCGGAAGGGCACCAGAAATAACATCTATGTTTATTTTTTTAGGCCATTCGAAGTTACCATTTGGTGTTATAGGTGTTTCAAAATATTTAGGTCCTACTATATATGGATAGACTGGATATTCTGGTCTGTCAGGATCAACAGTTATAAAATATGCTTGTATACCTTCTGGATATTCTGGAGTTACGCAATCTCTACTATTATATCGATCTAGATCCCCTAGGCCACTGACATATTCATAATCTTCAATAAAAGATCCATCGGGTATTGTTCCATTGGCACGCTGTACCTCAGTAAGTGTATAGCTAGATCGCATAATCTTAATACCACTGGCAGGATTATAAGGATCACTATATCCATATGGACCATATATAGGCAGTCCATCAAAAGCAAATCCAATGATCGGACTGTGTTTAGATGGATCTTTTGTATAAAGCCTAGTAGGATCAGACTGATAATAAAACTTTCTGTCTTTTCCTATTATTCCGGAACCGTCTGTAAAGAAGTTCTGTATAGGAAATATCACAGAATTCTCAGTATATAATGAGCTATTATAGTTTGTAATATTACCAGAATTAGGACTTTTAAAAGGAACGCCATCGATAGCAACACCAATAAACCCTAACGCATCATATCGATTAAATGGAGGAGCAGGTAAGGGAAGATTTATTGCTGGTAAAGAAAATACATATGATTGCGCCTGTGGACTATAGGTATTATATCCGTCAGGTTGTCCTATCCAAGGAGTAGTAGCCAACCCATTACTCTGTATATAAACATAGTTATTTGTAGCATAATGGTTTACATTACTCAGAAACTGATTAGTTTCTAAGTTGTTACGATCCTCATCATCATATACCAAGAGATTGATATTTAAAGTAGCTCTTGCAGGAAAGGTTCCTAAGCTAGTATTTGAGGACTGTTCTAAAGACCATTTAGGTTTTGCCATTAGACTAACGGACCCCCACCGTCTAGTATTAGGCTTGTTCCATCAGGGATAGTAGTAGGATAACCACCGTCTATTTCAGTTTGTATTGGTCCACCAGTAAACGATCCCATATCCATTACAGTATTGGATAATAACCATTGTATCGGATTAGCAACATCGCCAACAAATGGGCCAAAATCGAAAGTAAACAGAGTATCTCTGATTTCTCTCACATCGATATCATATACTAAACCGTTTAGATTACCAGTTACATTTCCAGTTACATTTCCAGTTACATTACCAGTTACGTTTCCCTGTAATGATCCATGTAATGTAGTAGCTGTAATATTTCCTGAACCTATTATATTATGTCCATTTAAACTTAAATCTGCACCTAGTTTAGGACTTGTTTCACCTTCTAGATTAGTACTTCCTGTAATAGTAAGAGTATTACCAGAAACAGCAGTAGTAACACCGACACCGCCGACGATATTAATATGTTGTGTATCGATATTAACTGCTATTGTGCCTGTATTACCATTTACTGTTAATATACCCTGTTTGGTATTTGTAATAGTGATCTCGCCGGTGCTTGCTGAAAGATTTATTCCCTCACCACCTAATAATGTCTTGAATCTAAAATCAACACCAATCTTTTCTCTAAACACACCAAGGCCAGAACCAACATTTGATACAGTATTGTTCTGGCCTAGATTTAAATCGATTTCATTAAAGTTTTGATTAACCTTAACAAATGCCGTTCTTAGATCATCGCCGGTTCCGTCGTTAACTGCGTTTCCTACGTTTATTATTTGTAAAGACATTTAATACCCCTATAAAGATATTTATCGAGATTTTAGTGTTTACCTACTACCACCTCAATGACTCCAATCCTATCAGAATCATAGTTTTCAAGTGCTTTACCAATAATACAGCCCGGTGTTGGTTGTGTGGCAACACTTGCTACACCTGGGACTAACCCCACTTGCAATATATCGCCCTTTTCTATTCTACCAATAACTTTACATGGGACTCTACCTTGTAATGCTATGGCTACCTTTTCTCCCTTACAACCTGTATTCATTAGATGTGCTGGATTGGTTGAAACTATACCAATAACCTTAGTAGTTCCAAATCCCTTAGCAAGGGTAACTTCTTTATCTCCCCCTAGCATTAATACAGTACCGGCTTCGTATACTTTATCAGCTTCATAATATTCTGCTAAGTCAGCATATTCTGCTTTTGTTGCAGTTGCAGTTATGATTCCTGCTGAGAAGTTACCACTAGAATCACGAGCAACTATAGTACCAGCTGTATTTGCATCAGTAGCATCTGTACTAATAGTGACAGCAAGCGAACCATTATAGCTACTTCCGCCACTGGTTAAGTGTGTTCCGAATGTTAGAGAGTTTGCTGCGGCTGATGCGATAACAATGTCACTTGTACCATCAAAGTTTACTCCATTTATTTTTCTCGGAGTGGTCAGTTTAGCTGCGGTATCTGCATTATTATTACCGCTAGTGTCTCTCAATACTAGAGTATTTGCAGTACTGGTTGTTCCATATCCTACTACAGAATATACACCCGAAGAAGTTTTAGCGAGAACACCGGTTCCTGGGAATAATCCGCCATATAAGGCGCCGCCGCCCTGTACGATTGCGCTAAAAGTTACTTCAGATGGTGTACCTGTTGTTCCGGAATTATTTCCTATAACGGAACCATTTCCGATATTAGCAAGCTTAGATAATGTTATACCGCCATCCTTGAGTGAAACATAGCCACTAATAACATTAAAGAATGAGTTATTAAAACTAGATATACCTTGTACAGCAGTACCAGCAGTAGATGCAGCAGTGGAAAGATTGAGGTTAAGTTTGCTCTGATCAATAGCAGCAGTTGAACTGAGCATAGCATTTGTAACCTTATTATTTCCTATAGAACTTGTTACTGTGCTACCTGATAATGTAAAAGTAACATCGCCAGTTACACTAGCATTAATCCATTTAGAACCATTATAATATAATAGATTGTTTAATGCTGGTGTTGTTATGGTCACGTCATTTAGTGATGAAAGATTCCTTATAGTTGCATTATCTACATAATTCTTATTAACAAGATCATGTAAATCTGTAGGATCTGCCGAACCGGTTACTTTATTACCATTTAACCCAATTGAACTAGGTATTGTTACGGTACCTACAGAAGCACCTGTATTAACATCAATACCTGTGCTAGCACATGTAAAGGTTAAAAGATCAACAACTGATATTACAGTTCTTGCTCCATCAAACCCTGATAAACTAGTACCAGCTATCACTACAACAGATCCAATACTTAATGCATGTGGTGTGTTTACAAATACTGTACCGACATTTGTGGTTCTAGAAAGATATGTTACATTTATAACAGTAGTAGAGCTCATAGTAAATGAATCGATACCGGATCGTATACCACCTGATCTCTTCATAAACTGATCTACATATCCCTTATTTGCAGCATCTGTATCGTTATCATCTCTAGGATACTCTAGATTTGTTATGTGATAGCTGCCCATGTTCATATCTGCGGTTGCAGATAATGATCCATCTCTAGGCATGAATCCAGGACCTAATGGATTTATAGTAGCTCCATTGCCTGGATATGTTATACCTAATCTCTTGTCGATGTATCCTACTATAGCAGATTGTGTTGGAACAGTGTCTGTAGCATTATTAGTCATAGTATCATCAGTACTGAACTCACTTACTGCTACACCACGCTTAAATCCTATTCCGTCTAGATTGGAAAGAGCGATACTAGCAGCAAAAGTAACAGTACCAGTTCCTTGATCTACTCTAAAGAACTTACCTATGCGGAAGTTTCCGTCTTGATCAGTTGATACGTAAAATACTCGACCTTTTCCTATTTCCTGTACTTCATTAGCTTGTTTTTTAGCATTAACAGGTCCACCATAGATATTGGCAGGTATATTTGAATCAGCATAGCTACCTGTTCCAATATCAACTAAATCGTGTCCTGTTGCCCTCATGACTGATATCTGTACAGTAAGTTGAGCACTTGTAGATGCTGGAAGCCCTGCTTTTATTACAACTGAGTTACCTCCATAAGCAGATGCTGAAGTTGTTTTAGATAGGCCACTAACACCTCCAAAAGTTGTAAATGTAATCCTACCCCAACTATATCCGGTCTGTGCAGGAGTTTCATATGAAGTTATTTGGTGTACTCTGCTTCCCCAAGCAAATACCATATTATGTATTTTGGCAATGTCGGAAGGAACTAATGCACTTATATTAATCCTTGTTGCACCAACTTCTCCGCTATTTGAAGCTATACCAGCACTAGAATCTGAAACCATTTTTACATATGCATAAGATTCACTAATAGTTAAAACAGCAGCTAGATCGGCTGTTCCGGGACCATCATCTAAATGCTTTGGGGTATATGAAAGCACATGATAGATAGAAGAATCATTATTAAACTGTAATGCAGTACTAGGTCTAGTTGGAGTTATAGTAGTTAAATGTAATACTTCAAAATTCTGTAGATTCCTAATGATAACATCAGTACCATCAGCTACATCAGCATATAATCCGGAAGTAGATGTATCACTATTTCCTGAAGTATTAATATTCATAGCATATACAGCAGATGAATCGCTAGCAGTTAGTCCAGTAACTGATGCACTATTGATATCATATCTAACAAATACCCCCCCGCCGTGATCGATTTCAAGTTCACTTATATTAAATGGTACATAACTTGTTGAAGAAATGTATATGATAAGATCACCTTTTTTATTTTTTGTTGATAAAGATGTTTGTGAATATATTTTGGCAGTCTGTATCATATTGTTTTTTAATACAGCACCATAAGGTATTTCAGTTGGATCTGATCCCTCTGCGTTTAGTGCGTATACACCATATCCACATGAGCCGTTTAGACTTCGTATCTGTGCTCCATTTAGGGCATAAAATGCTCTATAGTTGTAATAACAAAATATGCTAACTGCTTCAAAAAATGCATTATTAGTTACAAATATACCATAACCCATGTCATTTATTTGTGTAAAATCACTGGCTAACATAGATCTATTACCAGCAGTTTGTATCTCGATATTTGTAGTTGCATTCAATAGATTGGAAAGCAATCCGGTATAAGATATGTTATCTGGTGTATTAATATTGAGATTTAGTTGGGCAGTTCCGCCTGTCTCGGTGTCCTTGTTCCAAGGTACATAGTTACTGATATAATCAATTTCAAATCTAACACCACTTACAACAAACGAGCACGGAGTTTGTGGTATTCTATAGTTCAATCCAGATACTTGTATTACTGTTGCACTATCCCTAGATGTTATTGTGCATCCAAGATTTCCGGTAAATGCATCAACAAACACACCACCAGCAAAAGTTTGTGCATTTATGCTTTTTGAAAATGATGAACACTGTTGGATATATGGAGACTTAGTGAGAATCTGACCTGCTGGATCGAGAACACACATAAATCCTCCATGTCCTTGACCACTTAATGTCCTTACTCTATTAGAATCATTTAGCATTAATACGTCCATTTGATTATTATCTTTTGGCATATTAAATGATTCATCACTGTTAATAACATCTAATATAAGTGTTATTAGATTACTGATTGTTATATTGGCAGTAGTTTCGGCAGTAATATTTAGATTTATTGTTTGATTTATGGAACTTTGATATGAATGTGTTACTGGAGTATTTCCTATTATGCTAGAAGAAATAACACCCATATATCCTATAAAGTTTGATGCTTCTACTAACTGATCTGTTACTAGCTTCAAATCAACAGGATTACTATAAAAAGACATAACAGCTTCAAATGTTTTGCTATATCCACCATATTCTAAATCAAAACATAATGCATTAACTATAGATCCAACATATGTTTGATATTTTGTTTCGTCGTATGTGAAATGATAATAAGGATCTGTAGTCAAATTTAATGCATTGGCATTTTGTATTCTATAGTTAATATATCCTATTATTTCAACCTGTATAAACTCTTTATTGGGATATAATAAACTTTTAGCATTTATCGAACCACCTGGGCTATTAACAGTTTTACTATATAGTTCCATGGTAGAGTCGGTTAGATAATGATAACCAAAGTTTTGGGTAACCACAGTCATTCCGTCAATAGTAGTGTCTCTTCGAAAGTAAGTATTACTCCAAATACTACCACTTGGGCCAGGTTTAGGTCTGATTATTACTCGACGAAGATCGTCACCAACTAGTGATACATTATTTGGTAAACGTATTGGATAGTTTTCAAAATATTCTCCACTTTCGACATATATTGTTATATTTGGTTGTTTAACCGGATCACCATATTCTAAGTTTTCTCCAACTAAAAATGGTATAGGTTGTGGTGGATCTTGTGTATCAAAGTTGGTGTACTTGACTTGATAACTTTCTGTACCATCTGTATTGATATTTCCTACTAATACAATTGATGCTATAGCGCCGCTAGTAAGTCCTCGGATCAATAATCCAGATCGAACATCAGAAGTTGCGATACTACCTGTGCCACGCATATCAGTTCCAGTACTAATATGACCATTAGTGATCTTTAATAGATAGTGATCTCCACTTTGTGTTATGCTAGATACTGTTGATTTAGTTGTTCCGCTATTGTAATATATGGTTTTTTGATAGGGTCCTAGCTCGTTTGCTGCATTATCTATTATTTGTCCTGCTTTAAAGGCAGCTTGATTAATAGTTTTAAACGCATATGCTAGTGCCCTGCCTCTTTTGCTTTCGCTTATTTCGTTTCTAAAATCATCACCATTTGTGCTAACAAATAAGTTAACTGAACTAGAAAAAGCATTATTATCAACATAGTTTTTAGTAGCAGCAGTTAATGGATCGCTTATTTCTGTAGGATCAGCATTTAATATTAATGGTCCAGACATACTATTATCTGTTCCACCACTGCGACCAACTACTTCTTCTTTTCGTGGAACTTGTGCTCCTACTGCACCTTCGGGAACTTGTAATGCGCCAGTCATTATATCGCCAGTGACATTTACATATCTATTATCTGCATATCCTCTAGATATAGCAAATGTATCCATGCTATATCCTAGAGTTGTTTGTAAAAGCTCCGTTGGATCACCTAGATTGGCTATAGCATATTTGTTAGCATCTACGTTTCCTCCAAATACAGGACTAGTATCATTAAATACTCTGCCACCTTTACCATAAAGAGTTATATTATTTGGATCTGTATTATCGATGCTTATACCGGCTCCCGCTACAAGTTTTTTTGATACTATCTTATCACCGCCAGCATTTACTATGAAAATATCATTCGGAACTAATGTGCTTGGAGTATCAGTTAGCTGAGTAAAGGATAGGCCATCACCCTTACCTGCATAAGAATATAATTCATTAAAGTTATTGTTGCTTTTTTCAAAAGCTGCTCTTATAGAATCACCGCTGGCATCGTTACCTTCTACGCCAACATTAATTACTTGTTTAACCATTTCGTCTCCATTCTATACAGCAATGCTAGTTCCACATCCGCAACTACTTTTGGCCATAGGATTGGTCACAACAAGTTGGCTGCTAATGAAATCATTTTTAAAATCTATAATACTACCTATTAAATAAACCTGGCTAGTACAGTCTAAAACTAACTGTTTACCTTCGCCCAGGTTAAAAAACTCATCACGATCGGGTGTACCTTTTTCTTCATATGATTCTTGATCAGCTGGTTCCCAGAAGTATTCGAATCCAGCACAGCCGCCGCCTTTTAGACCAAAAACTAGATAGGGTTTGTCTATCTTTTTTAAGGTTTCTCTTATATGAGCGCGAGCTGATTCAGTTATAGTGATCATATTTTTATATCCTATTGATATTTATTCAAGGTTATTAGAAAGATTTTTTTACTAGGTATGATATTTACCACTAAATATCCTGCCGAGAAGGAGTTAAAACATGGAAAGTATTATTGGTTTAGCCGTATTAGCATTTGTTGGCTATGGGGTATATAAGATTTTTATAAAGAAAGAAACAGTAGCTGAAGCCGCAACTGAAATCAAGAACGAAGTTGTTGCTGAAGCAAAGAAGGTTGAAGAAGCAGCAGCTCCTATAGTTAAGGCTATAGAGGCTAAAGTTGAAGAGGATATCAAGGTTGAAGTTACTAAGGTAGTTAATGAAGTTAAGGCTAAAGCTGCCAAGGTTGAAGAAGAAGCTGTAGTAGAAGTTAAGAAGGCCTCTACTAGAGCTAAGAAGGCAGTTAAGGAAAAGGCTGTAAAGGTCGTCGATGCTGCTAAGAAAGCAGGACGCCCTAAGAAGTAAGTCTAATACTAGCTAAATTCTTACATTTCGATTCACACATGATATCGAAATCATCACGGAACTGAAGAGCCCACTGATTAACTGCTGTATTCCAGTAGTAGTCGGAATGGGCTCTTAATTTTTGTTTCTTATAGCCTTGCGCTAATAATGATTCCATGTCTGGCTTTATGTCTATTGGATGCCCAACGAGATCAGTCTCACGGCTGACACTAAAATGTAAAGTAGGCCGAACCCCGCGCCAACTGTCCACCACCAATCTCGTGCGGTCATCTTTGGGTGAAATATATTCTCCTGTTTTGATCCAATGATGGTGGATATCCAAAACGATAGGAACGATATCACCAATAGCGAGACAATCATCAAGTCCATGTTTATTCTCCTCATTCTCGATAGTTATGGTATTACGAGCCTCAGGACTCAGCCGACCTAATACCTTTCGTATGCCTTCATGACCTTGCTTACCGGCGATATGTACATTACATTTAAAATCCTGGAACTTGACACCATAACCCATCCAACGGATCATGTCTACGTGATACTCAAACTCTTCTATTGAACGCTCAACAACATCTGGGCGATCACTTGCCAACACTGTGAACTGGCCAGGATGAAAACTGAGACGCACATCAAGAAGACGAGCCACTCGTCCAACTTCAGCAAGTTTTCTTTCAGCATAGTTTCGTACACCTGGTTGATTGTAGAAATAACCAAAACTTGGCTCTGTATATACAGGAAGCACATCGCTCCCAAGTCTAACCATCCTAAAATGCTCATCTAATCCTCCAACTTTCTTTACAAGGTTATGTACCGCGTCGATGTTATGGGTCATGAGATCCCATAGCTTTTGTTCAGCTGCTTCCTTAGTCTGGCGTTTAAGCCAAGCTACAGTAGTAGTGCTGTTATTAAGTTCAGGAACACTAACAGTCCCCTTGGGACCTAGCTCGGTCCATTTACATGCAAAACCTATACGTTTAATCATAGCTTATAATAACATATCTAAAAAATAAGTCAAGCTACTTCCAAGCATTTATAACCCATGGATCTTTGCATTCTGAAGGTTTAGGATCGCCGTGGAATACAGCAATAGCACATTCGTATGGTATATTGGGATTTATAATAGTATTAAAGTTTCTCTTACCATTGATGATTGTGAGATCTTTCTGGTCCCTAATCTCCCATTTGTAACTTTGTATCCAGTTTATCGGCCATGTTTCGGCTTTGTCTTGCAACTTCTCAAATAGATAATCTTGATCGCCGTGATGTTTTTTTACGATATCTTTATAACTTCTATGGAAATCATCCCATATCCAATGATAATCTTCGGCTGTGAATCTATAAACGCTGCTATTAAATCTTTTATAGCTTGGACTCATACATCTAGTAAAGTCTTTTATTATTATAAACTTATTTTCTTTATAAGACCATAGCTTATCGATATTATCACAAATAACCAAATCTAGATCTAAGAATAATATGTCTCCCTTTAAACCCAAATCTTTACTAAACACATAGGGTTTCATCCACCATCCTTCTAGGCTTAAACTAGGTAATGGTTTAATGATTATATTTCTATCTAACTCTGAAGGATTTTCGGTGAGACACACAAAGTTGCTTTCTATTTTTGAATGTCTTTTAACCATATTATACAGGATATTAACATATTGTGGGGGATACTTTGTCCCCCACTTTACACAAACTACAGTCCTAGCCTTCATAGATAGCACTGTTTCCATCATGTTCAAATACTTCGACCGATTTTAATCGAACACCCTGTCCTACAGGATATCGTGATTGATAATCTTTACCATTTATTGTAACTGATTTACCTTCTTGGAAGTTTTTAAGTATGAGATTCATCATGCTGTATGCTAGCTCAGAAAACTTTTCACAGCCAACTGCTTCTACAATGCGTAGATCACATACTCCTCCGGAATCATTTAGACCCGATAATGACAGTTCCTTAAACTTATTGAGATGAGGATCGTCTTGGGCAATAACTAAGGTGTGATCAAACATCCATTCGGACCATTCCTTAAATGCCTTAAGTCCGCCAAAATCCATAACCCAGTTTTTTTCATCTAATGTGTCGCTTTCAAAAACTAATCTTATCCCAATGCTATAGCCATGTAGTAGACTACAATGACTATGTGTAGCCCGCCATTGCCTAAAGCAGCAACTTAACCCACGATCAGTTCCATATGTTTTTGTACTATAATATTTCGCCATCTCTTGTCTCCTGTTTGAGCGAGTTTGATGCACAGAATTTTTAAAGAGGGCTGGAGCGTCAATGTCCTCTATAGTATTTAATGACTATAACATCCTATATTAATAAAATCAAGAAAGATCTATAACTAGTTTTCTTTGGGTCCATGACTCGGGTTTGATCCATCCCTTTTTTTGATGTTGTATCCATCTAATATTTGGATATTCTTCAAAACATTTTCGCAGTTGATATATCCATAACTTGGGATCTATTGAATCATATGTTATGGGATCATAGTTTTTTGTACCTTTATAAACGTTATTGATTTTTTGATCTTTAGAGTAAAGATCAAAACCCCAAAGATGTATCTCTTCTGGGTCCATCGTAGCAGCTAGATTAGCAGCATGTGTACCAGTACCCCAGTGCCAAGGATCATCTTCTCTACGATCCCCAATATAGGGCAATGGTGGTAATATTCTTATATTTGATGAAAACGGAAAACTGCTATTCCAATCAGATCTGGTATAGATGTCTTTTTTAAAGTTATTATCTAATGCTTCTTGCACAATGCGTCTATCTACAGCAACTAAACAATCAACATCAAAATCTCTATAAACAGCATTACATCCAATCGTATATTCCACTAGAGATGACACATCTAGATCTAATCTGCTTTCACCATTACCTATCACGTTTATGTATTTCATTAATATCTCTATACATATGTCTGATTTCTTCCATAACATCTTTCAATCCTTCCTTTGAAGATTCTAAAAAATGTAATATAGTCATTATAGTATATAGTACCCAAAACCACCAAGTAACAAATGCTAGCCCAGAAAAAACCAATAGTATATCCTTCACGAGATCCCAATCTCTTATACCTATGTTATAAAAGATAGATCCTACTATGATCATAATAAATGGGATTGATTTAGCAAACCAATCCCATAATCTACATTGCCAATAGATATATTTTGGATTCAAATACGTTTCCTAGGTTTTAGCATTTATTTATTAGTTGTAGGACCTCAACAAAATCATATCAGCATTGATGCGTCCGTTCATTTTGGTTTCAACGCCATTGATACCTTCATACATCTTGCGCATTTTGGTCTTTGGTAGGCTCTTCACATCACGGAAGAACTCCTCAGGCTTGCGTACTGTCTTAGCAATACTCTTGTTTTCATTGAAGTTGATGATCGTAGTTCCCTTGATGCTAAGGGCTGCTAGATCGCTAGCAACATAGCAACCAAGCTTGCGAGTCTTTGTATTGAAGACCCAAAGCTCCAATGCCTGTAGGCATTCCTCTGGTTTGATCGATACCAACTTGTAGCGATCATCGCTAGGCTTAAATTTGAGCTTGCTAACTAACTTTTCCTTGTTAGGAGCTTTCTTAGCACGTGGCTTGCGTTCAACCTTGGCCTTCTGTAGGAACATATCACAAGCTGCGATAATCTCAGTTAGTGCTGCCTGCATGTTCTTCTGCTGTGCTTTTGTATAGCACCTGTAAGCTTCTACAAGCTGCGTATACCCGTCGTCCTTGACCTTAGGGGGTGCTAGTAGCTCGTCGTAGTCCTGCTTGCTGTAGGCGTATTTGTCGCGTATAATACGAGCGTGTGCTTGGTTGATTTCCCTTGTCTTAAAATGGTTGAGGACGTTAAATCCCTTTGGATCGAAACTTGTAGGATCTTTGATAAAACCGTCCAACCAAGCTTCGATATCGTCGATATGATTATGCGTAGCTTCGCGGATACGTTCTTGGATAGTTGGCTGATGCAGATTAGCATTAGCGGCAGCAGATACAGTGCGCTTGTCTAGCAATACTCGGCCTTTGAGGATATAAGCAGCAACATCGCTGCGCACCCACTCTCCTGGGTTAAAACTTTCAATATCAGCACGTTCCTCAGGCATACCGCGCAGGAACATCGTAGCCAATGCTGCGCTAGTGATCGTGATGTGGCTATCAGAGAGTTCCTTGATACAGCGGATATCATCCTTAGTAAATCCGCTCTTTTCCATCCACTTGTATAGGTTAGGAGCTAGATCTTTATAAGTGTTAAAATAATTGTAATAGTTCATTCCACGACGTTTTTCGTTGAGGAATCTTTCTTCACTCCATTTTTCCCAACCTTCCCAAGTGGGTTCCGTACCAGTGTATTTTTCATCTAGAAACAATGGAGAACGTGTGCTTTTGGCTTTCTTGGGCCTAGCTGTTAGATTAAACTTTCCCGTATCTTTCTTTGCTGCTTTAGCCATCGTATTCTCCTGTTGTTATATAGTCAGTATATAGTACTTTTTTGGAATGTCAAGTTTTATGTGTGCTTTATTATTGCTAAGTTGTGCCTAAATAATAACGGTACATAAAGGAGATTATATATGAAAAAGATCATAGCAGCGGCTCTTGCTCTATTTGTTACAACTGCTACATATGCGCAACAATTACCCGCAGGGTCAGTTGGTGTATTAGCAAACAATACAGCAAACACTTGGCAGACATTCTCATACACATTTACACCTAGCACAACTGGTGCCAATTTCGTTGGATTTGCTTTTCGCCAAGATCCAGCATTTTGGACTTTCGATAACGTAAGGCTTACTGCTAGTAGATCGAATACAAACCTATTAACAAACGGTGCTTTTGATACAGGTGGACAATTTAGTGTAACAACAAATAACGGTGTAAGTTCAATACAGGCTCCAACTAATTGGGGCGTATGGTATCAGAATGGAACATATCCTGCTGCTGCCGGTGCATGGCAAAATGGTGCTGCTCCTCACGGTGGTGTTTGGTATGACGGTGCCGTTGGATCATTTGACGGCATTTATCAAGGTGTTAACTTAACTGCTGGCACAACATATAATATCACATTCGATGTAAGCGGTAACAATGTTGCTAATACTAGTTCTATACAACTTGGAACATATGGTGGTGCTTGTGCTAACGTAAGTGTTGCTCCAGATCAATGTACAATTCCAGGTTCTGTAGGATTCACAACATTAGCAACTCCTGCCCAAGGTGCTGCTGCTGGTGCTCCTGCTGTTACACCAGTAGGTAATCCAATTGCCGGTGCTATCAACGGAAATCCGTCAACGGTATATGGCGGATGGGTCGCTTGGGCAACTGTATCAACAGATGCTAGAACTAACAGTGGAAACAATGGTGTTGTTACAAGGACTATTGACAACTACGATCGTAGATCTGTAACTAGCCGTGTTGTCGTAACTCCAACTAGCAGACAGAACTACAGCGATGGAACTAGTGTAACAACTAACGGAACACCATTCAATCAAGATACATTACAGACTCCAGAACAGAGATTAGGAAGTTCAAATTCAAACAGTGTAGTCTTTAATCGTATGGGATTCATTGATGCTGTTAAGTTGAGGACATTTAACACATTCTCAATTGATCCAATCAATAAGAAGGACGGTGCTTGGTTTAGTCCAAGTGCTAGTTATTACAAGACTCTTGGTAGCATGTCAAGCGGTGGAGCAAATGCTGGATACCAATGGACTGCTGATGGCAACACATTCGGTATTGCTGTTAACTACGGTAGCGGTAAGAGTGGCGGATTAAACTACAGTAAGGTCGAGAATAGCACATATGACGGCAGTGCTTACATATTAGTTAAAGACACTGATGTATGGGTTAAGGCTGCTGTTGGATACGGCTATAGTCAATACACTGGCACAACTAGCATTCCTCTATTCGCATTAGCTAACAGTGCTAAGTTTAATCAGAAGACTTTCTACGGTGATATAACTGTTTATAGTGCTGATACATACTTTGATGTTAGACCACTAGTTGGTACTAGTGTAGTTAACAGTTCAATCAGTGGATTAGTAGAGACAGGCAGTTTCTTACTATCAACTGCTCCTGACACAAAATCAACTACATCAGTTAATCCATATATTGGTTTAAGATTTGATCTTGACAAGAACTTTGGAATCGAAGGTCGTGTTACACAGAGCAGAGATTTTAAAACAGTTGGAAGTTTAAGAGCAACTGCTAATACTGAAATAATGGATGATGTATTCTTAAATGCTTCAATTGGAGTAGACAAGAGTTCTAATCTAACTGGCGTTAGTGGAATGATTGGTATTAAGATAAATTTCTAATACTATAACACTCAATAAAAAAGCCACCCTAGGGTGGCTTTTTTTATGTATGGTAGTCGATGACGGGCTCGAACCGCCGACATTTTGGATGTAAACCAAACGCTCTACCAACTGAGCTAATCGACCCTTTTATATTCCTGTAGATATAAGTTTCTCTTTGAGAGTTTCTTATATCTATTACCTTTTCCTGCGTTGCCATATGTTTCAGTTTGTGTATGACAATTTGGACAAAGTAATCTCAAGTTACTTATCAAACTATTATCACTATCTCCATCAATATGATCTAACTGTAGCATCAAAGGTTTATTATTCCAACTATTTTCTTGTCCACATTCAACACATTTATTGCCGAATTTTTCTACTAGATATTTTTTAACAGTTGATGGTTCAGTTTTATCACCATTTTCTATTCTTGGAATAGTTTCGTTTATCCATCTATATTTGCCTTGACAAACATTATCACAATATTTGTTTATCTTGCTGTGCCCATACTTATTTTCTTTATTACAATATAAACAGTTATACATCTTCATTGTATACCTCCACTGTATTTAGTCTCGGTCTACCTAAAGTGTAAAAAAAAGAGAGTGGAAGTGCCCACTCTCTTTCCATATGTTCTATCCTATTGAGATTAGAACTTGTAGTTAGCACCAATCGTAAGAGTATTGTTGTTCTTGAACTTAACATCCTCATATGACTGGACATAACGGTAACGTCCATCGAGTTCAAAGCTCTTAGTGAGCTCATAACGGGCGCCAGCACCTACGTTGTAAAGTGCCTTAGCATCATCAGCAACAGCTGACTTGCCCTTTCCGAATGCATTGAAGCCATACCCTGTGCCTGCGAATGCATATGGTGTAACTCCAAAACCAACTGGATATTGTACAACTGCGTTAGCAAACACTGTTTCGCCACTCTTAGTTGTAGTTGGCTTTTCCTTTGATGTATAATCAAAAGTAGCTTCAGTACGGAAGTAACGATTCCACTCGTAACCACCAACTGCACCAATTGTATATGGACTTGTGTTCCAATTGTAGTCGGTTGCCTTGGCGTAGTTTGTGCCAACATTACCGCCTACATAAAAACCACTTAAACCGAACACACTTGTTGCGGCAGCCGGCACAGCCGGAGCGGTCTTGCTAGGTAGATCTGCTGCTAGGGCGGTACCGAATAGTGCTACCGAGGCCAACAGACTTGCTAGTGTCTTCTTCATAACTTTCTCCTTTTTAGTTACTTTATAAATATACAACAAATCTCGATCATTGTCAAGGTTTTTATTTGTTGTCAAATATAAAAACTGAGATATTTTTAAAAAACTCAGTTCTATATTTATCTCTTTGAGACTCTATTAAAATATAAGTTTATGCCTTTTCAAAAACACCATATAATGAGGGTGAAAATAAAAGCACTTCCTTAGCATCCTTGGCTGTCCTAGAACCATCTTCTTCAGTTGCTCTACGTCCAGCTGTATATTTTACATCATAATAGTTAATAGTTAACTGTCCCTGATTACTTGTAAAAAAATCATCATTCATATCTCTATTACAAAACATTACTAGATTACCGTTTAGATCAGCAGTCTTACAAAAATCAATAACTTCTAACTGTTTCTCATCAGTAAAATCTTGATTGTATTGAGTGAAACTATTACGATAAGGTGGATCCATAAAGTAAAATGCTTTTCCCTTTATCTTTTTTGTACAGTCTTTCCAGTCTCCTGAATAGATATCTACTTTTTGCAAAAAGGTATTCCATTCTAGCACATTAGCTTTATCATAGACTTGATCTTTTTGATTAAGAAGCCCGCAGGGTGTTGCGAATCTACCTTTAGCTGCTTTAGTGGATTGGAAGATACCATTAAAAGCTGTTTTCATTAAAAAGTATAATACAGCAGCTTCTTTAACTGAAGACCAAGTTGAATATTCGGATTCTGTGATGTATTTCTCTCTGATTTCATAAAAGAACTTTTTGCGATTTGGTTTATCCATAGGTAGATATTGATCGCATAAAATATCACATTCTGTGCAAAATCCATTCACATCTGATTTAATGGCTTTATATAGATTTACTATCTCAGCATTAATATCGTTTAGAACAAACTTTTTAATATTGGGATTTTTGCTAGCGACATGGATCATCATTGCCCCACCGCCAAAGAATGGTTCTACATATGTGTCATAGCCTGAATAGGGGATACCGGGATCGATCTGATACTTAGGTATCATTTTATTCTTACCGCCTGCCCACATATATAATGGTTTCATTTATTCAAGATTTCCTGTGATTGCCTTACGCATAATGTCTATTATAAACTCATCAGTAAATGCGTCAACATTTGCAAACCATGACTGCCCGCTTGGATAGAGAATATTAAAACTCTTATCGATATCTGTAAAGCCTAATGCTTTTTCAGTATTCATCATAGTCTGTCCAAATTTATAACAATAGTTACCTTCTGCAAATCCTTCTCTAGCACCAAATGTCACATATCTCACATTACGATTGAGAGCATAACATAGCATAACGTTCTTTGCCCAGCGTTCGATCGCATTTCCGCCAGCACCTTGCTTTTTTGCTTCAAACACAGCAACTAATACACCGTCTTTAAACCAAAGTGCACCGTCGGGTTCGCAACCTATTGTAACTATATCAGTATGATCTAGTTTTGATTTATATTCGTAGCCTAGGTCTTTCATTTCATTGATTAAAGATTTACTGATATTTTTAACAGCCTTATCTAGTTTTCTTGCATGTTCATCTGTTGCAACTGTACCGGGTTGAATACCGCCAGCCATGTTTAATCTCCTAGTTACATTATAGATTATACAGGATATAAGTGAAATGTCAAAGGAAATATTGGAGCGGACGATGGGGTTCGAACCCACGACCTTCTGCTTATTAAACATACCGTATTACGCACCCTCGTAACAGCAGCCCCTAGAGTACTATGTAACGTTAACAGGGTAGTACCATTTACTTGGCACGGTATGCTTAGGCAAGCAGAAGCTCTACCACTGAGCTACATCCGCGTTAATAATATTTAGTTAACTGATAATATTACTCAAATATTTTTTCCCATGAGTCTTGCTATCGTTCTGACATGTACCCTATCTTTTTCTTTTTCATCTTCGGGTAGTTGATCATAAGGAACGTGTTGTGCAGCATTCCAATCACCTTTAGGATTACGTTTCATCCATTCATCATGTATATATTCTGCTGCTTTTTCAATATCATCGGGATACATTTGTACAGCATGAGCTGCTGCTTTTCCTGCTGCTAGATTTTCTTTTTGCCAATCAGGATGCAACTTTTCAAAAGGAACGTTAATATCACCTTCAGTGCCGTCGCTATTTTTCTTTATCCTAGGTTTAGTACCTGTTGGGTCAAAGTTCTTACGCCATTCTTTGTGTGCATTGCTGGCAAACTTTTCTAT
>Ga0208741_10000396_pt1 | contig 21638 bp, 36 predicted proteins | sample CryBogCBE03Jun09_FD_184576 | JGI IMG/M metagenome (GOLD analysis project Ga0208741, IMG submission 184576) | Freshwater microbial communities from Crystal Bog, Wisconsin, USA - CBE03Jun09 (SPAdes) | ecosystem: Environmental > Aquatic > Freshwater > Lake | place: Crystal Bog, Wisconsin, USA...
CGGGTGGGTCATCTTGATCAGCGCTTCGCCGTCGATCGCGCCACGTCCTGCCAGAGCAAATGCCAGCTGGGCATTGTCGCCAGAGAAGGCAGGCGAGGACGTATGGCTGTCCACCGAGACCTGTGCATCGTCGGGCAGCTGGCTCAGCATGAACTCGTTCACGCTTGAGAACATGCCGGCGAGCCCGCCCTTCTTGGGCAACGAGAACACGCGCGCGTCCTTGACCTGGGACATGCGCAGGCAGAGATCTCCCAGCGCTGCGCACTGATCCTCAACGATCAGGGCCCGGTCCCTCAGGCGAGGGCTGGAGGTCTTCAGCATGGCGTTGGCCTGCGCACCCGACCTGACGCCTGCGTCTCCCTGGCCAGAGGTGGTCGAGGTGAACCCGCCGGCGTCCTCAAACGTCTTGCGGATCATCTGGATGTATTCCAGCGCGTTGGGCGGCATCTGGGGAGCCAGGGTCTCGATCTTGGCGTTGGGGGCTTGGGCATCCGTCAGGATCCCGCCGGGAGATCCCAGGATGCGGGCCTTCTCGTCGGTGATCGCGGAGAAGCCGGTGAAGGATCTGGCCGGGTTGGCTTGGCGGCGGAAGATTCGGTCAAGGTCGTCCAGACGCTCGTTCAGCCACAGTTGCGGGTTCTGGACCGTGGCCAGTTCAGACCGGCCCCAGAAATAGCCTGCGACCTCGTTGGGGCACACCTTGATGAACGGGTTGTGGCCTGGGATGTCGCACAAATTCTGATAGCGGTACTCACCATCAATTACGACATCGCCCACCATTCGGATGCACGTCCAGTCGCCCTGACCGTCACGAGCCTCATCGTTCATGATCCAGCATTCATCAATGCGGATCAGCTGGCTGGCCACTTCTGGCGAGAGCATTGGGGTTGGCACGCTCTGGTACGAGACCGATCCCCGCTGATTGTTTGAGCCCGTTGTGCTGATGGGCTGGGTTCCGCCCACGACGATCTCGTGGAAGTAGTCCTGCTCAAAATTCTCGCGGGTCATGGTCGCGTTGCGATCGATGACCTCCGCGCTGATCTCCTTGGCCTTGGGATGGCCCAGCATCATCCGTTCGAACTGGGCAGGCGTCATGTAGTAGCTGAAATTGAACGCGTCCTGCTCGTCCAGATCCTCGATGTCCTCGCGCAGCACGCCGAACATTTCAGGCTTGATGATTTGCGTCTGGTAGCCCTTGGCGCTCCACAGAAGCTTGATGATCGCGCAGCCCTTGATCAGGGACATGTCCACAGCCTGGGCAAAGGCCAGACCGCACCGGGTTCTGCGGAATTCACGCGTAAGGTGACGGGCTGAAAGATCGGCGGCGCCCATCCACTTCTGCGTCTCGTCGGCTTCGAACGTGACATCGAAACGCACGTCGGAAGGGCTGAACAGATACGAGCTCAGCTTGTCGATGTGGCTGTAGCACAGGTTGTCCTTGGCCGATCCGGACAGGGAGCCGTTGTAATACAGGCTGGTCATCTGACGCCCTTGGGTGCGGCGGGCCTCCCGGCTCACCATGCACTCGTCAATGATCTCGCGGGTCCAGGGTCCGATGTGCCGTGAGGGGAGCTTCATGTCTTTCCAGAGTCCTTAGCAACAACGGTTAGATTGTTTATACCCGATCTTGCCATCGTTTTCGACTTGTGAAGCAGGCCGATCGGATCCACGCCTTGGGATCTGGCTTCCGCAGCTGCTGGAGCCGCGCCCTGGATCTGCGCCATGGGATTGGCAGCTGGCATGTTGCCGGCCTCAGCTGCGCCAAAGAAGCTCTTCACATATCCCTGCAAGTGAGGCGCGACCTCGGGCGGGGCATTGGTCATGGCCATGTACTCGCGCGTGATGGCTTCCGATTCCGCGGTCTGGATCGGGGACGGGGCCTTGGCCACAATGTCCCCCGGTCGGTTGTTGTCGTTCATGTCCGTAAGACCGAACGTCTCCTCCGCGACCTTCTGCGCAATGTCGATCGCCTTGGCCTTCACCCCAATGATGTTGGGGGCCTGAGGGGCCCAGCCACCTTTGGTTCCGCAGTGCGGACAATCAGGATAAGGGCCTTCGCTTTCGCGCCAGCCCTTGAACTCAACGTCGCAGTCGTCGCATGCGTAGGTTCCGTAGATGGCCATGATCAATCGTCCAATGAATTCAGGTAGGCTTGCTGCCTTGCCTGGGCTTGAGACTTGAAGAAGTCCGGGATGATGTGGCCAAGGACATGGTCCTGGTCGGTGCTTTCAATGCGCGCCTGTTCGGCGGTCTCGCGCTGGTAGGTGCGGTTCTCGGCCATCATGCCGACCCGCCTCCACATGTCCCAGGCGTAGATTGCAAGCCCTGCCGCAAAGACGCGGTCGTCCTTGTTGCGGCCCGAGGCTGCGATCCGGTCACCGTCCTGCACCAGGGTCAGCATTTCCTCGAGAAGCCCCAGCGATCGGACCACGCATTGTTCGGTCGAGTAGTAGTCCCGGAACTTGTTGAACAGCAGCAGCTTGTTGTTGTAGGTGGTGGACCAGTTGTAAGCATAACCTGATCCCATTGAGTCAGGCCGGTGCCACAGGAACCACTTGGCTCCGTCCAGGCAGTCCTCGACCCGCAATCTCCTCGCCGGCTCCTTCAGGTGCCCCCAGCTGAGCAGCTGCTTCAGCGAGGTGAGTTCCTGCATGACTTGTGAGCCTGGGCCCGAGATTTCCAGGTTGATGATGCAGTCGCGATACTCGGAGGCAAGGTGGGCCATGACCCACGCCACTTGGCGGGTGTCGGGGATTGCGGTCGCATATTCGGCTACCTGTATGACTTTGTCGGAGAAGCATCTCCACACACTGATGACAGACCGATCGGCCTCGGAGTTACGTCCGTAGGCCGGGTCTACCCCAATAACATACACCCCATTCTTCTTCGGGGGCTCCCAGACCTTCAGGTCCAGATTGTCCGGATCCACAGCGGGTTCCATGGCCATGGTCAAGAAGTTGTCAGTCAGGCGATAGTTGAACCCGTTGAACCCCGGCTTGTGGTTGTGGATGAAGTTCAGGTCGGCGTTCAGCTTGTCGTTGTTGAAAAATGAGTAGCCGCTTGCAACGAACGCTTCGTCCTCGGTCGAGGGGAATTCTTCCTGCAGGCTCTCACGAGAGCGCTTGTCGGCTTTGTCGCGATACCACGCCCACTGCTCCGGGGTGATCTTCCAGCCATAGAGCTCCTCGACCATCTGAGAGGTTGCGGCCTCTGCCTCGGTCTCCTGAGGATACGGATCCCACCATCTGCCAAACTCAGGCGAGCCTTCCTTGTAGCGGTAGATGTCCTTGGCCCACCAACCGATGAACACCGCCTTCTGCGTGGGCTGGCTTTCCTTCGCCTCGTTCCACATGTCGAAGAACACGTTGTAGCCCAGGGCCGTGCTCTCGAAGATGTAGAGCCGGTTGGGGTTCTCAGCCGCCAGTGCGGCCATCAGGGAGTCGATCCCTTTCTGGTCACCCCAGGAGCTGATCTCGGTGGCATGAACAAAGTTCAAGGCTCGGGATCTACCCAGGCCAGAGTTCCGGCCTTTACCGGCGCTCATGTACTGGAGGACCGATCCGTTCGCGAGACGAAGCTCATTGCGGTTGTGGGCCACGATCGGGATCCGCCACCCCTTGGGCAGGGTCTCGATGATGTCGGCCATTTGCTTGCGGAAGTTCTCGCGGTTGTCCGCAGTGTCCGCGATCATGGCGCCCTGAAGCCCTGGGTTCATGTAGAGCCAGAAAAGATCCAGCACGAGCATGACGGTACTCATGCCCAGCTGGCGGGCCTTCAAGATCACGAAGTGCCGGGTGCCTCCGCGCACGCCTTGGGCCAGCTCGTTCAGGAATATTTCCTGCGCGCGGTAGAGCGTGATCGGGCCCGGTTCCTTCATTTCCTTGGACGAGATCTTGACCTTGGACAGGAAGATCCGGAACGCCGGGAGCCAGCTGGGGGTGGTGTCGATGGTTACGTCGGAAGATACAGACATCCCGCGATCCTCCCATGCATCTGCAGCTGTTCCATGATGGTCTGGACACTGATCCCGTAGGATTCAAACTCCGTCCCGTTGTCCAGCAGGATGGTCAGCGGGTGTTCGGGGGGAGCAATCGACGTGCGATCATGACCATCGCCGGTGAAGATGGCGCGGATGCACCCAATGTCCACAAAGGCCCTGCGGCCTCCCTTCAGGTAGAGTTCGATGTAGGCTTTCATTGCATCCATCCCCACACGTACCAATCATCCTCGAGCGCATCTTCAGCCGACACATTGGCGGTGAAGACATGGTAGTCCTCAGTCCCTGGGTTCTGGGTCAGGTAGGCAATACGTTCGGGATCTTTCCACCCGTGTCGGCGGACCACCTGACCCTTCCACAGGGCGTCGAGGGCCTCCTCAAACGTCATCAGCCTCTCTGACAGGGGCTGGGCACAGGTAGAGGGGCCGCTGAAGGGCAGTCTGCAGTCGATCCCAGAATTGAGCCATCGTCTCGCCCTCTGCCACGACATTGGCGCCACCCTCCATGATGATCCGGACCACAGACTTTTTCTCACCCCGGACCTTGCTCTCGGTCATCAGATCCTCGCGGACCTCGGTGATCTTCTCCACCCTCAGCCGGGTCTTGCGACCGTTCAGGATGTTGACCTCGATAAACCAGACGGCGCTCATGCTTCACCTCGCAGGGCACGCTGCAGCTCGTTGTCGTCAGTGTAGCCCTCGTCCTTGTCGTCCGCGAGCTCTTGGGCTGCGATCGCCTGGGCGGTCATTTCCTCAAGGGCCTTCTTCTCCGCGGCTTCTGTCCGGGTGGGCCGGCCATTCTTCTTCGGAGGCGCGCGCAGCACGCGTTCGGCCTCAAGGGTCTTCAGCGTTTCCTCGCGAATGGCCTTGCGCAGTTCAGTGATGGAAGGGGCATCATCCTGCTCTTGGGCTGGGGCAATCTTCCGACGCCTTTGCACCCAATCGCGGACGAATTCAGCTGCCTTCATCTTCTCGTTGAAGGAGTACTTCATCACTTCGCGCTGGGTCTCCCCGATCCCCACCTTCAGGGTGCCGTGGTCCTGCATGATGTCCGCGAAGTGTAGAACCGCGATGTCCATCCGATTTAACAACAACTCTTCCAAGGAAGACCCTGGTGGAATGTCGAGCGGTGCCATTGACCCGACGCTTGATGTTGACAACGCCGGCGTTCCAGCAGGGAGACTTGGCGGGGAGATCTCGCTCATCAATGGTTCCTTTGGATCTGATGACCCTGGTGCCGGTGCGGTCGGCACCGAGGGGCTTTCTGCCGACGTTGCCGCCCCCGTGGCTTTTCCGAAAAATGACTTCCAGGTTCTCTCGTCTGACATCTGTGTAGTCCCCGTTCTTGGCCCAGACCTTCATGCGATGGGCGCGGTAGGCAATGCGTGGATACATGCGGACAGCGATCTCCCGGTGCAGAAAGACCCGAAAGACCCTACCCCCCGCGTACTCGTCACGGGCCACGCGGATCGATCGATCGGTCCTGAACCAAACGAACCACTTGAACCCAAGCGCGTAGTCGTAGTCCTCGTCATCCAGGAAGACCGCCTGCCCGCATTTCAGGATCAAATCCGGCACGAAACCGCCTCGAAAAACGATCAAAAAAACCCGTTACAGTCCCTTAGTCTCGTTCTATGGATAACGCAAGATCGATAGACGCAGCCTATGCACAAGGTTTCGCGTTGTTTTTTCCCTTATCAAACAAGGGCTGGCACATCCGCACCCCACAAAGAAAAACCCCCAGGGGTGAGCCTGGGGGTTCGATCGGACCAATAGCCTAGGCCAATGGGTGTGTGTCTACTGTCCGAAGAAGTAGTACAGGGTGCCCGACGTGTAGGCCGACACGATCACGCGGTAGAGCGCGCCCGACTGGGTCTCGGTCAGCTGCACCGAAAGACCAAAGGACGTGCCAGAGAACGCGGTGGAGTTCTGCGAGGTAGCTGCGGGGAAGATTACCGCGCCCCAGCTGGTGCCGTTGTCCACCGAACGCTGCACAATGACGGTGCCAACGAACGAACCACGGAACGTGTCGATGTTGATGTTGAACGGGATCGGGTTGGACGTGACAGCAGGCGTAGTACCCGGCGCAACGGCAGGAGCAAAGCTGGACGAGATGCCGGTGGCGGCAGTCGTATAGGCGGTCGTCAGATTACCAGTAACGGGCGCAGTGGCCATGATTGCCTCCAAGGGCTATGAGGTTTGAAAGAAAACCCTTGGGGGCAAAGGGCCAACAAAATCAGCCGCGGCGGCGACGATGCGAAGTCGAGGACTTGCCACCGCGTTGACCAACGGAACGCCCAGCGGGCGAAGAAGCCTTACCAGCCATATTGTATCTCCTTACTTCCTGCCCCTGCGGGGCATACGGGTTTGATTGATGCGACGGGAGGGCGACTTGACACTATATCCAATCATGAAACCTCCCTATTTCGTGCGCTTGCGACGACGGAGGCCGCGAGCGTATCCCCCACGGGGATGTCCAGAACTGGTAGCCATAGATACCTCCATCAGGTCTCAAAATAATATCACAAGCCAGATGTGTCGTCCACGGACGCGCCCAGCTGAGTAAACGCCCGCGTCAATTGCCCATCAATGGAAGTGTCCAACGGCTTGGGATCAATCTCACCATTGATCAGATACTGCTCAAACGCCTTCGCGCGTTCCACGATCGCATCCGCATTCAGGTTCGAGTGATTGCCCATCAAAGCCGCCAACAGCGCCTTGTGCCTCAGGTCATGCTCAATTTTGCTCATTCTCACCTCCCAATGAAATCACCTTCTGCACCTTGGCCAACCCCGCAGGCGTCAACCGATAGCCCTCGTCCCTCAAGCTCTCAAAGCACTCAGACCCCAACTTGCGACGAAGCTTGAACATGTACACCCGCACCACATTCAGCGGATTGGACTGCTTGTCCTCGTCCAGGGATCTGATCGGCCTGTTATCCAGCAGCCAGTACGGATCAACCACACGACCCTTGGCCCGCCACAGCGCCAGGAGATACCACACCTCCGTCTGCGTCAAACCAAACGCCGCCAACAGGACGCGCTTCTCCACCCGCTCCCGCTCAATCCCCAGCTGATCCTCCAAGGTCGCCACCCGCTCCTCGAGCTCCCGACACCGCGCGCAATCCACTCAGCCTCCCATCAGCGTCTTGATCGCCAGCTCCACAGGCCGTTCATGACCCTGCGCTATGGCCACCAACGCCGCCTCATATTGCCAGAACAAGCGCTCCCGGCGGTCCCGCTCAGCATTGCGCCGATCAATCTCCACCCGGATCTCGTCCTCAATCTGCGGATCCATCATTGCAAATGCCCCAACCAATCACAGTGCTGAGTGATAGGCCTCATGCCATCCTCCTGACGAGGTGACCCTCAGGGCACCGTTCCGACACCAACGCAATCTCCACCCCCGTAATGCGCCAGTACCGCTTCTGCGCGTCATACACAGCGCGGCGGATGCTTTGCCTGTTATGCCCAGTAACCACCACGCTTTCCCCAACCCTCAAGTCCAAAGGGATTTCCATCACTGCAGCGGATCCCCGGCCAGACCACAATACCCATACTCCTCGAAGCCCTCGAGATCCGTCTCCACCCAACGCCACGCCATGCACTGCGTCCCACTGCACAGATGCTGGCTCGACACAGCCTCACGACCCCGCACGCAGTGATGCGACCTAGCCGCCACCTGATGAATGTACGACCGCTTGAACTGAACCACTCGAGCCGCCTCCCAGTCCGCATGAAAGTCCGCCAAAGGACCCTCACCAGCCGCAGGCTCATCATCCAGCGCCTCTTCCACCACCTCATTCACAACCGGCACAGACGGCCCTGGATCAGCCAACACAACCACATCAGCCTCAGCAGGCACTTCCTTCTTCGCAACCATCTCAAATCCCCTCTCAGGTGAAATCACGTTCACACCGTACACCAATGCTCTGGGCAGTAACCCAAAAATTTTTTGGGGAGTTCGGGATGTGGTCCCTCGACGTTTGAGTGAGATCGGGGCCAAAGCCTTGGGGGCGCGGCACGCCGGCCACCCAGGTCAAACGGGGGTCAGGTTGCCCCTAGGGAACCCGATTGCCGATAATGCACCTTAGGCGCACTTCATACCTAAGCCATTGAATTCATTGAGGGGCGCTTTTTGGTCAGAGATTCCTCGTGCGCTCATCACGCTATTTGCAACCGCATGTTGGTATAAACGCGGGATTTCGCGACACTTGGCCTGTCTGACGCACACCCTGCGGTAGGTAGATCAGGGCCCATGGTCGAGGGCCTGGAGGCCTTCCGGGGCCGGCCAGCGGGCCTCGGGCGCGGGCGGGGCGAGGCCTCAACACCTTACCCCACCTGCCTTTGCGTGTTCACGTGGGCCTGCAGGGCTATTCGGCCCTGTCCGCCTGCTCTCGGTACTTTGATGGCATTGGGGTGTTGGTATTGGATTGGTGGGAGATGGTTGTTGTTTGTTCCTTTGTGGGGGAGGAGGTGATCGGGTCCGCGTTCTAGCGGATCTGGGGCGCGCTCTAGGCCTGCAGGAGGGCGGATTTGGGCCTGATATGGTCAATGGATCGTAAACAGAATTTTAGGGAATTTTGATTAGGCGTTGCGTTGTGGCGTGCCTTTGGTACGGTCACGGCAAGGGCTGATTTGCAGCCTGGGACGGCCCACAGGGGCCAAGGAGAACGACATGACGGTATCAATCATCAGGATCGGTAGACATGCCTTCGCTGTTTCATCAGCGGATGCTCGGGCCTTTATGGCGTTGATGGAACGCGCTGTTCAGGTGCGGGCTGAGGTGGATCGGGACTTCAACAAGCGCGATGAGCTCAAGACCCACCTGTACTATCACCGGCTCGCGCTCAGTGAGGAGGATGGGATCGAGTATGTGATCCATCCGGGTGAGATTGAGGATGGTCCGCGTGTTGAGTTCGCGCGTGAGCCTGTGGAGTGGAAGCCTGTGAGCTCTGAGCTGGTGAACCCTGCGGATTTGGTGTGGGGGACTGATCATGTTCCTGTTTGAGGATCTCAAGTGGGAGAGTCATCCCCTGTATGAGGAAGGGCAGGGGATCATGGCCCGCGTTGTTTGCGATAATGGATACCGCGCTTCGATCGTGCGTACGCCTCACTCGTTTGGAGGTACGTCAGGTCTGTATGCGATGATGATATCTGGACCGCGCGATCAGGCGACAGATTTCCCCGAGGTGAAGGGCTGGTTGACGCCGGCGCGCGTGAGCCACCAGCTGATCACCCTGCAGAACCTCCCACCGTTCATCGATCGGAAAAATCATGAGGAAGAAGACAATGCGACTGAAGTCTGATGGGCCTTATTGCGAATGGCCCGAACGTCCCAGCCATAACATCCGGCCTGAACGGAAGGTGGATTGGATGCACATGCTCATGAGCGCGCTCGCTGTGACGAGCTTTGTGGCCATGGTGCTGGTCTCTCTCATACTGGTGGGGGCGATATGAGCTATAGCGTGTATGCGAGCGTGTTTCCGGAATTCGAGATCGAGGTAGAGGGGATGTGGTTCCCCCCGCAGAAGGATCAGTGGGATTGCCCAGGCGGTGGCGCGTTTGCTGAGGATGGGCAGATCACCGGCCTGTTCCTTTCTGAGCGGAACAAGGAAGGGAAGATGGTCCGCGTTGATCTCTTGGCGGGTGTGGATCGGAAGGATCCCGCGTTCCAGAAGATCATGGACAATCTGTGGAACGCGATCCGGGACGAGGCCGAGGAGGCCCTGGCATTGGCGGGGGATAGTGATGACCCTCGATACTGATGAGAAGCTGCCTGCTGCGTACTTCAGGGCCATCTGCACGGCTATCTGGGGACCGCGCTATTACGCAGCAGCTGCCCAGGCGCTGAACGTGCAGGAAAGCCGGATCAAGTTTTGGTCCGACGACAAGCAGGACGACACACCGCATCAGGTCTCGATTGGGGTTAAACGAGAGCTCGAGCAGCTGTTCGTCGATCGTGTGGCGGAATCGGTCGAGGTGATGGAGCGGGTCAATCTGATGGCGGATCTGGTGGAGTATCTGGACGAGATGATCGAGCTTTCCGGGGGACCACCTTACCACTGAAGGACCGCGTTCTGGTCTTGTCGAACCCCTTGGACTGGATCTGGCGCTTGCGCGGGGTCTGGTCTGAGGGGTTTTCTTTTTTGCGCAGCCGGCGAGCCTTGGCGATGCGCTTGATGTCCTGCTTGGTCTTCAGCTTGTGATGGGTATGGCACAAGGCCTGAAGGTTGGTGTCATCATCTGCTCCTCCCAGCTCAAGGGGGATGATGTGATCTATCTCCAGGGCCTGCGCCATGACGCAGCCTGGGTGCTCACAGCAAAGCCCAGCGCGCGTCAGGACGGCCCTTCTGCGTGCTGGGGTCATGGTGTTGCGTTTGGTGGCCTCAAGGGGCTCACGGGCCATCTGGAGGCCTTAGCGACGGAACCGGGGTCGGCTCATGATCGCAGAGATCACACTGATCGCCAGGAAGATCCCGAAGCCTCCGAAGAGGCCTGCCAGAAACGAGAACAATGCGGTCATGTTTGGGGGCCCTTTGCTGCGCGTTCCAGCCGATACTCCCACAATCCGCGCTCTTCGTCTCCTCTGCGCCGTCGATGGATGGTGTGGGATCCGCAGTGAGGCTTGCGGAAGTCTCTCAGCCGCGCGCTGATCGAGGCCTGGGGATCTCCAGTAACGTCCTCGACCTCTCCAAGCGTGCGCCATCTGCCATCCTTCATGCAGGCGTAGACCCGGCCCAGCTGGCCCGTCAGTCGGGATTCGTCAAAGTCTGGATCATATGTCTTGCCATCGAATTGGGGACGCGATGCCGCCCAGCTGAACAGGTCATTAACCTCATTCGCTCTCATCATCCTCCTCCCACGGAGATTGATATTGATTGCAGCCAGTGCGGAAATCCATGAACGAGATCAGGAGATCAAGCTTGCGCGCCTGCTTCTGGTGATCCGGTGTCAGGTTGCGGAGGCACATGTCGTTCACGCAGTTGCTGTCGCAGAACGATCGGTCGAGATAACAGAGGCTCACGGCTCACCTCCAAGGGCGCGGCGGGCGGTGTTCTCGGAGTCGGCGCAATCGCCCGACTTGATGAACATTAGGGCCTCTAAGAACCGCTCTATCGTTTGCTCATGGCGGATGATCAGGTCGCGCTGGATTTCAACGCGACGCTTCCACCTCGCATTTTCAGCCACCAAGATTTCTTCAGCCTCCTCTGCTGCGCGGAGGGCGGCGACCAAATCGTCTCCAGCCGAACGCAGGGTTTTGCCTCCACCTAGTCGGATCGTTTCCCATCGGGCTATCAGGTCTGCGTTGCTCACGGCTCGCCTCCAAGTGCGGCGAGGACGGCGGCGCGAAGGTGGTCTGCGCCAGCGTCGGGAAAATGCACAAACCCGACAAGCTCTAGCGATGAGCCAATATCCTGTATGACGTCCTCACTCGTCATGTGCTCGCGGATCGCGGCGAGGATGGCGTCGGCGGCTTGGTCCATGCACCGGCTGTCGTCTTGGTCTTCCACGCAGTCAATGATGTGAATGATTTTGGCTTTAAGCGTCATGGCTCTTATCCTCCGTCTGGTCGTAGGCGTGGGCCACCATCCCGGCCTTGGTCTTGCGGACGCTGACGATCAGGTAAGGCGGCTTCAGTTGGGCCACCATGTAGCCGCACATTGCGTGATCCTTTTCGAGCATGTCCCGAACGCACTCCATCACTTCGGACAGGTGGCGCGGCTCGCAGTTAATTGTGAACCTCATCCCTCACCTTTCGCAGCGTGGAAGCGGGGAAATAGGGGGACAGTTTCGACCACGAATGATGGGTCGTAATTTTCGCCGCAGACGCCAAATCCGTGTTTGCTTTGAAAAGACAATTCCTCGTCAATCACCTGATCCTCGCCGATCAGTCGGTGAAGCCATGCGCTGGGTTCCCGCCCCTCCCGTTCAGCAAGCTGGGCCAAGGCGCACTCGTAATGCGCTGGTCCCCATGTGTGGCATTCCGGCCCATGGGTTCCGATCCGACCGGCGCGGTGCTGTTCGTATTTCAGACCGCGTTCGACCTCGGCAAGCTGAGCGCGGAGGTCTTCTATGTCGCCGTTGATGCGGTCGATGTATTTCCCGCGCATCTCAAGCTGGCTTCGCGCCTCAGCAAGCTGGGCGGTCAGGCGGTCTACCTCGGCGAACAGGGTGGCGAGGTCTTCAAGGGCAAGGCGAACGTCCTTTCCGGTCACGAGATAATCGTTTGTCCCGGCCCATTCCTCTCGCGTTCGATTAAGTTTCATTGCTACCTCCAAGGGCGCGGCGGGCGATGGCGTCCAGCACTGGCTTCATTTCATCTGTAGGCCACGGCAGCGTCGATCCAGCCGCTTCGGCAAGCGCGTCCGTCATTGCGGACCAGTAAGTGTCGCTGACCGTTTCCATGCCGTCGCGCGTCAATGGCGACCCAGACCGCGCCCGAACGGCGTTAAATTCTTTCCAAGCCATCCAAATCAAAGCCCGCAGCCTCGCGTTCTCAGCCTCTGCTGCGCGGAGGGTGGTGATTGCTTGCCCAACCGTATTGGCCGAAACGATCAAACGCTCGTCGTGCAACACGGACACAACGGCTTCGAGATCAGCTATCAGGTCCGCGCTCTGGCTAGGGGCGGTGTCGGGGGTGCGGTAATTCAACGCGGTGCGGATGGCCTCCTTGATCGCGCCCGGCATTTCCTCCCGGTTGACCTTGGGGTCGATCATCTGAAGCGACTGCCACGCGATCATGGCAATGCGGTCGAGGGCGTCATCTGTCATGTCTGGGTTCCTTATTGCTACCTCCAAGGGCGCGGCGGGTCATGCCGGCATCCGCGTGCTTGCATCAGGAACCGATGCCGTGGCCATGTGAGCGGATCGCGCTTCGACGGCTTGGCGATCGAACACATACAGGCTCTGGCTGAAGCCAACGATCGGCAGGCTCTCCGCAGTCATCTGCATGTCGGCCAGCTTGAACGACGAGACCTTGCGCTTTTGAGCCCATGCGTTCCAGGCTCTGACGACAGCGCCGAAGTAAGCGGTGCGGTCGATCTCTTCGGTGTACATCCCGCGCTTTCGGGCGAAGACCCACTCGCGGAGCGTCAGGCGCGGATCTCCTTTCATCAGGCCAATGCCGTTCTGGATCCCGGTGACGAAGGATTCAATCTCTGCATCATGCTTCCTCGACTCATCGGCAAGGAACACCACCATGCCGAACTGCGTGGGCGCCATCTGCTTGCTCACGCGTTTTGCCAGGGCGGATGCCTCAACGATGTAGGGATGCTCCTCGACGAAGTTCGTGATCAGCTGGCGATCAAGCCCGTTCTTGGGGTTGAGCCCATTGACGTACGCGATGGATGACCGCGCGATCGCCGCACACATGTTGGGGTGCTTCACCTTCTTGCATTGGAGGACGTGAGCGGACTTTCGGGCTACACCATTGTCGATGGTGTCAAACGCGGCTTTCTCGATGCCGCGCGTGACGTACATCTCGACAGGCTTGCCATAAGCCACGATCGCGCTCAGCCGATGCTGGCCATCAAGCAGGGTGCCATCCGTTGCTATGATGATCGGCTGACCGTTGCAGAACCAACGACCTTCCTGCATGGCCACTGCGTACTGGTTGACCGTAGATCTGCGCAGATCTCGGTTCATGTCGTTGTGGGCCAGCCACTCTGTGGCCATGGCCGGCGTAACGAATTGCTTCACTGACATTGTCATTTGGGTTGCCTCTTCTTTCTGACGGCCTTCTGCACATACGGGGGCACGCGGTCTGGATAAGCCTCCGCGTACGCGCGCTCCCACTCGTCGGGCATCTTGTCCTTGGTCTCCTTACTCATCAGGAAGCTCCTTCATGCGCTTGGTGACAGCGAAGTGCAGCAGCTTGGCACGGTTCAGATCGATGCGCTTGAGCTCTTCGGTGCGATCGATCACGTCGGGCTGGGCCCAGAACGCCTTCACGTCACCCTTGGTCATCAGGTTGGCCAGATGCGCCTGGGCCGTGTCAGCCCACCCGATCAGCCAATGGGGCCCATCGCCCTCAGGGATTTCCTGTGACGCCTGTTCCGGCGCCACGTCGATGATCTCCCCGGTGACCTTGTTGAAGCCTTCTTGGCCCTTGGGGTTGTCGGTCAGGCGCTTGGTCAGCGTCTTGTTGGTGGGCTCCTGGGGAGGATCGAACGCTTGCTGCATCATCTCTTCAGCCGGCGTAGTCTCGAGCCCCGCGTTCATCATGACGATGACATGCGCGAACGCCGATCGGCAGGCGCGGCTGATGGCCCGCGTCTGGGCCATGGCGCGGATGGCGTAGTCCGACCGCTTGGGCAGCTGCTTGGTGCCCCACTTGGTCGTGACCTCGCCCCCGAACCACGTAGGCTCGTCCTCACCAACAAACCCTTCTGCTTCGGCAATGACGATGCCATCAGCCATGCGGCGGATCTGGCCGATCGCCCGGTAGCCGCCCTCGACCCGCTCCACGTTGCAGGCCGAAGCCGTGCAACCATGAGCGACCGCGATGGCTTGCCAGCCCTCGACCTGTACGTACCGGCGGTTCTGGATGGTCATGGCACTGGCCACAACGATACCTTTGCAGATCGAGGCCGCGTCTGTGGAGTGACGGTAGTGCGCCACATTGGCGGGCAGGTTCTCGCTCATTCTTCAATCTCCCAGCTGTAGGTGGCCTCGTAGGCCTCCAGTTCCTGCGCCGGCAGGAGGATCCCAAGCCGGCGATCGATCTTGTCTCTGGCCCATTGGCTCATGCCCATGAACTCCGCGTCTTCCGCGCCGTTCCCAGGCCCTAACCAGACGCCGGTCTTCAGGCACTTGGCGAATTCCCGGATGGCCCACTGCATTTGGCTCGCGCCTCGGGCGATGTCCTCGGCTGGTATGGTGACCACCCGCACCGCATAAGGCGGAAGTTTCTCAGCGAACACGAGCGTGAACGATTCCACGTCGATGTTCATGACCGCTTTGACCCCCGCACACGCCACAGCAGCCTGTACGTGATATCCAAAGGCCGTGATGCTCTTCTGGATGCTGTCGTCATCGACGGACCCCGTGGTCTTGAGATCCGCGATGTCGGTGCAGTCCCCAGGGATCACGTCGGGTCTGGCCTTGATCCACACACCAGTGTCTTCATCCTTCCAGATCAGGCTGCGCTCGATCATGCCGTCCAGAAGGCCGGCCTTGATCATGGGATGCGCTCCCAGCGATTGGGCCATGCCTCTGATGTGGAAGATGTCCTCAGGGGTTAAGACCGTCAGGCCCCGCTCGATCTGGTCCGCGCGCCATTGCTGGGCCGCTTTGGACCTGAAATCCGGATATTCGTCCGGACGGATTGCATACTCACTTTCGAACCCGTCGAGGCCCTCGATGAGCAGTTTGTGCGCCGCTCTCCCGAACGCGAACGCAGGGTTGTCGTTGGAGACGCGGTTGGGGTTCAGATAGCTGCCCGCGTAGTAGTGGGCTGGGCTTCTTTCCCACATGGTCCTCATGCCGCCTGACGAGAGGCTGGGCCCGACGCACAGGTTCCCATGGTAGTTCGGCATGGGGATGCCTTCATACATCCCCGCCGTGTCGATCTTGGTTCCGTCCCAGAGGATCATCGATTGCCTCGCACGAGCTTGAAGACGAAGTACGCGAACGCGCACGATGCGGAAAACATGCTCAGGCCCACGCTGATCAAAAACATGATCACAACGATGGGCTCGGCAACCTGGGTGATGAGTTCGTTCATGTCTGTCTCCTGCCTCCTGTGAGGTCATGCTCAAGGTACAGTGATTTGATCACCCGTCAAGCACGATCGGCTGGCTTGTCATTTCTCCAAACACACGTAAGTTCGGGCCAAGGAGGACCGGCTTTGGACGAAGAACGAGTCAAACACCTGCTGATCAAACGCATTGAGCGCGTGAAAGACATTCCGACCTACGCCAGAAAGATCGGCGTGAACGAAACAAATATCCGGCGTTTTTTGTATGGAGAGAGACCCCCTTCACAGAACATTCTGCAAGCAATGGGTCTGGAGAAGGTGGTATTTTATCGGTACCGCAAGAAAGTAGCCAAGCCCAAACAGGGTCGGTTCGGCACGATTTACGGGGAAGCAGATGAGTGAAGAAGTCATTGTCCTGTTCACCATCCCAGGCGAACCTCGAGGGAAGGGCCGACCCCGTGCATCAACCCGGCATGGGTTCATCAGGATGCACACCGACCCCAAGACCGTGGCGTATGAGGGTCTGATCTCCTTGCAGGCGACCCTGGCGATGCGCGGAAGGCCAGCGATTGAGGGCCCCGTCGAGGTGCGGATCCGCGCGTACTATGCGATCCCCAAATCGACCTTGAAGAGCAATGCGCTCCTGATGCGCGAGGGGTTCATAGCCCCAGCAAACAAGAAGCCCGACATCGATAACGTGGCCAAGTCGGTGATGGATGGATGCAGCAAAGGCATTTGCTTCGCGGACGACACACAGGTCGTGACCCTGACGTGCACAAAGCGGTACTCCGACGAGCCGCGCGTCGAGGTCTCGATTACCAAATATTAACGATAAGCCCCGAGGGGTGGAGATGGACGCTGTCCAACAGGCTCGCGCGATCGGGATCCGGATACGGAGCGACCGTGCAACGGATCAATACACCACCTGTCCGAAGTGCTCTGAGGCGAGAAAGCACAAGCGGGCGCCGTGTCTCAGCGTGAAGTGCGAGACAGGCAAGGTGGTATTCAAGTGCCACCATTGCGGATGGCAGGGAGCATTCTGGGATGGAAATCTGGGAAACAATCGAGGCCCGCGGCTTGGACGTGGAGCGGCTAAGCCAGAAGTGGTCCGTTTCAAGCCTCGCTGGTGGTGAGGCGCTGCAGATCCCGTTTGTCCAGCAGGGCAAGACGGTAGGCACGAAGTTCCGCTTCTTCAACAATCGGGAGAGGAAGTGGCACGCGTCATGGGACAACGGACCTGTCGCGTATAATGCTGATTGCCTGCGCGACGACAAACTGATCGGCAGGCCCCTGATCATCACCGAGGGGGAGATCGACTGCGAATCCGTCCTTGAGGCTGGGTACCAACGGGTGATCTCAGTTCCTAACGGATGCGCTGGGGCCTCTACAGAGCGCTCTGAGGCCGAACTGGGAGAGGCCAAGGCCTATGATTGGTTGAGGGCCCTGGGGCCGCTCCTGACGCTCTCGAGGGTCTCTGAGATCATACTGGCGGTGGATGGAGATGATGCAGGCTCGAAGCTTCTGCAGGAGCTCGCGTCTCAGCTGGGCCGCGCTCGGTGCAAGTTCATTCAGTACCCAAAGACGAAGCGTCTGGAGCTCGAGAGAGAGCGCTGCAAGGATCTGAACGAGGTCCTGCAGGAGTATGGCGTCAAGGGCGTACAGAAGACGCTACAGGGCTCTCAGTGGGTTGCGATGAGGGGTGTTGCCCTGATGGGCGATCTGCCTCCTGTGGCGAACCCTGAGACGTTTGAGATCGGGTTCAATTTGTTAGGCGACAATTACCGGATGCGCTGCGGAGATCTCGCGGTCATCACCGGCACGCCGGGGTCGGGCAAGAGCACTTGGTTGAACGACGTGTGCTGCCGCGTTGCGGAAAAATACAAGGTCCGGGTGGCGTGGGCGTCGTTCGAGCAGCTGCCACAGCGCGATCACCGGAGGGCGCTGAGATCTTGGTATCTGAAAGCGCTCCCGCGCAACCAGACGCCCATGGAGATCAGCCAAGCCGACGAGTGGATTGACGATCGGCACGTCTTCATCATTCCGGACGAGGAGGTGGACGCAGATCTTGAGTGGCTGCTGGATTGCATGGAGGCTGCGGTGGTGCGCTACGAAGCGAAGATCATCTGTCTGGATCCCTGGAACGAGATCGTGCAGTCCAGGGGATCGCGCGAGACGGAGACCGACTACACATCCCGCGCTCTGCGCCAGCTCAAGCGCTTCGCCAAGCGCTTCCAGGTGCACGTCATTCTGGTTGCGCACCCGACGAAGATGCAGCGGATCAATGGTGAGTACCAGAAGCCCACGCTTTACGACATCGCGGGCTCAGCCAACTTCGCCAACAAGACCGACGTGGGCATCGTCGTGCACAAGGTCGATCAGGACACCTCGTTGGTCGAGGTGCTGAAGTCCCGGTACTGGGAAGAGATCGGCAGGCCTGGGGGCGTGCTGATGCAGTACTGCAACGACGATCGCCGGTTCCGAGAGTCGGAGCGGTCTGTCTAGTCCCGGCGGGTTTTGTTCCGAGCTCTCTGTGCGCTGAGGGCCTTGATCGTGTTTTTTGCGGCAGCCTTTTTGTCAACTTTCGCCGGAGGAACTTTGACCTCTTGTGGCGGCTTTTTACCCGTCATGATCGCGCGAAGGCGTTCAAGTTCCTTATCAATTTTGCCCACCGTTTCGGCGGAACGCTTTTCAATTTGGGCAACAAGGCCGGGATCCTTTGGTTCCGGCGTATCCATAAATTTTGTGAAATCCTTTGTAATATCTCCACCACTTCTCCGCATGGCGGTTTTTAAGTTTTCATAGACGGCACCGACGCTGTCGCTTTCTTTGATCCAATCGTTGTTGCTGGGATACTCTTTCGGGAACATTTTGGAAAATTTCTCTTTTGACCTTTTTTGATCAAGAGCTGCTTCCAAGAATTTTTTGCCACCTTTTGACCCGCCCATAAAGTTCATGGCGTAGATGTTTGGCAACGTGAGTGGCTTCTTCAAATTTTTAACCGTTTGCATTTCTTCCTTGATCATTGGCTCCATCATTCCAGCCTGATCAGCCATGACATTAGCAAGCTCTTTTGGGTCGGAAGGACGGCGAACATTACGGATTACATCCATCAACCGCTTTTGATCGGCAATTTCTTGTGGCGGCTTCGGTATTTTTTTACCTTTTTTATCCAGATCATATGGCCTCTCAATATCTACGAGGCCGTACTTCTTGAGTAGATCAAGTGCACGCGGGTCAATTTTTTGAATGCGCTGTTCCAGATCGGCCCTTCCAGGAAAGTCAGTGTGTTTTGCATATGAGTTATGCAAATTTCCCTCGAATGTTCCGTCTTCAATACCGCCAGGGCCCATTGCGGATGATTTCGTGTTGGCACCCGGTCCTTCATGTTTTACTAACGGAGCAATAATTCCCTTGGAAATAATATCCTTATTGGCTCTGTTTTTCGTTTCCCACGCCGCTCTCTCAGCCGCTTGTTTGTCATTGGCGGCTTTGATTGCATTCTGTTCGTTAATGATTTCTTGCGCGCGTTGAGCGCTCAAGGCCTCAAGATCAATACCGGCGCGCTGGCGTTCGAAATCCTCAGGCTTGGCATACTCCGTGCGATATGAGCGTTCGCGAGCAGCCTCCTGTCGCGCTTCATCCCGGTCCAGGTTCTCAAGACCATAGCCGGTGTATCCCGGCGGGAGAGCCGGGTTGGGGTGTGTGGGTTGGGGGGGGGGTTCGGCGCCGGTAGCCTGCCTCATGTGATGATACATGCGGCTCAGGTTCACAGGCTCCTGATGCGCCAGGGGAGACACTGCCTCGCGCAGCTGGCCGGCAAGAGGGCCTAAGGTGGCTCGAGCCTTTTCAGTCAGATCCTGCAGCGGAAAGGACTGGGCATTGGCCATGGGGGCTCGATTGTAGCCCGCATAGGTCTGGGGCTTGACCGGAGCTTTGGCCTGCGATCGTCCGAGGACCGCGTCAGACACATACTTCAGCGGGTTCTGGTCGTCGGATGGATCGTAGGCCATGTGCTCTTCCTCAGGGTTCGTCGATCGAATCTCGCAGATCGATCGGCTTGGTTTTCATCGCGTAGAATTGACGCAGCAGCTGGCGCTCACTCTCGGATTTCACGGTCTGCGTATAGTCGGGCAAGGGTTTCGAGCTTGTCTTGGTTGACTTCGGGTCTTTGGTACCAGGGGGCATTACCGCTCTCCGTCACTTTGAAATTGGTGGGGACGACCTTGTTTTTAGGCTTCTTGATCTCTTCCATGAAGCGTCTGTACGCTGGCACGGTGAACTCCACGAATTCACCGGATGGGAGCTTGTACCTATAGTGGGGGATGCCGTCGTAGTCACGGCCATATTCTGCGCCGTACTCGTAGGCACCGTATTCGCCCTGCTTGGCGCGGATTTCAGCCAGGGGCGCGTTCTTGCGCTGCGCCTTGTTCAGAATGCCCGTCAGAGTGCCGTGGGAGGCCTCTTGGCCGCTATCTGCCACCCAGGTCTCCCAGTGGTAGCGTCCGACGCTGGCGTCCTCAGGACGGCCCACGGCGCCGTAGATGCGTTCCAGTTGTTCTTCGATCCCGCGTTCGATCGCTTCATAAACCAGAATGCCGCGGACACCGGAGGTCAATTTCGCGAGCGAACTGCCAGTGACAGTGTTTCCGTTATCGTCCGTCCGACCATCGTACAGGTTCCGATCGTTGAAGCGGCCATCGTCCCACAGCTGGCGGATCTGGACGCGGTCCAAGACCATCACGTCAGGATGACCGGCGACCAGAAGCGTGAAGGACAAAACCTTGTTGTCGATGCCAACGCCCTCGCTGAATTTTGCGAACTCCCGGCGGATTTGCTTTCCGGTCATCTGCGGATCGGAGAGCATGTTGTGCAGGCGCTGGAGATGCGTGATGCCGTCGTCGCCCTCCTGGCCCATCTTGTAGAGGAAGTCTCGGCCAAAGGCCCCCAGATTGTGGATCGCGCCAGCTCCGGGTTGGCCTGACCCCTTGGGGGCTTGTTGTTTGACCCATTCCTCATACGCCGGGAACTGATCCTTGGTGAAGTTACCGTCCGCCGCCATGCGGATGAAGCGCTCGATGCCTTCGAAGGAGTCGATGAACAGGCCTTCTTGCGCGTAGGGCGAAACGCCACGCGACAGGAACGACCACATCAGAAGCTCGCCCGTGGTTCCGATCGACATTTCGCCGGCTTCGTACTTCTGGCGGAAGAGCTTGGCCTGCTCGAACCCGTGGTTTGCGTCCTCAATCTGCCCAGGCTTTAGGGTTCTGAGCTTTTCAATGGATCCTTCGCCATTGATATCGCGGATGAACGCGTAGGGCGGGATCGGGACCTCGCTGGAGCCCAGCGCATCGCCCATCATGTTTTCCCAGGCGTCGGTGCTCTTGGCGGCGTGGGGGTGATCCTCGAGGACCGGCGTGATGTTCTCGAGCTGCTTCGGTGCGTTGCCGTTTGTGGTCTTTTGGACGAATTTCGCCTTGGTCTTGGGCGGGGGCGGATTGGGGACTTCAACGCGCAGATCGGGTTCGAACCCGTGCTTGTTGCCGTCCTCGACCGACGCCATCAGGCCTGCAAGTTCACGGTCGCGATCTGACAGGCCTTCTTCGATGGAAGGGGTGCGCGCAGCTTTACCAGTCCGGATGATCTCGTCCGGAAACACGTCGCGCGTGTCAGCAGTTGTCAGCAAAGGCGTGGTGTGCCGACGCGTGAATTCAGGCATGTGACGCCGTGCTTCCACGTCTCTGGATTCACGTTCACCGGAGATGTTGCGATACATCTCGTAGCGTATTTGCGCGGCTTCAGGCACGTCCTCGCCGGCCTGAATAGCGTTGCGCATTTCGTATTTGTCTTTGTTTCGAATGCCGTTCGCGATTGTTTTGTATTTAGTCGCGGCTTGGTTCGCTTGATAACGAGGCATGAAAAACACATCACGCGGTGTGGTTTCT
>Ga0208741_10000399_pt1 | contig 21585 bp, 24 predicted proteins | sample CryBogCBE03Jun09_FD_184576 | JGI IMG/M metagenome (GOLD analysis project Ga0208741, IMG submission 184576) | Freshwater microbial communities from Crystal Bog, Wisconsin, USA - CBE03Jun09 (SPAdes) | ecosystem: Environmental > Aquatic > Freshwater > Lake | place: Crystal Bog, Wisconsin, USA...
GCTTCAAATGTTGAATCAGCTTCAATAGCTACATAGTACACTAGATCACCAGCACCTTTAAAGCGTGAGATCTTTTTAGATGAGATAGAAACATCATAGTCACCTGGTACCATCTTAAGGTTCTCGATCTTGAGGTTGACCTTAAACACAGATGTCGTCGTACCTAAGGTATATGTGTAAGCATTAGATGTTGCATTCTTCTTATCACCAACTACCACATTAATGGTTGATCCATCACCCAGCAGTGCCACATCTGTAGATTTAAGGATAGGCGCAGTCTTGAGGATCATAGCTAATACAGATGCTTCAAGCTTGAAGTTGATCTCGGCGTCTGGGAATATGATCTCTTTCTTAGGCACAACGATAGAGTTTGGTGCTGCAGCGAAATACTTAATGCTGCTGTTACCTTGTTTGATAGACACTGTCTTTTCAGAGAACTCAAGATCAGGATCTTCGAACAATGATAGTACAGCAAGGAACTCGTTCACGTCATAGATACCGAACTCATTAGGGAATGTTTCAGTAACTGTACATGATGACATGATGGTGTTACTTACTGCTATGGTTGATAATGTATTTCCAGGCTTGAATAATAAGTTATTATTAATCGAAGCATAATTCTTAATTAGTGATAACGTTTCTTTACTTAGTTTCATTTAATTTATTTCCTCATCAAGATCTAACATAAACATAATACAACATAAAGCATGAGCCAAATGACTCACACCAGTTTCAGGATCATACATCTCGCCTTCTTGATATGCCCATAGATGACGCTGAGCTGCATCAAAATATCTTCGATTGCCATCTGGTACTCTACGCCAATTATCAGGCTCATACTTCTCTGCACCAAATGTCAATACTTTTACTACTTCGCGTAAAGCAAGTGGAGGTAATAAACCATACTGTAGTTTACCTCCATCAAATTTACGACCACCTTTACATTCTGTGCTTTGCGATTCTTTTAAAGAACTATAAGGTCTATTACTATCAATTGTTTCCATAATATACTTGTCTCCTCTGTTTAGAACTCTTAGTTAAGAACTCTAAAGAGAGGAGGCATTGCGCCTCCTCGTGCTGACTTACTAGAGTTAATACTCTTAGAATGCTGAAGCACCTAATACTGAGTAAGCTGCAGCGATCATCTTACGTGAAGGTGTACCTAAAGTATAACGCACTGTTGGCTCACCGTTCCACATTTTACCAGAGTTAGCATAAACTGCATAACCTTTGATACGTAACTGACGAACAGCTTCGTGTGGATTAGCAAGACCGAAACGTGCAGTGATTTGCTTAGCAGTTACAGTTTTACCTGATTTAAGATATTTAATTAATGATGTTGTTGCTGACATACTATTGCTCCTTGGATATGCGACGTTACGGGAAATACTGATAAGATTGTCGCTAGTCTTACCGAATACAGAACCATTATACACTGGTTTTGAATTAAAGTTAAATAATTTTTTGATAATTTTGTTCATAATATATTATGGCTTTAGGCCATACTCCTTGATCACGTTATTTAATAATGGTGAGAACTTAGATAAGTTCACCACCGCTTCTACATTTCCACTGTGATAATCTTCCAATTCCGAGTCAGTGGGTCTCGGAAATCCATAAACACCTTTTGCTTTCTTGTTTTCTGGCTTAATCAGCCAATTTGGATAACCTAACTTAGGGCATCCAGCATTCCTTGTTTGAAGCATCTCAGTATGATAGAACTCCATATCTTGCAATGTTATATCTTCATACTCATGATCGAAGCGGTTCATCACCTCGATCACGTATTGCTTCTGTGTTGGTTTCAGTTCCTTAAATTGCATCGTTGGTAACCGTAGTAGTTACTGTCTGACTTGTCGTTGAAGCATCATAAGCTTCTGTGATACTTGGTGCAGCATTATCTGCTGTAAACGTAGTCATGTTAGGATCAACTTCAGGAGCTGGGTTTGAGATCTTATCAAATACATCCATGAATGCAGCTTTGGTTTGTGGATCGAAACGATTACAGCATAACTCAATTGCTTTCTCCTTCTTTTTGAAGATTGAGAATGCTCGTACGATATGAGTCATACGACGTGTTGTAATGGTCTCGTCTACACCACCGTCTTCGAATGTGCGACGGATAGCATCAGCCCATTTAATCAATGTGTCTGCAAAGTCTTGGTCCTCACAGTTATAATGCTTCATAAGGTTCTTAACGATCTTCATCTCGACTGATGCATTAGGATACTCTTGTTCGAATGTCACTGCGAAACGCTCGAGGAATGCTTCGTTAAGTACGTTTGTGCCGATGTATCGGCCATCGTCTGAACCTTTACCCTTTGTGTTAGCTGTAGCAATGATGTTAAAGCCAGCAGCTGGAACTATAACCTCGTTCTTAAGCTTGAAGTAGTAAGGCTTGCCTTCGAGGATAGGCTGTAAACACAATAGTGTGTTAGCTGAACCAGCATCCACTTCGTCAAGCAATAATGTATAACCGTTACGTAGAGCAATCAATACTGGGCCTTCCACGATCTCCACGTTACCATTAATAAGTGTCTTAGCACCAATAAGTTGCTCTTCGTCAGACATCATGTTAAGGTTAACACGAATAAGTGGCTTACCAAATTTAGCGCAGATCTGCTCGATCATGGTTGACTTACCGTTACCCGTAGGGCCGGAAATATAAGATGGATAGAAAAGTCCAGCTTTGATGATCATCTCGAGATCTGAATAGTTGCCAAATGGTACATAGTTTGGGTCCTTGGCTGGGATTAATGTCTCAGGTCTATCGAAGTTTACGATAGCTTGGCTTTCAATTTTTACTGGGGTTTGAACCACTGAAAGCACTGGCTTTGGAATTACTGAAGGCACCTTCACGTTATAAACACCACGTGACACCTGACCAGCAATCATGAACCAAGGCATCGTATCATACCCTAATGAATTTACCACAGCCATAAGATCGGTCTTACTGATCTCAGGGGTTTTAACTAGACCTGGATAGGTCTCGAATAGTTTAGCTTGAACTTCAAGCTTTTGTTCACTTTTATATCTCATAATGTAGTCTCTCCGTTATCAATTAACAAAACCATTATATACTGAATATGAATTAATGTACATAGGCCCTAAATATATGATTCCAATAGTCTTTTTCATAAGTTATTGATTTTATTAGCTTTATGCCACCAGCCCTATAAACTGATTAAGCAATATGCGACTGGTCTTCTTATTTGAGAGCATCTTGGTGAGCTCCCGGGCGATCCTGGATGCGCTTTCCTTTTTACCTATAGAAAGCTCTTTGTCATCCTCAATCTTAGCTCTGGATTCAGCCACTATGAAGAGCTCGTCACGACCTGTATCCTTCATTGATGCAAAGCCATTCTTACGAAGATCTCTCTTCATGTCTTCGATACCCATAGCTGAGATGTGTGAGCCATGACCATAATGAGCTACGAATGCATTATGTAGATATCTGAACGTTGGTCGTGTGATGTAAAACCCTACAGTCGTGATAGCATGTCTATCCTTAATCATCTGTAAGAGTGACTTAGTTTGCTCTGCGTTCTCTGACATTGGATAGTTCTTACGAGTTACTGTATCAGATAAGAACGGCTTGACAGTAACATAGTCTTTGCCATTATAGTTTCGTTTCATCCTGATCTGATCAAATCCAGTTCTTAAGTACTCGCCTTCACCGTCAGTCAATGTGATGAGCGTCATCTTTTCTGTACCGTTCTTACTCTTAAATTCTGGGATGTAGTTGTATAACCATGCTAACGCAGAATTCAATGGAGTACCAGATGTTTTAAAGTTGCGAAGGTTATAGAATAACCTTGATAAAGTGATGGTGATCATCTTATTAAATTCTGATTGAGTCATCTTAGATGAGAATAACTCCATCATAGTAAGACCAAACGTGTCAACTTCAGATTCACCTGCTGTCATCATACGGGTACCATCAGCGTTTCTGTACTTAGTATCAGACCAACCGTTTGTGAATGCAAATACTTGGAATGGGATCTGAGCACCTCTACAAAACATTGCTAATGATACGACTTGCTCGATCGTTGGTCTTAACACATGATCCATTGAAGCTGACCAATCCAATAAGAATATCATACCATGGCTTTTACCGTTAGGGATAGACATAACTTGTTTGAATATGTCATCGTTTAGTTTATAAGCATAAAGCTTTTTACCATCCAATGAACCAGTCTTTGCGACCTTAGCACGTTTATAGTTTTGTGCTGACTTACGCATCTCGAATTCTTTTACTAAGTAGCTAACTACGTTCTTAGATGATGCTTTAAACTTCTCAGCGCGTTCAATGTCATCATCATTAATCACTGAAGCACCACTAGCATTCCATTCTACTTCGTATTCTGCATGCTCTGCAAATACTTCCTTATAGGTAACCAATGGGTTGACCTTAAATTGTTTAGGGATAGTGATGTACTTGTATTCGATTGAAGTATCAGCTAATTCTTGAAGCTTCTTATCTAAGTTCTTTTCAGTCTGTGACTCTAACTGATCTTCGAGTGAGTCTTCAAGATCTTGAAGCGGATCCGATTTAGTTGATGGTGATGATTGCTCGTCTTCGATCTGATCAGTCTCTTCCTCATCTGCATCAAAGTCTTGCATCTGTGAATTACCTGGCTCTTGAGACTCTTCCTCTTCATACTCTTCGTGATCGTCTGACAATGCTTTCATCTCTTCGATCTTGTCTTCCATAGCTTTCTTAGAATAGTCATAGATCTCTTTAGCTAACGCGATCACATCTTTACATGTCTCAGTCTCTTCAGCACGTCTTACGAATGCTTTCTCTTCAGCATTAAAAGTAACACCGCATGAATAACCAGCTTTGAAATATAGGTTGATCTTATCGATGAGTAACATATCTTTGAAACCGTTAGCTACACCAAAGAAGTCTCGATTATTAAGTTCTTTATAACCTAAGTTGAATGACTTACGAAGACCAGGATATCTGCGCTTCATAAGCTTCTCGATACGTACATCCTCAAGCACGTTCATATAGCCTGAGAAGTGAGGGGTATCTTTATAAGGGTTTTTAGTTGAATACTCTTCAAGAGTAGTGTAAAGCGCGTGACCTACTTCATGACCAACTAACATATCAATAAGATCGTCAGTCATGTCCTTCCATTGTGGAAGTCTTAGGACACGGTTCTTAATGTCAAACGAAGCTGTAGATACAGGTGCCTGTATAACAGTAAGGTTTTCGTTTGCTAATAATTTTGCTACTAAGTCAGTTTTTGTCATCAATCTCTCCAATTAATATAACCATTATACTATAAAGGCTATTTAAAGTACATAGCCCTTAAGTTATTGATTTATATAGATAATTATGTAAGTTATTGATTTAAAAGATATTCTTGGAATGATGTTAATGGGTAGCCAAAGTTGTATTTTGCTTGCACCCAGGATGATGCTAGGGTAGATTCTTTGAGCTCGCAATTATTGGATAGTGATGAGTCAATAATTAAGCGGTTTTGTGATGGTGAAAATTGTAAGTAATAAGTGATTTGTGTAGTCATAAGTCTCTCCAGGTTAAAGAAACATTATACCCTGGATTTTAATTAAAGTACATAGCTAAATTGCTATATAAATCAATAACTTATGAATTAGTCACCAAGGTACTAAAATCATTAGTCTTTTCAAAGCGTAAGTTATTCTTAAACTTATCCAAGAGGACATCACCCTTATGAGATATAACAAACACATTGGTATTTTCGCCCAACGTATCCATCACAGATAGGAAGTAATCAGTACCAGCCACATCAAGACTAGAATCAAATATCTCATCTAGTAATAATAGGTTGGTGTTGACTGAGTTTTTCATCTTAGCGATCTGACGCCAAGTGAACAAGATTGCGAGATCTATACGCATCTTCTCTCCTTCAGAGAATGAGGCATACGTAAACTCGTCTCTAAATCTAGACTTGATCTTCTCGTTGAAAGATTCGTCTAATTCAAACTTAACAAAGAAGTCCATTGCGGACAGATACATGTTAATTAGTTTGTTCATTGCTGGTAGATATTCTCTAATGATAGTAGTCTTGATACCAGTATCCTTAAGCAGTACGCCGGAGATCTCTTGTAGTTGTTTCTCTTTCATCAGACCCATCTTTACTTCATTCTTTGCTAATGCATCGTTAGCGAGTAACTTGATCTTATCTTTCTCTACATCAATATCACCTTGTACAGATAACTCGTTGATCTCTTTCTCGAGTTGTTGGTTTGCTTTGATAAGCATGTTCATACCATTGATCTCTGTAGATATAGAGATGTTCTTATCTTGTATTTGATTTAAGATGTCTTGTTTCTCTTGTAGATCTACACTCAACTTAGTATAAGCAGAGTTCAATGTATCCATGTTATTAGTGATCTGTTGTTTACTTTCAGTTATCTTGCTAATGATCTTATCTTTATGTTCGTGCTGTATACCTTGCTCACATGATGGACACGTCTCATTACTTGTAAAGAACTCTATATGCTCATCGACTTGAGTAAGCTTTTGTGATAGCTTATTCATGTTTGATTTACACATATCAATATTTTTATCTACATCAGCTTTATCATGTAGTTTAGCATTCAACTGTTCGATGTCTTTGTTCATGAGATCTACTAGCTGAGTCTTATCATTTATCTCGTTGATGTTGGCATCGATCTTATTTCGTAGTATCTGTACGTTTTGATCTTTAGAGTTTTGTAATGAATCAATCAAACTCTTTTGAGCTTTAGCTTGTTCGGTGATGATACGTATCGCAGTCTCTACTGCAGATAGCTCTTCTTTGTTCTCTGCTATCTTTTCTTTGAGGATAGTATTCATCGTTGAGAATACCTTGATGTCAAGGATATCTTCGATGACTTCACGTCTTTGCCATACAGGTAATTGCATGAACGGTACAAAGGAAGCAGATCCTAATATCACTACCTGGGTGAAGGTTTTATAATTAAGTTTTAGGATCTGCTGTTCGAGGACTTTTTGATAATCTTTTACGGCTGCATCTTGGTTGATGATGGTTCCGTTCTGATATATCTCAAAGATATTAGGTTTGATACCGCGTACTACTCTATATTGGATAGGACCAATGTCAAACTCAATCTCAACTACGCAGTTCTTTTGATTGATAGAGTTAACAAGTTGGTTCTTATTGATATCACGAAATGGTTTATTGAACAGTGAGAAGGTAAGTGCATCAAGGATAGTGGACTTACCTTCACCGTTTTTCCCAACGATTAAGGTTGTTGAGTGACCGTTTAGTTCTACTTTATTTCCTACGTTGCCTGTACTTAAAAAATTACGCCATGATATAGATTTAAAAATTATCAAACAGCCTCCTGATTAATTGCTTCAATGTATAATCCTTTTACGAAAGATTTAATAGCTTCTTTATTTCCTTCCGCTTGGAGGGAATCAATATAACTGTCAACAATACTAAGAGTATCAGTAAGACTAATCTCTGCGTCGATCGTACCTTCGTTAAACTCTGACAGGTCTTCAATGATCTTGACTTCATATGGTTCTTGTTCGTACAACTGGTTTACAAACCTATCAAACTTATAGAGATCGGTTTTATTTATAACGACCAACTTAATGTACTTATCCTTTATTTCAATTGTTGTAAGATCGATTGGCTCTACATCCTTATCATTATACTCGATCTTTTCATGTATAGTGAAAGGGTTTTGATGAAACTCTAACTGTCTTGTCTCTGTGTCGAATACTGAGAATCCTTTTGGATCACTAGCATCTTGCCATGTCATCTCGTATGGAGTGCCAACATACTCGATGTTTTCTTGCTTTGATCTTGTATGGTAGTGACCAGATAATACACGTTCATACTTTGCAAACATCTCATGAGATAGACCTTCTTCTGAGTGCATACCTCGGTACATCGGGAATCCTGCTATCTCAAAATGACCCAAGCAGAGATCAGATTTACTGCTATCAATAAACTCAAATACATCATTCTCATTCTCCTTACAAATCCATGGTATAAGATCGATAGAAGCATTATCTTCGTGCATACGTGTAGGTTTATCGATCACTGTAATATTATCATACTCACCAAGTATCAATGATTGTGCATTGACAGCTAGTGATTCTTTCCAAAATATATCGTGGTTACCTAATAGAGTTATTAGTTGGATGCCTCTTGTCTTTAGTTCATCAAAGAAGTATCGTTTACATTCAGCGAGTGTATTGAAGTTAACAAACTTACGACGGTCGAATAGATCACCTAATTGATAGATGACTTTGATTTGATTTTGCTCCATGTATGGGAATAGGAAGTCTCTATAAAACTTCTCCATGTATGCATGGAACTTTAATGAATCGCCTCTAACACCAAAGTGACAGTCTCCTAACACAATAAATTTACTCACTAAACTCGTCCTCAATAAAAGTATCTAATGTAATCGTGTCGTCTTTTTTCTTTTTCTTCTTTTTCTTCATACGCTCTTCAAACCCTTCATCGAACGTACCATGTTGTTGCATAAACCCGATGTAGGAGTTTTGAAAATCTTCATCGTTATCTGAACCTTGTGTTTCAAAGGATTCTACTGTTACGTCTCTAATTAGTTTACCACGGATATATGATTGTTTCTTTTCTTTTTCTATACGTCTAAGGAATGCATAGTAGATTATCTGTGTAAAGTAACTGAAAGGATTAGATGATTTTTCAGGATCAAAGTTATCAAAGTACATGATACAGTTCTCGATGCCGTCTAGGATCATGTCATCTTTATAGGAATAGTTGATGAAGTTTGGTCTATTAGCAAGCTTAGTAGCTATCTTAAGTATACACTCACCAAGGTAGTTTGATATCTGGGGTTTTGGATCTCCACATGCCTCTGCTTCAGCAACCTGCTTCTTATACTTCTTAACTGCTTCAAGGAAGTCTGGATTGTTTACGTAGTGGACTGGTTTTTTCTCAGCCATGATGTGTTTCACCTTTATTAATAATTAAGACCATTGTACTACATAGTTAGTATAAAGTAAAATTATTTTATTTTATTTCTATAATCCGTAATCGCGGCTTTGATTGCATCTTCTGCAAGTACTGAACAATGTATCTTGACGGGCGGTAACGCAAGTTCTTCTGCGATATCGGAGTTCTTGATTGTTTGTGCCTCATCCAACGTCTTGCCTTTGAGCCACTCGGTGACAAGACTAGAACTAGCAATAGCAGAACCACAGCCATACGTCTTAAATTTTGCATCAATTATGGTCTCTCCTTCTACTTCTATTTGAAGCTTCATCACATCTCCACAAGCTGGAGCTCCTACCATACCAGTACCTACACTTATTGATTCTTTATCTAAAGACCCCACATTTCTTGGGTTTTCATAGTGATCTAATACTTTATCCGAATATGCCATATTATGCCTTATGCTGAGAATGAAGAACCACACCCGCATTTAGACGTCGCGTTTGGATTTTTTATTGTGAATTGAGATGCTGCTAGAGATGTTTCATATGCTATTTGAGATCCAGCTAAATACTGCATACTCATAGCATCTATTAATAACTTAACTTCATGCTGTTCTATGACAAAGTCGTCTTCATTTTGATTATCGTCAAATGTGAATCCATATTGAAATCCAGAACATCCTCCTCCTGATACGAATATACGTAGCATAAGGTTTGGAACATCCTCTTCTTTTAATAGGGCTTTGATCTTATCCGCTGCTGTTTGATCTATTGTTATTTGATCCATAAAAATAATTGTACATTAAATTGGCAAAGCTGTATTATAACTGTATGGGGTTTTTCAAGTGGTTAATGGATAGTTTTAGATGATTCTACTTGAATAGAGGGAAACTCTTCAAATTCTTCCATCCTATCTTTAAACATCGCCTGTAGTTTATCAGCTAGTTCTTGCATCTCGTTCGGGTTGTATGGTTCCGGAACTTGGGCGTTCATCGCGATGAAGTCATCGATCGCACGGTTATACTCGGCTTCATATTTTGGATCAAGGTTCTTAATGAATATTATCTGGTTCTTTTGAAATGTATACTCATCATCTCCGGCAAAGTAAGTATACGGAGACAATACAACGGATTCTGCAGGTCCATGGGACGTCATCCGTGGGACATGCTTTACTATCATAGGAAATAATACGCTTATCTCATAATCATCTTCTTTTATGAGATGAGTTACGAGTTCTTCGCCTGTAACCAACTTCATTACGATGTAACGATCGCCGATCATATGTTTACCTCGTGGACTTTGTATTCGAACCGTTCATCTGAATAGATCTTGATTCGCTCTTCAAAGTGGTTAAATGTATGGTTCTTTCTTGTTTTATACTGTAAATCATCAGCTACATCATATAGTTTAAGGTGTGTCTTACCGTCTTTAAGCCTTAACCCACGACCGATAGATTGGAGGTTTCGGATCTTAGACTTAGTAGGAGAAGCAAAGATAATGTTCTCTATACTAGGTATATTTATACCCGTGGAGAATGTGGCATATGACGCTACAATGATAGTATTATCATCAAGTTCAGTATTTTTACGGATGTCTTCTCTATCCAATGTGTCAACACCACCATGTACAAAGTATACAGTTTTGTCAGGTGCTTTTGTCTTTATCATATCATACAAGATTGCGCCGTGTTTTTCTACATATTGAAATAAGACTAGTGTGTTACCCTTACAATTGATAGCGAGGTTTCTAAGGAACTTATTACGCATCTCATTTGATATAAGGAAGTCCATCTCTTCTTGATAAGTATGCTCGTTGCAGATTTTTCTTACTTCATCTTTATATTTAAGAACTATACAATTTATGTCTATGTTTACGACCTTACCAGAATCCATCAACTCCTTAGTAGTCGTTACTCTATGGACAGGGCCGAATAAACCTTCGAGCGTAAGTTGATTTAACTTCTTATTATCTATAGTACCTGTTGTACCTATACGATACTTAACATGTTTCATCTTTTCCATTATGGATATCAGAGATGTAGCTTTAAATTGGTGGGCTTCGTCACCGACTATAACATCAAATTGTTCAAACCATTGTTTTGGTTGGGTATAGATGGATTGCCATGTGGTAATCAATACATTAGATGTTATGTCTCTAGTAAAGCCTGAGTATAGTTTCTGACAATTATCTTTGACAAGCCATCCATTATGAGATGAGTAGTCTTCAAAATCTGAATACATCTGCTCAACTAATGATGTTGTTGGTACAACGATGATAGTCTTACGATCTTCTTCAAGGTGCCATCTCATCAAGCAATAGATCATGAATGATTTACCAGATGCGGTAGGTGATAGTAGTACGGTGCGATTAAGGTTTAATGCTGTACGTACTGCTTCAATTTGATAGTCTCTCGGGGTGATTGGTTCTCCGCGTCCATACAGATCTAAATCGTATATGAACTTAGATACTTGATCTAATGTATAGTTATGTAAGTCTAATGGTTTTGGATAATCATCAGTAGGGTTAAAATCTAACTCATAATTATTGCGTTGAGCAAACTCAAGGACGTATTGATATAGACCAGCATATAATGTCTTTTTAATTAATGAATACAGACGAACCTTACCATCCCATAAACGAGCCTTAAACTTAGGTGTAAACCTTGCACCAGGAACTTCATATGTAAAGAAGTTCTCTAGTTCTTGTTCACAACCAAGATCTCCATAAACACGGATGTTTACTTCGTTAATCTTTTCAATAGTTAATTTCATTAATCAATAATTATTCTAGACTTAGGCTCTTCTTTTTTACAGTCGCACTTTGGTTGTTTTGGTTCTGACATAATACAACACATAGTGAATAAGAACCACCAAGGACTCCATCCACATACTTGAACTAGATACGCTGTACCAACTAAGATTGCTATATTATATATCCATACCATTTTTACATCCCCGCTAAAAATTTCTTCCATTCGATACCGTTTTTAAGTTGCCAATCTCTTGCTTTGATTTGTCCTAAGATACCTTCGAGTAGATAACCCATAGTCTCAAGGTATTCGATCTTTGTATTTAGTGTAATTAAATCTTGATCACCTTGAAGGAACTCGTCCATCTCGTTCTTAAGTGGCTTGATTAGTTGATATGGTTGCCAACCTAAAGCTGCTAACTCTTCACGTGATAGTTCACCACGATAGTAGCGAAACTTATTCTTACGTAGCAGGTTGTATTCGGCTCTAGACTTAGTAAGGCGTAGCTTTACCTGAACCATTAGTTTGATGTACTTAGCATGGACCTTTGCTGTCTCAGTCGATGCTTCACCCAAATGGTTGTCATCGATAAGACTGTCCTGCTCCCACATCGTTTGAATCTCTTCAATATTCATAATTAAATCCGCTTATCAAAACTACATTATACCATAATAATTAATTAATGTACATAGTTAAATTATAGTAAAGAAGGTGTATCCAAAGGTTGCAGTCCCCGTCAGATATTGGATGTCGTCCACGTTTGATTGGAACTCAAGTGAGCCCAAGCTAATTGGGTGTAGATCTATAAAGTGAATAGATCTAACTGGAACATTATTACTGCCTAGGATCTGTAAGATACCATCAGAGTAGTTACCTACTTGGGTGCCAAAGTTTGGAGTAAGGCTGTTTGATTGTGCTACACCAGAAGTACTATTTTGTGAACCATTAATCAAAGCTTGGTATTGTGCCCAATCTTGTGGGAAACCTAAACCAATTAACCAATTCCATATAGCTGAGTAGTTAGTCATCTTCTCATCTACCACAAAGTTGATGGTTAAATCACCAAACCTAAGTAGTTCACCAGGAACTTTATTGATAGACAACGGTGTTGCCATAGCAACGTTTTCTAGTGTAACTTCAGGTAGCGTAGCTATCTGACAGAAGTATGTCACTTCTGGGATCTTAGTGATTGATAGTTGAAACCCGGTAGGTGATAATGGATTAATGCTACCTGGTACTGGACATAATGCGTTTGCCATAATAATTTCCTTAACGTTATATACTATTTATACATAAAAAAAGGGACTCTTGCGAGTCCCTTTGAGATACATCAATGTTGCTATACAAATTAATTACATGAGATTTGTGACGGCAACTTTCCTGTAGTAGTAGTTCTTGTTAGCAACGATAACGTTGTTATCAGAATTACCATCATCTAAGTTAACAAATGGGTTAGCTACGATACCGTAACGTGTCTTGAAACCAATTTTTGGTTGGAAGCTATTAGGATCAACAGCTCTAACTAATTGGAGAGGAACGTATGGGCAATAGAATAAACCAGCATCAAATGCTGATGTACCTTTGTAACCAACTACAAAGAATTGTGAACCATTTGCTGATGGGTTGTTACCGCCAGAATATGGATCAATGTATACTTTGTATTTGCCATTTAAAACACCAGCGAATGTTGTTGAAGCTTCATCAACGTTCAATGATGTTGAAAGAGCTGGAGCGTAATCTAATACACCTGCCATAGCTAGAGCTGAAGCTGTATCTGATGAGCAGATTAAGAAATTACCACGACCTCTACGAGTTTGTTGAGCAATCGCATTAGCTTCACGTTCGATTTGGAACAAGAGGCCTTTGAATTTTTCAACAGACCAACGACCGTTTGAGTCAACGTCAAGGTCAAATGTACCAGCAGTAGCTGTACCGTATTGAGCACCAACTTTAGCACCGTAGTAAACTGTACGGATAACTTCACGGTTGATTTCAGCAAGGATTTCAGTTGAAAGGATGTTGCTTAATTCACCTTCAGCATCTAAACCATGAACTGATTTCAAGTCTTGTGCTAACTCGATTGAGTACTCAGCTTTAAGAGCACGAGTCTTAGCAGTTACGCTAGTTTTTTCAATTGAGAAAGCCATTTGAGCGAAGTCAGCAGCAGGTGAACCTGTACCTAATGCTTCAGCATCAGCTGTAGTAATACCACGGCCAGTGTTTGTGAAGTCATCAGTGAATGGGTTACCACCAGCATTTGGTGAAGTACCATCACCACCGAAACCTGTATCAGCTTCGTTGAATAATGCTTCAGTGCCGTTTTGTTGTGTGTAACGTGATTTCATCGCGAAGATGAGACCAGTAGGTTGTGTCATTGGTTGAACGCCAGCGATATCGTAAGCGATCATTTGTGGCATAGCACGACGTACTAAAGCGATAAGTACTGGGTCGAAACCAGATACTGTACCAGTAGAAGCACCAGCACCACCTAAACCAATACCAGAACCACCAGAGTTGCTAGGAGCAGCTTCGAAAAGAGCTTCAGCGCCTTTTTGCATTTCACGTTCTTGGTTTTCTAAAAGAATCGCAGTAACTTCCTTACGGTAGTTATCTTTGATTTCTGGGAGTGAGCTATGCTCTAAAATCGGCTCCCATTTTTTTACTAAGTCTTGACGAATTGTCATTTTGTTTTCCTTATTTAATGTTATTGAGTACGGACATATATCTCTTGATTGAAGGATTAACAGCTTTTTCTTCTGTTAATGGTTCAACTGGAGTATCTGTCACAACTGACTCAACTAATGTTGATGTTGCCTTGTTTGTGAAATAATTTTCACGAATTACCTGAACTTTCTTAGAGAATGATTCAGCATCTTCAAAAGCTAATTCTTCAGCTAAGCCAACGAATTTTTCTTTATCAGTTTCTGTTAAACCATCTAAAGCATCAGCAACGATTTCGTTTTTAGCGGATTCGTTAAGGGCTTTAGCCATCTCAACGTTAGCTGCAACTTGTTCGTCTAGCTTAGCTTGTAATTCAGCGATAGTTTCTTCTTGTGCACCTAACACATCGAATTTTTCCTCTGGAACATCGATATAGTGCTCTTCGAATAAACCTTTCATACCGCTTACAAAGCTTTCTAAGATTTCAGACTTCATACCACTTTCAAGGGCGATTTCATTTTGTTTAACCCACTGCTCAACTACGTAGTTGAGGTATCCATCAACTTTTTCAACAAGACCCTCTTGATTCTTTGCTGCTTCCTCTTGGAGGCGAGCTTCGAATTCTTCTTCAATAGTAGTCATGGCTTCGTTAATACGAGTCATAACTGCTGCTTCGAAGATAGTAGTTGCTTTGTCTTTAAACTCTTCAGTAAGTTCTTCACCGTTGAATAAAGCATCCATATCTTCTTTAAAATTAACTGCATGGCCAGGTGCGTGAGCTGGGATAGAATCCTTAGCTGTACGGATAACTGCTTGATCACCTGCTTCAGCCTTAGCTGTAACAACGTTAGGTTTCTTAGAAGTAGCTTCTGCAGCTGGATCTTCGTCTTCTACATTGTTTTTAGCGTTAGCTTCGTTAGGTGTTTCACCACCATTTGGCACTGAACCATGTGGACGAATAACTGCTTGGTCACCCGCTGCAGCATGTTTCGTCACAACATTGTCCTCATTTAACTCTTCTGCATTATCTGTAGCTCTTGATTCAGCTAAGATTTGTGCAATTTTTTGTTCGATTGACATCTTAATCTCCTAAATTTGTGTATCTTTTTAAGATATACTATTATTTATAGTTATTTAATTTTCGCAAGGAATGATTGGAATGCTCTAATCTTTGCCTCTTGTAAATTTTTGCTTGAAGCTTTTCTAATAAATGCTTGTGCTTCTCGCAAGTCTTTCTCCACAAATTTTCCATCGACCATAACCCATTCTTTAGACTCCATGACACCCTCTACGAAAGCATTAGGGGCGGACGGGTCAGCAACTATATCAGCTGCTGTCGCTAAAGTAAAATCTTTACCTACATAAGAAACATCACCTTTACGATCTAGTGATCCCATACCTCTGGAACTAACGCCAAGTCTAGCTCCTTCATCGATAAGTGACTTCACTATCTTACCATATGGTGTATCCATGATCTTAGCTTTACCAATGAAGTTATCACCTTCTCGATGAAGCTTTTTAATCATATGAGACACCCTGTCAAGGTTAATCGTAGGTGAATCAGGATGACCTAACTCACCAAAGGCACGATTCTTATTGACATACTCATCGTTATATCGTTTTACCTCACCATCAAGTATCTCTACTGGATAGATACGGCCGTTACGATTCTTTAAGTTCGATTGAAGGAATACACCTTCAATGAAGTATTCTTTACCTTTACCTAGTTTCTCTTCAACTAAGTACTTAACCTCTTCGGTATGTTCTTTAATTAGCTTAATTTTAATTCTCCTTTATGCTTGCAGTTATTAAAATGCCAACGATGCATAGCAACTATGTTGTTACCACTCTTAAGCTCCAGGACTTCCAGAAATGTTTTGAGCACCGACTTTAGTTTCATCATCGTACTCACCATATTTTTCGTACTCAACTTTAGAGAAGTAACCTTCTTGTTTATGAAGTACTAACCATGTGGTTACATTAGCACCAGTTGCACCACCATGAATAACTTCAATGTCGTTTGTGTTGTTTGCTTTAGCAGTAAAACCATATTGGTTAAATTGGATGGTTGGAGAATTTTCAGGTGATCCAGCAAAGACTAGATGACCAGTAGCACCAGTTGCACCGCGGTTAATAACCACTGAGGAGTTTAAATTACCTGAACTGATGACTGAAGCTAAGTTAACTGCTGGTGGCATATAGCCTGTAGCACCAGAAGCTCCAAGTACTTGATCAGCTGAAGCTAATGTATTTAACGCAATACCTAAGCTATCATTTGCCCCGTTAACTTGAACTACAACCTCTTTGGTTGAATTCTTTACAATGTAGTAATCTAATGCCATTCTTATTCTCCGATTTGTTTAAGCACATCGATAAAGTTTTCTTTGCTTTCTCTCATGTGCTCAATGATTTCTTGTTCATCATGAAACAACTCAGCCAACTTATCTTGAGTAGTCTCATTGATAGCAATAATTGTGCCATCTTCCAATTTGTAGTCGATCTTACCTTCTACGATCTTATCAAACTTATTAAGATTTCTAATATCTCTTACGACAGGGTCTACAGTAAATTGTTTAGAGGAAGCAAAATCTACGTATGACTCTATTAAAGTATCTGTTACTTTTACATCGTAATATTCTTTAATAATGTTTGCTATCTTGTTATCTGATATGTCTTCGTATAGTTCTGTCTTAATTTGCTCTTCTATGTTTCTTGTCGTATGTTTTGTCTTAATGTATTGTCTTGCTTCCTCTAAATCTGTAAAAGAAGTCTTCTCACCATCGATAAGGATCTTACCGTTGGATGCCTGCTCAATAAGGTGTCCGTATGAGTGGACTCTAGCTGTAGTGCCAGTTAAGGCCTTAAGAAAGCTTCCGTATTGCATTATTTTGTTCTATCTGAACGTAAAAAGTTGCTGCATGTAACCATATAGTCTTCAGCTAACGTGATCTTTGTTTCTACCCATTCAGGCAATAGATCATCAGGCTTGATCATAGCAAGCAACTCAGTGGTGTTATGTAGTACACTCTTTAACTGGTTGATTGACATACGAGCATCCTTCTTAGCATCGAATGACTTTTCTGTCTCTTCTTTATGATACTGAGCTGGACCACCAGGATTAACTTCCTGATCTCCAAACACGCCTTCCTTCTTCATCTTTTTCTTCTTGCTCTCATAGGCAATGTTTAAAGACGTAGATGGCATCGCATCTCCCTTAGAGCCGCTTGGTTCTGCTTGTAAGTCGTTCATAGAGCATGTAGGGTTATATGCTGACTCCTTCTTAACCTTCATTGCTGCTTCTAATAAAGAAGCGTCAAACTGTGATGCGTCTAGTTTACTCATGACCCATCTTCTTGCCAGCTGCGGCAGCTTTTTGGAATTTTTCTTTACCGTATTTTTTACGGCCGATTGCTGCTGCTAAAGCACCAGGATTCTTAACACCAGCTTTATGAGCTAGTTCACCTTTAAGCTTTGCAAAGCCTTCGTATTTTTCTTCTAGTTCAAGAGTATTCTCTTCATCAAGACCTTCGAAGTCTTCGTCTGTTAAAGACTCGATGATAGATGCTAATTCATCTGTATCGATCTCTTCTGCAAAGAGTTCTACTTCCTCTTCAACAACTTCTGCTTCTTGTTCTGATTGTTCTGTTGCAAACATACCCTTAGCAACGTTAACTCTCATATCTTCTAGTCTTGTAGAGATACGTGTAGCCATTTCTGCTTGAAACGCTGCATCGATAGCTTGTGAATCACCAGAATCGATAGCTTGAATTAAGTCTTGTACGCCTTGTGACATTATACTTCTCCTTTAGTTTTATTTGGTGGTGGTAGTGATGGTGCGGTTGGACCTGCGCCCATTCCACTATCAACTGGAACACCGTTTTGCATAGCCATCATGGCCTGAATCTCTTCTTGTTCTGCGTTAATCTGTTTCTCTATCTCTTCAATCTCTTCTTCAGACTGCTTGAGTACATGACGTTTTACAAACTCCATGCTGTAGAACGTACCAATATATGGCTGTATCTGGCTTAACGTACTGATCCTATTAGACAACACCTCGGCTTCTTTTAACTCTGCAAAGTGGTTGTCTTCTTGGAAGTCAAACCGTATATCTTGTACGATCAATGGCCATTCATCTGGTCTAATGATCTGTTTTGCAATCAATTGTACCCTAAGAGCTTCAGCAAACAACACAGAGAACTTACGTCTAACGCGTTCAATGAACTTATTGAACTTGATCTCATCTCTTGTTACTTCTGTAGTTCTACCAAGACTAAAACCTTCTTGTGATTGTAACCTTCCAATAGGTACATTCAAGCATTGATATAGTTTATTTTGGAAATATTGTATGTCTTCGATCTGACCGAGGTTTTGACCGCCGGAAAGGGTAGTGATTTCAGTACCTTTTCCACCTTCTCTTCGAGGCATCCAAAAGTCTTCCATCATAGAGAGGTGTTTACGGTCGTCTCGTATCTCGCCAGTGGCTGCATCGTAGACAACTTTATTTCTATACTTGTTCATGATATCATTGACGTACTGCTCAGCTTTAAGCTTTGGCAAGTTACCTACGTCAATGTAAAATATACGTCTTTCAGGTGCTCGCGATACCCTGTAGATAACTAGAGCATCTTCGATCATCTTTAATTGGTTTACAGGTTTGATCGCTTTATGTAGATAACCTAACATTGAGTTAGAGTTAGCATCGATCAGTCCTGAAGGACAGTAGATTACCGAATCAATCGATAACTTAACGCCCTGACTTGTATTCTCGTTGATACCTTTATCGTTATAGATATAGAACTCTTCTATGCCTACTACGACGTCGATACCCTTATCGTTCTTACCTTTCTTGATATTCTTGATACGTCTGATCTTGCGTGGATCAATGAAACGTAGTTCTTGAATACCGTTCTTAAGGTTCTCTTCATCTAATAGTATGTGATAGTAAAGCCTACCATCCACATACCAAGATCTAAATATATCGTGACCTTTTGTACCAAACTTATAAAGCTTAAGTATCTCATCAAACTCTGCCTGTATCATCTTCTTTACAGAACTAGATAAGTTTACATCATCTAGTACTACCTCTACAGGAGCTTCGTCTGAATTAGCTACGATAGCTTCATTAACAATGTCTTCCACGGCATTATCACAGTCGCCGTATTGGGAGATCTCCCTATAACGACGGATTAAGTCGTTCTCATTTTTGATAACACCTTCAAGGTCTACAGTCATGCCGTAGTAGGCAGCTGCAGCTCCTAGTGTAGATATTACCGTGGAACCATCATCAGGAGCTGGGGTAACAACCTCAGCTCCAGGTCTTATCTTTCTCTTGTCTTTCTCAGCACGATTTATTTCAAATCCAAATATTTGCATTATATAACCTTTATAATATTAATTTCCCGCCAATTAGATTGGTAATGGGAATGTACCTACTGGTGTAGTTACAGAAGCATTAACGCCGAAAGCGCTAGTACCGACTGTAGTATTAGAAGTCCAGTAGTTGTAGTTAAACTCAACGTCGAACATTTCAATTTGATTGTTGGCATCATAGTCAAGTGTAATTTGGCCCACTGATGTAGGATACGCATCATGGAACTTATATGACTTGATTGTTGCGCCGTTACGATCTAATTGATTAACTATTAAGTCAACTTGATAAGCTCGTGGGTTTGTAAGACCGTTTGTTTGTGCGTTGTTCATGATACCATCTGACCATTTTTCCATAGCATCCCTGATCAAGAACGTTGTATCGTTATAGATCGTTACTGTCCATGGAGCAAATGCTCTTTCACCTGCAAAGTTAACTTGACGGCCTCTGTATAAGATCTGCATGTTCTCTACTGTAGAAGCTGGTAATGTAGTAGCTTTACATAAGAACTGTGAACTTAAACCTACAGCCGCACCAGTTTGTACGAATGCTGGAAATGTTAATTGAACATTAAACTGGTTGGGACGAGCTCCGCCACCAATCAGTTGTGCTTTAAAATCGCTAATGTTTGCCATATTTTATCCTTTATTTTTCCTATTATTATTTATATGTTATGCACCGATTTCAGAGAAACTTACTGAAGATCTTGCTGCAATAAAGTTCAATGTAATGAAGTTGATTGAACGGTTAGGTTTAATATAGATATCGGCAACAAATTGGTTAGCGTCGATAACTTGACCTGTATTATTTGTATCGTCACAAACAACTGCAAAGTCAGTAACACCACGTCTACCTTGAACGTCTCTTAAGTAAGGAGTGATCAAGTTAACGAACTGAGCTCTTGTAAAGCTGTCATTAAACTCAAATAATTGGTACTTAGCTGCAACTGCAATAGCTTTTTCAAGTACGATGAATAACCTACGTACGTTGATACGATCAAATGCGCTTGGTTTAGCAAGCAATGTCTTATCACCGTAGAGGATTGTACCTTGACCAGGGAATGTTACTACTGGGTTTACACCAGCTGCATATAACATGTCTCTGTCTGTTTGCATTGGGTTAACTGCAAGCTTAACAACGTTCTTAATTTGACCTCTGTTGAAGCCACCTGGTGACCACCATGGATCATTTGTATGATCTGTACGGGCGCATAGACCAGCAACGTCACCGTTTAATGGAACCCATCTGTATACGTCGTTGTATCTATCGTATTGGTATTTGTAACCAGAATCTAACACTGCATAAGAAGTGCTTGATAATGAGTTTCTAAACGTTACGATGTTATCGATAGCATTAGCAGCTCCTGGAGTAATGATGTCATTACTTGGATCTAATGGAGAGATGAACACAACGCAGTCAAGTCTTGTCTCTGCTACGTTACTGATAACGTATTGAGCGACAGTTGAAGAAACTTTACCTGTTGGGATCAACGCGATGTCGTATTGATCTGCATTAGCAAATATATCAAAGCCATCTTGTAATTCACCGTCTGTAGCAGCAAAGTCATCTACACCGCCTAAGAGCGTCTTAGTAACGACAGCTGAAAGGTCTTTAAAGCCATTGTTAAGAGCTACAGAGCCCCAAGCCACGCCGCTTGTACCAACTCCATTGACTGAAGTAGATACTGATGTTGTATGATCCATCCACCAGATGTATTGTGATTGGCTGTTGATTACGTTCTTATAATAGTTGTTTGTACCATTTGTTTGTACTGCGTCTGATGCTTTAGATACGTATGAGTATTTTTCTAAGATAGCACCGATAGTACCAGTCCATAGACCATGTGCATCTACTACAACGATATGGAGTTCG
>Ga0208741_10000402_pt1 | contig 21507 bp, 18 predicted proteins | sample CryBogCBE03Jun09_FD_184576 | JGI IMG/M metagenome (GOLD analysis project Ga0208741, IMG submission 184576) | Freshwater microbial communities from Crystal Bog, Wisconsin, USA - CBE03Jun09 (SPAdes) | ecosystem: Environmental > Aquatic > Freshwater > Lake | place: Crystal Bog, Wisconsin, USA...
ACCTATGTCGATGATCATGGTGATTGGGCGTATTGGACAGTGATCTGTGAAGCAGATGAAGATGTTGAAGCCCATCACGTGAATGATGAAGCGCTACAAGTCGAATGGGTTCCGTTCGATCAGGTTGTACTCAAGAATTTACATCCGAGCTTTGCAGCATCGTGGCCAGCGCTATTGACCCTCTTGGGTGAATTGAGCATCTAGTCGCTTGAGTGATTCCTTGATAATCGAAGAGTCCGAGGTGCGCCAGAACGGCGGCATCGAATTTAACAAGATTGAGCCGTAACGCTTCGTTGTAATGCGTGAATCCAAGATTGCCACAACACCGCGATCATCGATCGAACGAATCAACCGGCCCGTACCTTGAGCAAGTAAGAGCGCTGCGCGTGGGAGTGAGACCTGCATGAAGCCACTACCGCCTGCTTCATCAGCTTCTGCCGCTCTCGCCGCCATCACCGGCTCGTCTGGTCGTGGGAATGGAATACGGTCAATCACAACAAGGGTGCATGATGGGCCCGGAACATCGATGCCCTGCCAGAGCGAGATCGTTCCCAACAGAATAGATCGTGGATCTTCCGCGAAGCGATCAACCAACGGGCCAACCGAATCGCCACGTCGCTGGGTGATGATCGGCAACTTCAACTCTTTCAAGACTCGACGAAGATGTTCATCAGCCATCTCTACGCCTCGCCACGAACTAAAGAGCGCCAAGGTCCGCCCACCAGCAGCTTCAGCTAACTCGCCAAGTTCGGTCAGCGCTTCAATACTTGGTCCATCTCTGCCTGGCTCTGGAATATGCCGTGGCAGATAGAGCATGCCTTGATTCGCAAAATCAAAGGGAGAGCCGACATCGAGCATCTGCACATTTGCTGGGTCGATCTCACCGCTCTCAAAACTCTCGGGCTCTTCCTCTTCGCTTGAACTCTTATTCACGACGAAACCAATAGAGGATGCAATCGCATCAAATGATTTACCCACCGAGAGGGTTGCAGAGGTTGCAATCACTGGGGTCTGTGTCAGGAGATTCTCACGAAGAACGGAAGAGACTTGGAGAGGAGCTAGGTAGATGGTTGAGAAGTTCGGTTCAAACCACATCACTTGGCCATGGCCGGGCTTGAGTAACTTTGTTGCGGTTGTGAGGACTTCTTGAGTCGCACCCTTAACGCGGGCTCGTTCAGCGAGCGAATCTGGATCGATAATCTCTGAATCAGCATTAATCAGCGCAATAACTGCTGCGGCTGACTCTTTAATCTTGCGGCTAGGCGCCTCTAAAACGCTTGGTAACTCGGGCATCCGGCCAGCCTTCGTTGGATCATTGCGGACATCACTGGCGTAGTCGGTCAGCGCCTCCGCGAAGAGATCGGCAGCTTTATCAAAGGCAATCGCCGCCTTACCTGGCATATGTTTCTTCGCCATCTTTGCAGCTCGCTCTACCCGTCCAGCAGTAAGTTCTTCAGTTACTGCTTGTGTTGTTCGATCCATGAATTCGTGAGCTTCATCAAGGATGATGGCATCGCGTTCAGGCAGGATCGGGTGAGAATCAACGATCTCAATTGCAAGGAGTGTGTGGTTGGTTACGACGACATCGGCAGTCTGTGCCTTTGCCTTTGCGTTGACCGCAAAGCAACGCGATCCAAATGGACACTCTTCCGCCCCCATGCACTCTCTACCTGAAGTGCTATTGGCTATCCATACACGGCGATCAACGACAGGTGCATCATCGCGATCACCCGAGACTCCGGGTGTCTCGACCCAGGTGCGCAATCGCTTGGCATCCTTTTCGAGCGTTCCGATCTCCAGAAGGACTTCACCGTCTGGATCGTTACCTTCGCTATTCATCTTTTGAAGGCAGACATAGTTTCCAACACCTTTATAAACAGCGAAGGTGAGATCGCGGCCGAGCTCTTTCTCCAATGCGCCTTTAATCTTCGGTAGATCGCGCTCAATAAGTTGACGCTGAAGCGCAAGAGTTGCAGTCGCTACAAGTACCTTCTTGCCGTAGACCAGAGCCGGTACTAAATACGCGAGAGATTTTCCGGTTCCTGTACCTGCTTGAACTAAGAGGTGGTGGCGATCAGCAAGTGAATTAGCAACAGCTTCGGCCATCTCGATCTGGCCTTCACGTGGCTCTCCCCCAATTGCGGTGACTGCCGCGTCGAGAGCAGATCGAACCTTCTTCAGGAATGCGGTATTGGATTCGCTCACTTAACGAGAGACTGCATCCAAGATCTGCTGAATATGTCCAACAGGGTGGTTTATGAAATGTTTGATCATAGCTTCTAGCGTGATCACACCATATTCAGAATGTATGCAGCTCAGTACGAGATCTGCATCTGTAGTACCGCGAAGCAAGCGGGCAGTCTCGGTGCGCGTTGCAGTAAAGAGTGCGAGAGCTGGTTCGATCGGTGCGCTCCGATAGTTCAACAACTCACTCGTCGCCAAGGCCTCTTCACTGAAAGATCGGATCGTGGTGCCTGGCTCTGAGAGCACTTGAATAATGCGTGTAAGACAGTAGGCATCAGCGTGCGCTAAGTGATGAACGACCATACGCGGTGTCCACTCTCCTGCTGGACCCTGATCGAGATCATTCTCAATGAGTTGTTTCGCCGCCGCGAGAAAATCAGCCGTCGCCTGCTCGTACTCTCTTACTAACTCCTGCATTCCCATGTGCCGATCTTATGCGCATGAGAGCGATCCGTTCGGGCTATCCACTACCCTTACCCCATGGAATATCTCGTCGAAATCCCCGAGGTCCCGATTCGCCGCACCAAGAAGCGGCCGGTCAAGAAGGTGGCGGCGAAACGAACCGCAAAGAAGAGTGTTAAGAAGACAGTTAAGAAGGCAGCCAAAAAAGCGGTTAAGAGGTCAGCGAAGAAGGCGGTCAAGAAGGTCGTTAAGAAGCCGGTTAAAAAAGTGGCTAAGAAGGCAGCTAAGAAAGCAGCCAAGAAGCCGGCGGCTAAGAAGAGATAGCTTTTAGAGATTTCACAATGAGATTGCAATAAGAAAGGCCGCCAGGTAACTGGCGGCCTTTCTTATTGAACGAGCTACTTATCAGGAACAACCTGATGTGTTGCCGCAACCTTCGCAGACGAAGCATGATCCGGCCATACGCATCTTTACTCCGCAGGTCATGCAGAGAGGTGCATCTGACTTCACGCCACTCATCTTCTCGAAGAGCTCCATCGATGAACCGACGCCGGCGGTGTTATCCGCTGCTGGCTTCGCTTCGATAGTTACTGAAGCTGGCTTACTTGCAACCGCAGGAGCCGCCGCAGCTGCAACCGGTGCTTTTGGGAGTGCTGGTGCCTCTACTGCATCCTGTGTGTACTCACCGGTCTCGAGTGCGCGAGCGCGCTCTGATGCGGTGTAGAGACCCATCGCTGAACGTGTCTCATATGGGAGGTAATCGAGTGCGAGGCGACGGAAGATGTAATCCATCATCGACTGTGCGATACGGATATCTGCATCATCGGTCATACCTGCTGGTTCAAAGCGTAGGTTGGTGAACTTCTCTACGAAGGTCTCTAGTGGGACGCCGTACTGGAGTCCGATAGATACTGCGATCGAGAAGGCATCCATAACGCCTGCAAGAGTTGATCCCTGCTTGCCGAGCTTCAAGAAGACTTCAGCGAGCGCACCATCAGCATATGCGCCAGCAGTCATGTATCCATCGGCGCCGCCGACAGAGAATGATGTGGTCATCGCTGGGCGTGACTTTGGAAGGCGCTTGCGAGCTGGCGCTGCAACAGCAGCTGAGACGTTGGAATCAGTTCCCTTGTTCTCGCCCTTGCCATCTGAGAGCGGCTGGCCGACCTTACAGTTATCACGGTAGACAGCGAGTGCCTTGAGGCCAAGCTTCCAACCCTGGTAGTAGACCTCTTCGATCTCTTCTACTGTCGCATCTGCAGGCAGGTTCACTGTCTTTGAGATTGCGCCCGAGAGGAATGGCTGGCAAGCAGCCATCATGTGAACGTGGCCCATTGCGCTGATTGAGCGGATACCCATTGCGCAATCGAAGATGTCGTAATGCTCGGTCTTGAGACCTGGTGCATCGATGACATTTCCAGTTGCTGCGATGTATTCGACGATCGCTTCAACAGTCTCTTCGGCATAACCGAGCTTGCGAAGTGCCATTGGAATGGTCTGGTTAACGATCTGCATCGACCCGCCACCAACGAGCTTCTTGAACTTCACGAGGGCGAGATCTGGTTCGATACCTGTCGTATCGCAATCCATCATCAAGCCGATGGTTCCGGTTGGAGCGAGAACTGAAGCCTGCGCATTACGCCAGCCGTTCTTGGTGCCAATCTCGATACCGAGATCCCACTGCTTATTCGCTTCGGTCCAGACATCGCGATCAAGGGTTGATACTGACTTCGCTGAATGCGAGGCATTTGCATGCTTCTTCATTACCTTGGCGTGAGCATCTGAGTTACGTGCATAACCCTCGTAGGCGCCGACGATACCTGCAAGTTCTGCAGAGCGACGGTATGAAGTACCGGTCAAGAGTGATGTGATCGCACCAGCGAGCTGACGGCCACCATCTGAATCATAGGCAAGGCCTGATGCCATAAGGAGGGCACCGAGGTTTGCGTAGCCGATTCCGAGCTGACGGTAGTTACGTGTTGTCTCACCGATTGGCTCGGTTGGGAAGTCAGCGAAGCAGATTGAGATATCCATCGAGGTGATGATCAGCTCTGTTGCCTTGACGAACTTCTTTGTATCGAAGGAGCCATCTGCATTGAGGAACTTCAAGAGGTTGAGTGATGCCAAGTTACATGATGAGTTATCAAGTGACATGTACTCAGAGCAAGGGTTTGACGCATTGATGCGACCTGTCTCTGGGTTGGTGTGCCATTCGTTGATCGTGTCGTCATATTGAATTCCTGGATCAGCACAAGCCCATGCTGCCTCTGCCATCTTGCGGAAGAGCTGCTTTGCATCGACTGATTCGATGACATCGCCAGTTGCGCGAGCAACAAGTCCGAACTGCTCACCATTCTCGTATGCGCGCATGAAGGCATCGCTTACGCGAACTGAGTTATTTGCATTCTGGTACTGAACAGAGATGATGTCCTTGCCGCCGAGATCCATATCGAATCCTGCATCGCGGAGTGCGCGGATCTTGTCCTCTTCGCGGACCTTAGTCTCGATGAACTCTTCGATATCTGGATGATCAACATCCAAAACAACCATCTTTGCAGCGCGGCGGGTAGCTCCACCGGACTTGATTGTTCCCGCTGATGCATCTGCACCACGCATGAAGGAGACAGGGCCTGATGCGGTTCCACCGGACTTGAGGAGCTCCTTTGCAGAACGGATACGAGAGAGGTTAAGACCTGCTCCTGAACCGCCCTTGAAGATCATTCCCTCCTCGCGGTACCAGTTGAGGATCGAATCCATAGTGTCATCTACTGACAAGATGAAGCATGCTGATACCTGCTGCGGTGCATTGGTTCCAACGTTGAACCAGACTGGTGAGTTGTAAGAGAAGACTTGGTGCAAGAGCATGTAGGTGAGTTCGTGTTCGAAGACCTCTGCATCTGCATCAGTTGCGAAGTAGCCATTCTCTTTACCTGATGCGACGTAGGTAAGAACTACACGATCGATCACTTGCTTGAGTGACCATTCACGGTTGTCATGACCGACAGCACCGCGGAAGTACTTGGTGGTCACGATGGTCGATGCATTCACAGACCAGAAATCTGGATACTCAGTTCCCTTTTGTTCGAAGATGACTTCGCCCGACTTCCAGTTGGTCTGGACGACATCGCGGCGCTCCCACTTCACTTCATCATAAGGATGCACACCAGCTGTGGTGTAGATACGTTCAATACTTAAGCCCTTACCCAACTTCTTAACTTGGGACTTGCGCTCCGCGGCGGGCTTATTAACGATAGACATTCGTACTGCTCCTTATGTGTTGATGAGTGGGTAAAAGTGGTGCGGTAGTACAGGTGCTTAGTTATTCGCCGGGGAGAGCGTTTTTGTCGAGAGTGAAACCGGTGTTGCTGATAAATCGTGAGATGAAGGAGCGGCGCGGAGAAGTGCGATCTCGCCTTCAAAATCTTCGAGGGAGGCAAAGTTACGGTATACCGAGGCATAACGCAGGTAGGCCACCTCATCTAATTCACGGAGTGGCGCGAGGATCGCCATGCCGACTTCCTGAGCTTCTACCTCTGCTTGGCCATCAGAGCGAAGGGATTCTTCGACCCGCTGGGCAAGGAGAGCTAGATCATCATCGTTCACCGGACGCCCCTGGCAGGCCTTACGGACGCCATTGATGACCTTCTCACGATTAAAGGGCTCTGTCGCCCCTGATCGCTTAATGATGAGGAGAACTGAGGTCTCTGATGTTGTGAAGCGACGGCCGCAGGCTGTGCACTCGCGACGACGACGAATCAATGAACCTTCCTCCACCGGCCGCGAATCGACGACTCGAGAGTCATCGTGGCGGCAGAATGGGCAGTTCATCGTCTTCTCGTTTCTTCTCATCGCCCTTGAGGCGATTCTGGGACAGATGGAGGAGATTAGCGGAAAACCACAACTAATGGGCGGTTTTCTTACTTTAACCCCTACATCTTGTGCCAACCGTACACCTCGACTTTAGAGTTCTATCGATTCCTCGCGGCGTGTCGAGATGAATGCAGGCAAAACTCCCATGAAGTCACGCTTTTTACGGGGAGAAAATATCCCTAACTACCGTAAAACGGACAGCCCTGGCGGGCCGCCAAGAACTACTTCGTTGGTACGAGGAGGCGCGTGCCTGCAGCTACATCGGTAGAGGTCAAGGCATTTGCCTGGACGATCTCATCGAGGACGCTATTCACATCCCGGTTACCCGCGACCATTGCGGCGACGGACCAGAGTGACTCACCTGGAGCGACAACGACGCGGATATACCCTGATGTTGTTGGAGTCGAAGAGATTGTCTTTTCAGATGCATTACCAACAGCGCTAAAACCAGCGCCAATCACTACTAATAGCGATCCAACAGTAAGTGCTCGTACAACGTTACGACCACGACGTGTGAGTTTGCTCTGTGCCATCTGAGGTACCAACTTTCTTTTCAACTTTCTTATAAACACTCTTCGAGGGGATTCGAACAGTTGTTCTAATGAGAAAGATACCCCACCCCACTGACATCGGCAACATTTTTCCGAACAAATGTTCGACAAACTCAAGAAGTCGGGGTACCCTTTTCTCATGGCTACAAAGAAGACCTCCCCCGTCACCACCTCTTCGCGCGTTAAGAAGGCAGCCCCTTCAACAAAGAAGGCTCCGCTCGCTATCCCCGAGACCCCGGCAATCGACCCACATGGCCTTACGCAGCGCCAACAGCTGATCCTCAAGGTCATCAAAGAGGCGGTCGATACCCAGGGCTATCCACCAAGCATGCGTGAGATCGGTGAGGCAGCCGGCCTCGCCTCCCCAGCATCAGTGAAGTACCAGCTCGAAGAGCTGACCAAGAAGGGCTATATCAAGCGCAAGGCGACCAACGCCCGCTCCCTCGAAGTCTCTACGCCTGATGATCAGATCGCCCCATCTAAGGGCACCACAATTCCATTACTCGGAACCATCGCCGCTGGATCACCGATCCTTGCTCAGCAAGAGGTTGAAGACCGTTTCACCCTTCCTGAAGAGTTCGTCGGTCAAGGTGAACTCTTTATGCTCAAGGTCAAGGGTGATTCGATGATCGATGCTGCAATCTGCGATGGCGATTATGTTGTCATTCGATCTCAGAAGAGCGCCGAAAAGGGCGAGATCGTTGCAGCGATGATCGATGGCGAAGCAACGGTGAAGACCTTCTCAAAGAAGGATGGCCACTTCTGGCTCTTGCCAGCAAATGATAATTACGCGCCGATCCCAGCTGATAACGCTGAAATTCTGGGCAAGGTAACAGCAGTACTTCGTAGCGTCCGCTAATTACCTTCGCACTACTTGCGGATCGCCGTTGTAAAGCGGGGGCGATCATTGAAATCGCGATGAAGTGCGATCGATTCAAAATTGCTACTCAAAGCCGCGGCAAAGTCTGGTCCTTGAACTTCATTATGTTCGCAGGCGAAGAGGCCACCTGGCTTTAATAACCGTGCAGCTGCCGCGATGAATTCGCGGGGAATCTGCATCCCGTCACTCGACCCACCAAAGAGCGCTACCGCAGGCTCGTAAGTGAGCTCTTCTGGCAACTCTTGAGTCGTTGGAACATACGGTGGATTAGCAACGACGACATCACACTTCACACCTTCTAATGCCTGCTGCGCCGATGATTGGACGACGCGAATCGGAAGATCAAATTTAGCAATATTCTGATTGAGCCACTTCAGGGCCGCCTCATCTTTCTCGACCGCTATAACCCTTATATCTCGCTTCTTTGCGCTCTCGCTGACCAAGGAGATCGCAATCGCGCCGCTGCCAGATCCGAGATCGACAATGCTCACTGGGTCAGTAAATCGGCCGAGTTGATGAAGTACTTCATCCACCAAGAGTTCGGTCTCGGGCCGTGGAATTAAGACACCTTCACCGACATCAAAACTCAAATAACGAAACGGTGCCTCGCCAATAATGTATTGGGTGGGGCGACCAGTGAGCCGTTCTGCAATGAGGTCTGAGAACTCATCGGATATTCGATCAAACTCCGCTGCCTCTAACTCCACAGTACGAGCATGCAGCTCCATCCGAGTTACTCCGAGAGTGTGAGCTAGTAATAACTCAGCATCGATAGGTGAGATCTTCTTCTCGGCTAACCGATCTTTCCCGACCTTAAGCAGCTCGCGAATCTGGGCAGCCATTACTCCCCCGCTGTTGCCAGACGTTCGGCCTTATCAGCATCGAGAAGTGCATCGATCACTGGATCCAATTCGCCGTTAAGCACCGCATCAAGGTTTGAAGCCTTAAAATTCACGCGGTGATCTGAGAGTCGGTTCTCTGGGAAGTTATATGTGCGGATGCGCTCAGAGCGATCCACGGACTTCACCTGTGATTTACGTTGTGCCATCGCTTCGGCATCGGCCTGCTCTTGAGCATGGGCCAAGAGGCGTGCCCGCAAGATACGCAACGCTGACTCTTTATTCTGCAACTGAGATTTCTCGTTCTGACATGAGACCACGACTCCCGTTGGAATATGGGTGATTCGAACCGCCGAGTCGGTGGTATTTACTGATTGTCCACCGGGGCCAGATGAGCGATACACATCGATTCGAAGATCTTGCTGACGAATTTCAACATCCACTTCATCGGCTTCCGCCAAGATCAGAACACCGGCTGCAGATGTATGGATACGGCCTTGAGATTCAGTCTCAGGTACTCGCTGGACTCGGTGAACTCCACCTTCGAATTTCAACTTGGCATAGGGTGATTGGCCAATTTCTGCGACGCCCTTGGACTTCACTGCCATCGAGATTTCTTTGTAGCCACCCATCTCAGACTCGGCATAATCAATAATCTCGGTCTTCCAATTGTGCTTCTCGGCATAACGTTGGTACATGCGGAGCAAGTCGCCAGCAAAGAGCGCAGATTCATCGCCGCCAACGCCAGCCTTAATTTCTAGGATCACATCGCGATCATCATTAGGGTCGCGTGGCAGAAGGAGTTCTTCCATCTTCTCGCCCGCGGTATCGTATGCCGCCTGAAGTGCAGGAATCTCTTCTGCAAAGCTAGAGTCATCCGCCGCCAACTCTTTGGCAGCTGCAAGATCATCTTCCGCCGCCTTATATGCGCGGTAGCCACCGATTACTGGACCGAGTTGGGCATAACGCTTTCCAAGTTGGCGGGCCTTACCCTGATCAGAGTGAATACTGGGATCAGCGAGTTCGCGCTCTAGCTCTTCGTACTCAGCAAGGAGCGCTGGGATCGTTCCAAAACGTTCCGCCACGACTTACTCCTTTGATCTCAATGCGTTGAAAAAACTTGAACAATAAATTTGGGCAATAAAAAAGACCCCACGCACCCAAACGGGTGCGATGTGGGGTCTTGAAAGTGAGCTACTTCTTTCCGAAACGCTTTTCGAACGCTGCAACACGGCCGCCGGTATCGAGGATACGCTGCTTGCCGGTGTAGAACGGATGGCATACGGAACAGACTTCAACGTAGATCGAACCAGTGGTCTTAGTCGACTTGGTGGTGAAAACTTCACCGCAACCGCATGTAACGGTTGTCTCTACATATTCTGGGTGGATCTCTGGCTTCATGGGTAATCCTTTATATGGAAGTGGCTGGGTCCGGCGAGCCGGTGAACCAGAAGGTATGGGTGAAGTCTACTCGAGAGCTCGGATAGGGCAAAACCCTAGCCTTACTTCTCCCCGTCAGCGGTGGTCTTCTGGATCTGCATCAAGAATTCCACGTTGGACTTGGTGCCCTTCATCTTGTCGAGCAAGAGTTCGAGCGCCTGCTGGCTATCGAGGGCATGGAGGACGCGGCGGAGCTTCCAGACGATATTGAGCTCTTCTGTTCCCATAAGGATCTCTTCCTTACGGGTACCAGATGCATCAACATCGACAGCTGGGAAGATGCGCTTGTCGGCAAATTTACGATCGAGCTTGAGCTCCATATTTCCGGTGCCCTTGAACTCTTCGAAAATAACTTCATCCATCTTCGAACCAGTCTCAACGAGAGCGGTTGCAAGGATGGTGAGCGATCCACCATTTTCAATATTACGCGCCGCACCGAAGAACTTCTTTGGTGGATAGAGTGCAGCTGAATCCACGCCTCCGGAGAGAATGCGGCCTGATGCAGGAGCTGAGATGTTGTATGCGCGACCCAAGCGAGTAATCGAATCGAGAAGAACTACGACATCGTGGCCAAGTTCGACGAGGCGCTTAGCGCGCTCGATCGCAAGTTCAGCAACCGAAGTGTGGTCATCTGCTGGACGATCGAAGGTTGAAGCAATGACTTCACCCTTAACACTGCGCTGCATATCTGTAACTTCTTCTGGGCGCTCATCGACGAGAACAACCATGAGATGACACTCAGGATTATTTGTCGTGATCGCATTTGCGATGGATTGGAGGACCATCGTCTTACCGGCCTTTGGCGGTGAAACGATCAGACCACGTTGGCCCTTACCAATTGGTGCGATCAGATCGATCACACGAGTGGTGAGAATTCCTGGCTCGGTCTCAAGGCGAAGGCGCTCTTGTGGGTAGAGCGGAACTAGCTTTGCAAAGTCGACGCGATTGCGTGACTCCTCGGGATCTGAGCCGTTAACGGTATCGAGCTTTGCGAGTGCATTGAACTTCTCTTTGCGCTCCCCCTCGTGTGGCTGGCGTACTTGACCGGTGATGACATCGCCCTTGCGAAGTCCATAACGGCGCACTTGCTGGAGTGATACGTAGACATCGTTTGGTCCAGCGAGATATCCAGTTGTGCGGATAAATGCATAGGAATCGAGGATGTCGAGCAGGCCTGCTACTGGAAGTAAGACATCATCTTCCGAGATCTGAATTTCGCGCTCACCGCGCTCTGGGCGATCGCCACGGTCACGGAAACGGCTTCGATCGCGGCCTCGGCCACGGTCGCCGCGATCATTGCGGTCGTTACCGCCTCGATCATTCCGGTCCCGACGATCGTTATTTCCTCGATCATTACGATCGTTATTTCCTCGATCATTACGATCATTTCGATCGTTGCCGCCGCGATCATCGTTGCCGCCGCGTGGCGATGAATCCTCTGATTCATCTGAATCATTATCTGCACCTTCAGAGCGGCCCTTTGCAGAACCTGAATTCTTCTTGTTGCGCGCCTCTTGGCGGGCCAAGCGCTTCTCTTCACGCTCTTGCTTTGCAGCTTCGCGATTTGCTGCCTGGAGATCTGCGATCGATGAGACGAGATCACCCTTGCTCAACTTTGCGGCGCCATCAATACCTAGTGCGCCTGCGACCTTCTTGAGCTCGGTCACTGTCATTGCGGATAGTTCACCAGAGTCCTTCTTTGCTTTCGCGGACTTCTCGGTGCTATCGATATCTGTTGAAGACATGCTTTCCTTAATGTAATGAGTAACGGGGTTCTTCGGCTAAACCGAGGTAATCCCCATTAGAGATAACTTCTCTAATTTTTCAAGCGATGGATTTGTACAAGTGATTTTGCTTTTGTAGTGATTGTCTTAAGCGTTCTTCGCCTCAGTTGTTTCCGGCGGGCCTTACGACTCCCAAAAGGTAGCACATTCGAGCAGATATGCCCAAAATTAGGCCTGTTGATACCCCTGCTGGCTGATCGAAAGGTGCTTTACGGCGAAGGAGGAGCCTGCGGCGAGGACCATCTCTTCGACCTCGGTCTCTGATGAGGTGTGCAGGACCAAGACTGTCGGGCCAGCTCCAGAGATCACGGCAGCGACGCCGGCAGCTCGGAAGCGCTCAACCAATTCGAAACTCTTTGCCATCACACTTGAGCGATAGCGCTGATGGATCATGTCCTCAGTTGCAGTCAGAAGTAAATCTGGGCGATGTGAGAGCGCATGCACGAGCAGGGCTGACTTACCTGCATTGGCGGCTGCATCTGCATGTGGCACCGTCTCTGGCAAGAGCTTTCGCGCCTTAGAAGTCGAGACTCCGGCTGCCGGAATGAATGCCAAGGCTTTGATCTTCTCGTGAACATCGATCTTTACAGCCCGTCCCGTTCCATTCTCCATCCATGCAATCGTTGCGCCACCAAGCACGGCAGCAGCAACGTTATCGGGATGTCCTTCAATCTCAGTGGCAAGCGCGATCATCTCATCATCGGTTAAAAGTGATTCCCCGCCATGAACGAGTGCGCGAGCAAGAGCCAATCCCCCGACAATTGCTGACGAACTCGATCCAAGTCCGCGACTATGTGGAGTGACATTTAACGCGCGAAGTGCGATTCCGCGAGGCTTCTGTCCCATATGTTCAAAGCCACGAAGCATCGAACGAATAACAAGGTGAGTCTTATCCTTCTTAAGATCCTCTGCACCTTCACCGCTTACATCGACATCGAAGATTGCCTCATCAAGAATTTGAGCGGCGTAGCGGTCGCGCATCTCAAGTGCCAATCCAAAGCAATCAAAACCTGGTCCAAGGTTCGCCGACGTCGCAGGAACACTGATCTGTGCAAGATTGGATTTGAAGGTGAGTCGGTTCGTTGACATGGGTGGCTCCTTAGAGACCCATCGCTTGTGCAGCGGCTTTGACATCAACCGGAACAACAACTGGAGCTGAGGCGTTATCGAGAATATGTCCGACATCCTTAAGGCCATTTCCAGTCACAGTGATGACGATCTTCTTGCCTCGCGGAAGTTTTCCTTCAGCCTGCTTCTTAATAAGTCCTGCGATTCCAGCTGCAGATGATGGCTCAACAAAGATGCCCTCTTTCGCTGCAACGAGACGGTAGGCCTTTAAAATCTCTTCGTCAGTGACCGAATCGATGAGGCCGCCAGAATTATCTCGGGCCGCAATCGCTTGATCCCACGAAGCAGGATTTCCAATACGAATAGCAGTCGCGAGCGTCTCTGGATTAGCAACCGGATGTCCCAATACAAGTGGCGCAGCGCCAGCAGCTTGGAATCCCCACATCTGAGGCAACTTTGTGGAGACCTTGTCCGAGTAATACTCGTTATAGCCCTTCCAATAGGCAGTGATATTTCCAGCATTACCAACTGGAAGTACATGAAGATCTGGGGCATCGCCCAAGAGATCTACCACTTCAAAGGATGCGGTCTTCTGGCCTTCAATGCGGAATGGATTAACTGAGTTAACAAGTGCCACGGGATACTCTTGTGATAGTTCGCGCGCAAGATTGAGGCAATCGTCGAAGTTGCCATCCACCTGGATTAAACGTGATCCGTGAGCGATCGCTTGAGCCAACTTACCCATTGCAATTTTGCCTTGCGGAATAAGAACGACTGGAATCATGCCGGCCTTTGTTGCATATGCAGCAGCCGAAGCCGAAGTATTTCCAGTAGATGCACAGATAACAGCCTTGGCGCCATCTTCGGCCGCCTTTGAAATCGCCATCGTCATGCCGCGATCCTTGAAGGATCCCGTTGGATTTGCGCCTTCGACCTTGAGCCAAATTTCGTTACCGAGCATCTCAGAGAGAACGCACGCTGCTACAAGCGGTGTTCCACCCTCGCGCAACGAGACAACAGGGGTTTTTGATGAGACAGGTAGGCGATCGCGATACTCATCAATAACTCCGCGCCATTGATGGGCGCCACTCTTCTTCTTTCCGAAGATCGCCATTACCGAATACCTTCCACGCGGATGACGCTGACTACATCAGAGACGGCATCGAGTTTTTCAAGATCTTTCACAGTGTTTGCAAGATCCGATTCGGCTGCAATGTGCGTCATGACAGTGAGTTCGGCATTATTGCCAGCCCCGCTTTGACGTACGGTCATGATCGACACTGCATGTGCAGCAAAAGTTTGAGCGACTGATGCAAGTACACCTGGTCGGTCAGAGACGTGCAGACGAATGAGATAACGAGTACGAGCTACACCTATCGGAGCGATATCAAGATCGGCATAGTCGGTCTCGGTAGGTCCAAGACTGCCTTCATTGCGGTTGCGGGCTACTGCTACCAAGTCACCCAAAATCGCTGATGCAGTGGGTGCGCCACCTGCGCCACGACCATAGAACATGAGTTCGCCGGCTGATTCGCATTGAACGAATACTGCGTTGAAGGCTTCGCGGACTGATGCAAGCGGATGCGTCTTAGGAATCGCAGTTGGATGGACGCGAACAGTGATCGTCTCTTCACGAGAGCCATGCGCTTCATTCGCTTCAGCGATCGCGAGGAGTTTGATGACAAAGCCCATATCTTGGACCACGGCGACATCCTCGGCGGTGATCTTCGTAATTCCTTCACGGTAAACGTCGGCATCAGTCACAACCGAGTGGAAGGAGAGTCCGGCCAAGATCGCAGCCTTCGCAGCAGCATCGAAACCCTCTACATCTGCCGTTGGATCAGCTTCGGCATAGCCAAGATCTTGAGCCTCTTTCAAAGCATCTGCAAAGGAGAAGCCGGGGTGTTCGTGCATCTTTGTGAGAATGAAGTTTGTTGTTCCGTTGATGATTCCCATGACACGTTCTACGTGGTCGCCGACGAGTGACTCAGCGAGAGGGCGAAGAATCGGGATTGCTCCCGCTACTGCTGCTTCATAATAGAAATCAACATCTGCTTCATCTGATGCATGGAAGAGTTCAGCGCCGTGATGAGCTAAGAGCGCCTTATTCGCTGTCACTACTGCCTTGCCATTGCGCATCGCAGTCAAGATTAATTCGTGTGCTGGCTCGATTCCACCCATGACTTCAATGACGAGATCAATATCGGGATCGTTGACGATCGACTCGCTATCAGTGGTGAAGAGTTCCTTCGGAATACCAGGTCGATCAATAGTGAGATCGCGGACTGCGATCTTTGTGAGAATTAAGGGAACGCCGGCACGAGATGCCAAGTCAGAGGCATTCGCTACGAGCAGACGTGCTACTTCAGCGCCGACATTGCCACAGCCGAGCATTCCAACGTTGAGGGTCTTACCTACCAAGGTACGGCCTGCCACGAGATCAACTCCTACATAGTTCCAGATTCAGGGATCAGCGAGGGTTCGCCAAAACGCTAGGGGTTAAGTATCTCAGATATCCAATGCGAGTAGATCGCTAATACTCTCGCGCCGAGTGAGCAGCCTGGCCACCCCATCCTTCACAGCGACGACGGCGGGGCGCGGAATATGGTTGTAATTGCTTGCCATCGAACGGCCATAAGCGCCGGTCGCAGGGACTGCGATGAGGTCGCCCGGGGCGATATCTTCAGGCAGATCAATCTCTCGAATAACAATATCTCCGGTCTCGCAATGCTTTCCGACGATACGGGAATCAACGGTTGCGGCGGCCGAGAGGCGATTGGCCAATAGCGCCGTGTATTTCGCGCCATAAAGAGATGGGCGGATGTTGTCGCTCATGCCGCCATCAATCGATATGTAACGACGAGTGAGACCCCCTTCGAGCTCAACGTTCTTTGTCGTCCCTACCTCATAGATCGTCGTCGTTGTTGGACCAACAATATGTCGACCTGGCTCAATCGAAATCTTTGGAATTCTCAATCCATGCTTTTCGCATTCGCTCTTTACTAATTCTGCGATTGCACCCATTACTTCATCTGGGACGAGGCCGCTCTCACCAGGTAGGTATGCGATTCCATAGCCTCCCCCGAGATCGAGTTCTGGCAATTGCAGATCAAAGTGCTCGTGATACTTCGCAAGTAATTCGATCAATCGAGTTGCAGCGACTTCAAAACCATCGTTGATAAAGATCTGAGAACCAATATGAGAGTGGATCCCGGAGAGGTTGAGAGATTTATGTGTGAGCGTCTCTTCAATCGCCTTCCAAGCCGCTCCACTTGCAATGGAGAAACCAAACTTCTGATCCTCATGTGCAGTTGAAATGAATTCGTGGGTATGAGCCTCAACGCCGGCGGTGATTCGAAGATAGACCTTCTGAATCTTTCCGAGCCGAGCAGCGATTCGTGCGACTCGCTCAATTTCGTGGAATGAGTCCATGACGATCGTGCCGACACCGGATGAAATGGCGTTCTCAATCTCGGCCTCAGATTTGTTATTTCCATGCATCTCAATGCGTGCAGCTGGAAAGTCGACCGAGGTTGCCACCGCAAGCTCGCCAGCGCTGCAGGCATCGAGTCCAATTCCAAGATCTGCTACCCACCGGGCAACTTCTTTATTGAGAAAAGCCTTAGCTGCGTAATAGACCGTTCCGGCGTTCTCCCCAAAGTTCTTCTCTAGCGCCGCCTTCCATGCGTTCGCTCGCTCCATAAAATCATCTTCATCGATAACAAAGAGTGGGGTGCCAAATTCTTGCGCAAGCGAAGATGCACTCACGCCTGCAATAGCGAACTCTCCGTCGAAGGAGGCGTTGCCTGAATATGGCTGCGATAGTTTCATTTACATCTTCTCCGGTGCGCTGACTCCAAGCAACGCTAATGAATTAGCGATGACCTGAGCGGTTGATTGACAAAGCGTAGCTCGCGCTGAGTGAAGGGCGCTTGGTGCCTCATCTCCCAGCGGTAAGACGCGGCAATCTGCATAGAAGCGATGGTAGATGCCGGCTAGCTCTTCTACATATCGAGCGACTCGATGCGGTTCGCGAAGTTCGGCTGCGCTTGCAACGATACGTGGGAACTCACCAAGTGCCCCAATCAATTCGCGTTCGCGCTCATGTTCAAGAAGTTCGGGGTGAATCTCGTTTACGCCATAGGTGATCCCAAGATCGGCGGCATTACGAAGAACGCCACAGATGCGGGCGTGGGCGTATTGCACGTAGTAGACGGGATTCTCGTTTGTACGGCTACGCAATACATCAACATCCATCACCATCGGTGTATCCACGGGATAACGAATCAGGGTATAGCGAGCCGCATCGACGCCAACTTTTTCAATGAGTTCTTCTAGAGTAATGATTGTTCCGGCGCGCTTGGATAGTTTGAGCTCTTCGCCATTCTCGAGAATCTTGACGAGCTGCCCGATCAAAATATCGATGTTCTTGGTTGGGTCATCCCCCGCACAGGATGCAAGTGCCTTCAGGCGATGTACATACCCATGATGATCTGCACCGAGCATATAAATAAGGACGTCAAAGCCGCGTTCACGCTTGGAGATGTAATACGCCGAATCAGAGGCAAAGTAGGCAAATGAACCATCAGATTTAATCATGACGCGATCTTTGTCATCACCAAAGTCTGTGGTGCGAAGCCAGATTGCGCCTTCATGTTCAAAGACATGACCTTTGGACTTGAGCGTCTGCAGACAATGGTCGAAGAAGTTATCAACATAGAGTGAGCGCTCAGAGAACCAGACATCAAAATGTGTATTCATATCGTCGAGGACTCGCTGCTGATCCGCCAACTGCAAGGCATATCCCGCATCGCGGAAGGCCGCGATCGACTCTGATTCTGGAAGATCTTTGAACTCTGGGTGTGATGCAGCAATCGCTTGTGCAAGGTCGTCGATATAGAGACCGTGGTAGCCATTCTCTGGACGAGGTAGCCCAAGTACCGATGAGCGAATCGATTCTCCGAAGAGATCCATCTGAACGCCGCGGTCATTGACGTAAAACTCTCTTGTGACATCAGCCCCCGCAGCACTTAATACTCGGCCTAACGCATCGCCCACTGCAGCCCATCGGGTATGACCCAGATGAAGTGGGCCAGTTGGATTCGCTGATACAAATTCAAGGTTGATCTTCGTTCCAGCAAGAGTCGAACTCTTGCCAAACTCACCCTGCTGAGTCAGGATGCTGGCGATCACTCCCCCTTGGCTCGCTTTCGCAAGTGTCAGATTAAGAAATCCAGGTCCAGCGATATCGATTGCAGAGAGATCTTTAGCCACGGAGTCGTCGGCTAAGAGCGCCGCCTGAAGAGCTAGCGCAATCTCCCGTGGCGCAAGACCAGCGGACTTAGCGAGAGCAAGTGCAATCGAAGTTGCATAATCTCCGTGATCGCGATTCTTTGGACGCTCGAGCGTCAACGAAGTGGGCAGTTCTACATGCTCTGGGAGTGAGCCACTCTGCTTGAGGGTCGCTAGGGCTCTCAGGATCCCCGCCTCTAACTCCTCTTGAATGCTCATTGGCGAGAGTTTACCTGCAGTTGACTCAGAGCCGTTGCGGCGCCCAATCGGGCTCGATCTCGCTCCGTTATCAAAACGTTATCTGGACCGAGGCTTTTTTTGTCGTTCCCACTAGTGCAAATCTCACCGTGACACTAGATTTACCACGCTCATCAGTCGACCCCATGGCCAATGAAGATTTGGCCCGATTTCTGAGCACCTTTCGAAAGGTAATACATACATGTTCAAGCGCCGTAACGCTGTCTCAGCACTCGCTGCTGCAGCACTCGCAGTAACAGGTTTTGTAGCAACAACCCCAGCACACGCTGCTGCAGGTTTTGTTGGTGTCATCCTTCCAGATGCTGCATCATCAAACCGTTGGGAAAGTGCTGACCGTCCATTCCTTACCAAGGCATTCGCTGCTGCCGGTGTTGCAGTCAAGATCCAGAATGCAAATGGCGACAAGGCTGCTTTCGCAACCATCGCTGATCAGATGCTTACACAGGGCGCAAAGGTCCTTGTAACTGTCAACCTTGATTCACCATCTTCAAAGGCTGTTCAAGATAAGGCCAAGAAGCAGGGTGTTCCAACAATTGACTATGACCGTCTCACACTTGGTGGTTCAGAGTCTTACTACGTTTCATTCGATAACGTTGCTGTTGGCGTTCTTCAGGGAACAGGCATTGTTAATTGCTTGAAGGCAAAGGGTGTTAAGGCACCTCGCATTGTCTACCTCAACGGTTCACCAACAGATAACAACGCAACACTCTTTGCTCAGGGATACAAGTCAATTGTTAACCCATACCTCAAGGCAAACGGCGGAACTGTCGTAGCTGACCAGGCTGTACCAAACTGGGATAACGTCCAGGGTGGAACAATCTTCGAGCAGATGCTCACAAAGGCCGGCGGAAAGCTTGATGCAGTTGTATCAGCTAACGAAGGACTTGGACTTGCTGCAGTAGCTGTTCTCAAGAAGAACGGTCTTAACGGTAAGGTCTGCGTATCTGGTCAAGACGCTTCTGACGCAGGTCTTGCAGCAATCATCACAGGCGACCTCTCAAACACTGTCTACAAGGCAGTTAAGCAGGAAGCCAATGCAACAGCTGCTCTCGCTGTAGCCCTCTTCAAGGGTCAGAAGGCGACTGCTGCAACAGGCATGACAAATGCAGGAACTTCAACAGCTAAGTTGACTGGCACAAACAATATTCCTTCAGTACTTCTCGTACCAGTTGGAATCACAAAGGCCAATGTCAGCGCAGTAACTGCTGATGGATACACAACACGTGCAAAGATTTGCGCAATCGCAACTGAAGCAGCGTGTAAGGCAGCAAAGTTCTAATAACATCCCTACAAAGGACGTTATAAGGTCTTAAAACCTTATGAAAAAACCCACCTAATTTCGGTTAGGTGGGTTTTTTCATTGGGTGAAATCAAGTAAAGTTCGAACACTTAATCGTTAGGGGCTCCGGTGTCTGAAGCAATTCTATCGCTACGAAATATCAACAAATCTTTTGGAGCCGTCCATGTGCTTCGAGGGGTTGATCTCGATATCTACCCTGGACAAGTCACAGCTCTCGTAGGTGATAATGGTGCCGGAAAGTCAACGCTCATTAAATGTATTGCAGGTATCTACACACCAGAGAGTGGCGAATATCATTTCGAAGGAAAACCTGTCAGCGTGAATGGTCCACGAGACGCGACTGCACTTGGCATTGAAGTTGTCTATCAAGACCTCGCTCTCTGCGACAACCTCGACATTGTTCATAATATGTTCTTGGGACGCGAGAAGAAAAAAGGCGTGACCCTCGATGAGTCCAATATGGAATTGCTTGCTCGCCAGACACTCGATGGCTTGAGCGTGCGTACTGTGAAATCAATTCGTCAGACGGTCTCGTCCCTCTCAGGAGGTCAGCGACAGACCGTTGCTATCGCTCGTGCGGTCCTGTGGAATAACAAAGTAGTTATCTTGGATGAACCAACCGCAGCGCTCGGTGTATCACAGACAGAGCAAGTCCTGCACCTCGTTCGCCGCCTGGCAGATGCGGGTATAGCGGTGGTGCTTATCTCCCATAATCTCACCGATGTCTTTGAAGTTGCCGATAATGTCGCTGCCCTCTACCTCGGCACAATGGCCGCCCAGGTCAAACTCAGTGAAGTGTCCACGAATCAGGTTATTGAACTCATCACAACAGGAAAATCTGCTGGCGTGACCAAGACGGAGGCAAATAAATAATGTCTATTGATACTCCTACGCCGACGCTAAAGACCGCAATGGGTGACTACTGGTCACGTGTGAAGTCGGGTGATATCGGCTCACTTCCTGCCGTTCTTGGCCTTGTTGTGCTCTGTGGAGTCTTCACCGCCATGAGCAGCTCCTTCCTGACTCCCGGAAACTTCGCAAACTTGTTGACCCAAGCAGCTGGAGTAATCGTTGTCGCAATGGGCCTGATCTTTGTGCTTCTCCTTGGAGAAATTGATCTCTCGGCCGGGTACTCGGCAGGTGTCTCAGGTGCTGTTCTTGTCATTCTTGTAAGTAATCATGGCTGGAATTGGATTCCAGCGCTTGCCCTTTCAATTCTTTCGGGGATCGTGATGGGGCTGGTCATCGGCTGGCTCGTCTCCTACCTTGGTGTGCCATCTTTCGTTGTCACTCTCGCGATGTTCTTGGCATTCCAGGGAATTCTCCTCTTGCTTGCTGGTGAAGGCGGGACAATTCCAATCACAGATAAGACTGTTGTTGCGATCGAAAATAGCAACATGACACCAATTTTAAGCTGGACTTTCTTCTTGGGCGCGGGATCGCTGTACATCCTTTCAGGCCTTCGCAAAATTGCAGTGCGTCGCAAGGCAGGTTTGAAGACCGAACTTATTCAACTTTGGGCGCTCAAAACAATTGGACTTCTCGCCGTCTGTGCTGCAGCGGTCTACTCGCTCAATCT